>MAAC01009940.1_pt1 | contig 101679 bp, 82 predicted proteins | sample 1115981 | NCBI WGS metagenome assembly MAAC01 (sample SAMN04961126, study PRJNA320927) | seawater metagenome | isolation source: sample BD02T64 sea water enriched with oil for 64 days | place: USA:Gulf of Mexico | collected 2013-07-27 | reverse complement strand
CGTTTTTCCAGTGTTTGATTTTTTGCTGTTTATTCATAATTACCTCGTGTTAATGTGCTGAGATAATTATGCGCAGGCTTGATTAATATTGGTATGTGGGGCTTATTACGCGCTTACGTTAGATATACATTTTAACTTTTATGGTCTTGCTCTTCTTTCAATTTTATTAGAGCTAGGGCAAGCACAAAATGTAGAAAGAAATATTCAGTACCTTGAGGAGCTTTGTGAATACAATGCTGCAATGAGGTCATCGTTATCTAAAATTACATCAATATTATTTTCAGAGTTAGTTAAGAGAATTGATGTAGAGACAATGGAGAAATCATACAGGGATAGGTTACTGCTCTGTTTGGAAATTATTTTTGAATTGAGGTGTGTACTCGATGATGAAGAGGATGAATACAATGCTACTTTTGATTAAATCTGTTAATCAAAAGGTTAGCTCACCTCGTAAACATGAGGTGAGCTAAATGCTTAATTATTATATATTAAGTCTAGTCTCATTTATTAGCATAGAATTAGAAAATTGGAGAGTACATTGAAGGATAAAGAAAAAATCGCACTATTTATAGATGCGGATAATGCGCCAGCAGTAAAAATAGACACTGTTTTATCAGAGTTGGCGAAACTTGGTGTGGTAACAATACGAAAAGCATATGGAAACTGGAAGTCTCCACGATTGAAAGGTTGGGAAGATGTACTTCACGACTATGCAATTCAACCAATTCAGCAGTTTGACTTAACTAAAGGTAAAAATGCCACGGATATGGCACTTATCATAGATGCTATGGATATTCTCTACACTAAAGATATTGATGTTATTTGCTTAGTATCTTCTGACTGTGACTTTACTCCACTAGTAACTAGAACTTTAGCTGACGGTAAGTTGGTTATAGGTTTTGGTGAGCGTAAAGCTCCATTAGCGTTTGTTAATAGCTGTTCTAAGTTTTTATATTTTGATAATGAAATAAACATTGAGACTGAAGATATTGAAGAAATTAAAATAACTTCAAAAAAACAAGTAAAAACATTAAATAGAGACACAAAACTAATTAATTTATTAAGACAGGCAATTGATGCTGTTGAAAGTGATAATGGCTGGTCAATGTTAGGCCATATAGGAACACATATATCTAACCATACTTCATTTGACCAAAGAAATTATGGCTATAAAAAATTAGGTGATTTATTCAGTGCAATAGACCTATTTGAAATGAAAAAAACTCACGGTTCAGTTCTTTGGATTAGAGACAAAAGAAAAGCGAATAAATTAATTTTGAATTGATTATCAAGGTCAGGATGCTTCCAATAATCAGAGTTTTTTTACTTATTTGTAATACATCGAATCCACTTAAAATAAAAAATTTACTGGTAATAAGTAAATATGGATTAGTCAGCATTCGAACTTACAAATTCAAAAATAAAGTTTTATTTAAACAGACAAATCACACACATTTTTTAAGCTAATAAAATGGCTGTTGAACCGAAAAAACAGCCCTGAAAATTTTGTATGAAATGCTGTTTTTTACCACTTTCAGACCTAAATTAGTCCTCTAAATTAGGCAGTTTTATGTTCACTTAGATACGAAAGAAGACGTTAGCCTTGGTTTATTTAGCGGCAAGTGTTCCTGCATTTTCACGTTACGCTGTCTAAGAAACTATTTCATGACATGTGCTCTTTATTAGGCACCTCTATCGGTTTGAAACACCTGCTTTAGGCATACCCCAGCTCTTTTAAGGTAAAGTATGCATTATTAATTTTTTTGGCTTCTTTTTCCGCTACAACTCGGATCTTTTCTCCGAACCTTGAGACTTTATCAGGATGGTACTCTTTTATTTTTTTCTTATAGGCCGATCTAATCTCATCGGGTGCTGCCTCAATCGATAAACCTAACACTTCAAAGTAATCTACTAATGTCCCTGACTCGCTTTCACTATGGTCTTTTTGTTTTTTATCCTGTGAGGTGACGTAAACATGCCCATCTTCATCAACTCGCACGCTAAGTCTTATATGGCACTTTTGGCACTTTATTATTTCAGCAGTTAAAGGAACTGAAAAACGAATTTTTTGGGAGCAGTCAGGACACAATATAATCCGATGATTTGAATTCTGATTTCTCCTTTCCTCTTCATAGATAGACTCAGGTTCACTTTCCTCTTCATAGATAGACTCAGGTTCACTTTCCCCTTCATAGATAGACTCAGGTTTCCTTTTTCTTTTAAAAAGAATCAAAAGAATAATCAAAAGAATTAGACCGAGTACAAAATATAAACTTCCATCCATGAACACAGGAGTCTGCAAATCAAGGTTATATTGTGCTTTTGCATGACCTTGCTCTGCTGCCTTTTGATACCAAGCAACGGCTTGCTTATCATCTTGAGGAGTGCCTCGGCCACTTTCATACATAAACCCAAGGAGAAATTGTGCGTTTGCATCACCTTGTTCAGCAGCCTTTCGATACCAAGCAATGGCTTGCTTATCATCTTGAGGAGTGCCTCGGCCACTTTCATACATCAGCCCAAGACTATATTGTGCGTCTGCATTACCTTGTTCAGCAGCCTTTCGATACCAAGCAATGGCTTGCTTATCATCTTGAGGAGTGCCTCGGCCACTTTCATGCATAAACCCAAGGTAAGATTGTGCGTGTGCATTACCTTGTTCTGCTGCTTTTAAGTACAAAGCAACGGCTTGCTTATCATCTTGAGTAACGCCTTTGCCCTTACCATACATAAACCCAAGGCTATATTGTGCGTGTGCATGACCTTGTTCTGCTGCCTTTCGATACCAAGCAACGGCTTGCTTATCATCTTGAGTAACGCCTTTGCCATTAACATACATTCCCCCAAGTCTAAATTGTGCGCCTGCATTACCTTGCTCTGCGGCCTTTCGATACAAAGCAACGGCTTGCTTATCATCTTGAGTAACGCCTTTGCCATCAGCATACCTCCACCCAAGGAGAAATTGTGCGTTTGCATCACCTTGTTCAGCAGCCTTTCGATACCAAGCAATGGCTTGCTTATCATCCTGAGTAGACCTCCACCCAAGGCTAAGTTGTGCTTCTGCATGACCTTGCTCTGCTGCTTTTAAGTACCAAGCAACGGCTTGCTTATTATCTTGAGTAACGCCTTTACCATTAGCATACATCACCCCAAGGGCATATTGTGCGACTGCATGACCTTGCTCAGCGACCTTTAAGTACCAAGCAACGGCTTGCTTATAATCTTGAGGAGTGCCTTCGCCATTAGCATACATCAACCCAAGGCTATATTGTGCGCCTGCATCACCTTGTTCAGCAGCCTTGCGATACCAAGCAATGGCTTGCTTATCATCTTGAGCTACGCCTTTACCATTAGCATACATAAACCCAAGGGTATATTCTGCGTCAGCATTACCTTGCTCTGCTGCTTTTAAATACCAAGCAATGGCTTGCTTAACATCTTGAGGAGTGCCTTGGCCACTTTCATACATAACCCCAAGGCTATATTGTGCACCTGCAATACCTTGTTCAGCAGCCTTTCGATACCAAGCAACGGCTTGTTTATCATCTTGAGCTACGCCTTCGCCATTAAGATACTTTATCCCAAGGTAAAATTGCGCATATGCATTGCCTTGCTCAGCAGCCTTTCGATACCAAGCAACGGCTTGTTTATCATCTTGAGCTATGCCTTTGCTATTACTATAAATAAACCCAAGATAAAATTGTGCGTCAGCATAACCTTGCTTGGCTGCTTTTAATAACCAAGCAACGGCTTGATTATAATCTTGATGAGTGCCAACTCCCTCATAATACATCTGCCCAAGGATATATTGTGCGTCTGCATTATCTTGTTCAGCAGCCTTTTGATACCACTTAAGCGCTTGCTTATAGTTATTACTAGAATATTCGGTGGTTGCTTTATTGAACCATTCATCTGCTTCATTAGAGTAGACATTAAAGTTAGCTAAGCAGAATAAAAAAAGAGTTATTATTTTCATGTTTTTGATTGGGGAATACAAAAGCAACATCCTTATACTTATTGAATCCAAAAAAGTAACACAGATACAAAATATTGTTAAGTATTAAGTAGTAAAATGAAAGTGTTGGCTTTACATTTAATTTTCTTTAGGCTCATTGAGCTACCCTTAGTAATTCATAAGCTAATGTTAACAAAGATACGAAAGCGGACGTTAGCCTTGGCTTGTCTAGCGAAACGTAGCTAACTGCTTTAGTTATATTTTAACATCTTAGTAATTGTAGTTATTTGTATTCGGGTTTGTGATACCAGAAATACCTTCTTCTACTAAGCCTTTTTGCATCGCCTGATAGATTGTTAAAAAACTTGGATATTTTAGTAGTCTTTTTCCATGAACCTTAGTTCGATTACACCCTTTTAGTAGATTCTTCCGAGATGCATTAAATGGAAATGAATGAACTCTTGGTTGGCGATGAGAAACTAATAATTTAGAACGTTTCTGAACTGCTTTAAAAACTGCATTTACAAGCCAACCATCTAACGATGTCATTTGCTGTTCATCGTTAATCAGAGGATAAAAACTCATAATCCCCTTAAAGAAAATTCTATTACTACGACCTGTTAAGTATGATTCAAGCATGCTTTCAGATAAATTCCCGTACATATATCTACGTACTTCACATATAGCACTAAGAAGAGCTTCGTCTTTATTATTTGCAGGTATCTTTAATGCTTTTAAAGGAGTTGATTTAAGAGGTTGTATGAGATGTTTATACAAAACATATGAAATCTCTCGTTTCATTTTAATTACAGATTCGGCTCTAATCGATACCTTATCCACAGAAATTGAATACCCTAGAAACTCGACACATTCTTTAGTTTTATAAAATTCTGATTTCATTTCATTTGGGCATAGAAGACTAATACCTAAAGATTTTTTTGGGTTCAATGCGACACCGACTTCTTTAGAAAATGACGTCATAATATCAAGTGCTTTAGTTATTTTTGTATAATCTTGAGACCATATAACGGTGTCATCGGCATACCTAGCAAATTGTAAACCTGCTTTTTCCAATTTCTTATCTAATTTCCAACATGCTAAGTTAGCTAGAAATAGCGAGATTGAAGTACCTTGCGGAATCCCTTCATCACGCCCTTTAAGAAAAGACTTTATAACACACCTCTCTTCAACACTTATAAAGAATCCATTTTGATCAAATTGCTCAAATAAATATTTATGAGATATGGTGTCAAAAAACTTTGAAAAATCAAACTCAGCGACAAAAAGTCTAGAATTCTGGGACAGCTCGACCGCAATATCCTGAATTGCAAAATGTACGTTTCTATCATCTCTATATGCATAAGAGAATGAACTAAATCGATGTTTATTTTTTTTAAGTAAGCGATGGTAAAATAAAGTTGAAATTGCAGCATCTGGGATTTGATATACCGCAACTTCTCGATAGCCACCAGACGACTTCACTATATCATTTGTTGCAGGCGGAAATGGTTGGTATGACTTTGTTTCAATTTTTTTAGCTATAGAATATGCAATAGTTTTAGCATGTTTTTTAACGTAGAAAGGATCAAACTTCTTATCCTTTAACCATTGTGGTGGCTTTGCAACTATTTTTAGATTCGTTGGAGATGAAGATCGAGAATGTTTCCGTTCGTTTTCAACATACAAAGCATTATGGTAGGCATGGTGCCTTAGAGCTAATTTTTCTGCTTCTTTTTCAATATACAAAGTAATATGTTCGTGTAATTCCACTATTTATCTCTCCCAAAAAAAAGCCCAGCGAAAGCTGGGCTTGTTCCACGGATACAACCTACGTAAAAGATAGTCACTACATACCTTAGCATGATGTTTTATCAACTAAGGGACCTGCTTCACTGTAAACCTAAAAAAAGCATTTACAATCAAGTATTAAGGGCATCCGCTCACCTCTATAGGCATACTTTCAATTAGACCAAATATATGGGATGGTGTCAATTTAGAATTGGAATTTAACAGTAGTTATGCAGGCATCTCAGCAATAACTACTGTTATCTTTTATTGTAAAAAATTTAGTATTAATTTCAGGTGATGATTTGTGGTTCTAAATATGGGAAATAAATATCTACTAACGACTGCTACAGGCCTCATTATTGCCGATTAAAAATTGAATGTCACTGGCAACAATCAGCTTAAACGCGTCTCACAGCCGAGTAGAAAATCTTGGCTAATATTGTCCTAAACCTGCTTATGTTTTTCAAAAGCTAGTGTCAGCTTATGGCTATTACTATGCGTTTGAAAGCCTCTGTTAAGAGCTGCAAAAGGCAGGGCATTACCAAGCACCAGCAGACTTGCACCTGCTTTTGACAATATTATTCTCGATCTGCTGTATATTCGTTATTATCTTCGTTCGAACGCACTCCCAAGCTGTTACAGAGTAAATTTTATCCCAAGCATTCATTAGCTGGCGCTGTGGTTTACTCATACTATATCGCTCATAAGCGTCTTCCATGTATAGATACGTACGAGCTATTTGCCCCCTAGCTGCTGTTGGCGGCTCTGCTTTACGGTTATCTATTTTCATCGAACAACTACCAAAGTCACTTTTGGCGTTAGGTAGCATAGTGAAATTATAGTTACTTCGTGACGCGTTCACAGCGCCAATAGCAGGGTAAAGGTTAAACATGTCGGCTTGCATGTAACGATATTCAGTATTTATTTTCTCTGCGCACCTGCGACCTTTAAATGCTTTACCTTTACTATTAACACACTGTTTGTGGCCATCACGCCACTCACTAAATGTTCGACCGAAGTTCTCTGCTGGTACAACATGTTCCCATTCAATCTTTTTAGAGCGTTTAACATATTTAGTTGTTAAGAAACCTTTAGGAGCCGTTACTTGTTTCTTAGCATTAAATGTCGCACCGCAATAAAGTGTTATACGGTGATTATTGTAGACTTGGTTTTCTAATAATTTTTTAGCTTTACTAAATGACTGTATTTCTTGATTGGCCGCTAAGCTTGCAAATGTTAGTAACAATAAGCTAGATAGTAAGATTACTTTTTTCATTTTATTTCTCTGTGATATTTAGCGCGGGATATTTCATTCGTTGTATTAGTTTAAAAGAAAAAGGGCTTAATCCAGAAAGCTTAAGCCCTTTGTAATTAGCTCAATTTAAAAATTATTATTTAAGTTATCAACCTTATCGATACAATCATTCAATGCGTCAACATCGAAATCTGTTTGAGCTGTTTTATATAAGTTTTCGATGTGCTTATCTGTTTGCTTTTGAAGTTCCGATAAACAGGCTGTTGTTGCATCATATGTCGATGACCAGTATTTTTCTATGGTCGATTTTACATCATTCATAGGTGACTTTTTATCTAAAGCGGTTTCCACCTTTTTTGCTAATGAAGATTGCCATTTTCCTCCAAACAAGCGGTAAACTGCATAACCTATAGCAGCAGCTAAAGCTATACCTATAGTAATTGGTCCTCCTATTGCAGCGACAAAAGATGTTACCCCTGTGACACTACTAGCTAACCCCAACGATGTTAATACACCAGCGGCCTTACCTACTAGGATATAGGCACCTAAATTACTGGCAATACCTGATACATATAAAGCCATGGCACCAAAGCTACCTATGCCAGCTAAGCCACCAACAAAAGCAGAACGAGCGTCAAACCCAGTTAAGTCTATACCATCCATATCAATATCAGAATCAGCATCATCAACACTTATTGATGGAGCAATTTCTTGCCAGCTCATAAGCAACTGATCAATTTTAGCGTTGAACGGTGAAGAGTGAGCTTTAAGGGTGCTCTCTAACCTAGTCGATAATAATTGACTAATTACACCACCGATCCCTTGCTCCGCTTCTTTTTTATCCTCAAAATTGTCTTCAATGAGCTGCTCGATATATTCAGCACGAGATAAGGATGAGTAAAACATATGCAAGTCATTGAAACATTCTTTTTCTAGCTTTTTAGTTGATTCAATGGTCTCGTTGAACTGATTGATTAACCCATCAGCTTCTTTACGAAATCGGGCATCCTGTTCTTTTACCTCCTTTAAACGGTCTTCAGCAGATTTTTTAAATGAATTAAGCTTAGCTACAGCTCCTGCAATTCTTTTCGTAATTAATTTTTCTATTTCTTGGACTCGTATAGAGATAAGGCTATCTTGATTGCCCATAAGATAGAAGGACATCTCATCAATTGCACTTAAGGTTTCAGTTCGCAATTCTTCAGTTTCACGCCAAAATGAACATGTTTTATTGGTCAAATCTTCAACTAAAGGTTTACTTTCAATTGCATCGCTCTCATACCAGTGTGTGAAAACAGTAGTATCAAGCTTTTTATATATTCGCTTCATTGCCCCAGACTCAATCGAGCGGATATCGTCCATTGTCATAGCTGGGTGTGAATGTGTTTTTACAAATAAAACATGGTCAAGAGGATTGCTTTTTAACGCAGGTAGACGTTTACTTAATATATTGGTTAAGAATGCTACGTGTTCTCCATTCATATAACTTACATGGCCAGAGCAAAACACAACACCATCAACAAGCTCAACGCCACTTAATGCATATTCGATATCTTGCTCTTCAGCATCATTTAAGTTACCTGGAGTGTCTAATAACCATGCACGATGTAAGATAGGGGCATTTAGGTAAGAAACAGAAATATATGCTTCACTATCCATTGTCGCTTCATCCCAATCGTGAGTACCGTATTTATCCAATATTGAGCGGTCACCTTCTTCAATTAAGTATTTCTCAACTAATGAGAGATCATTAATCATATGTGGCAGGAACCCCTTTCTAAAAAGAGCAACATCTCCTGATAAGTAACTTGGCTTTTCATCTTTGTGAATTAACAGGTTAACAATACTTGTAGCAGGCTGGTATTTTGTTGGTAAAAACTCATTATTGATTACGGTATTAATTAAAGTAGATTTAGCACTATCGTAATGGCCAAAAAAACCAATTACAGGCTTGCGTTCCAACCCCTTTAGGTCGCTTGAGAACTGGTCAAAAGATTTATCTAACCCTAGACCTTTAATGTAATCATGTTCAAAGTTGTTTAAAAGCTCTTGCGATGAATTAACTTTTTTCATCATATCCTTGATAAGGTAAGCGCTGCTTGATTTGGTTAACTGATCCATATTAATACCTCTGTCGTTTTGAATTACACTTTGCATCTCTTTTGAGTATGCATCTAAATTACTACCTATAGCTGTCATATAAGCAGCTACTTTGAAGATGTCTCCATCTAAAGGTTGCTTTTCAATTCTTGAAACTGTTTTTTGGTCAAGTAGAGATTTTCCGTCAGTTATACCTGAACGCTCTGATACTTGTTTTTGTGACAGTTTTGCATTCTCTCTAAGTTTTATTAAAAACTCTCGCATGTGAATTGTAAGTTTCTCTTTATCCATTAGTACCTTCTTTAGACGAATAGGTCTGAACGCCATTAGTGTTTATATGTTAGACCTATAGGTCTCAATATGCAATAACTACGTTTTATTTTTAGACGTATTGGTCTTGATATTCTGTATTCTATTGAAATAACGATAAATATATATCAATATTAAAGTGGTAATGCTAAAACTTGAATTATAATTTATACTCAAAATTTATTATTTGTCATATAAAGGAAGTCTCTATGGGATGGTTAACATCAGTTGTTGGTGGTGTGGGAGGATTTCTTGTAGGTGGGCCAATAGGAGCTGTTGCCGGAGCTACACTTGGTGCAGCGATTGATTCCGATGATTCTTCAAGTTCAACTTCACCTAGTTCTAGCTCTCAAAGTTCAGATTATGCAATTAAAGAACGAAAGCAAGAACGCAAAAGGTTGATAAAAAACCTTATAATTACAAATAGACAAAAAACATGTGTTGAATTAGGAGATAAGATATACAAAAACGGTGAGTACGGTAATACATTTGTTGTTTTAAGTAACAAATGTAACGCTATGAGTATTGAATGCCCTAGTTTAGATGAGGGGTTAATACTTTTAAGCAACATAAATAGTCTATTCGATAAGAGCTTACCTAAAACAAATAGAATATCATCAAACTTTGAGCCTGCGGGACAAGCCTCTGATAAAATAGTTAAACATGTAGAAAATAAATTTGGTGTAATGAATGGCATTGATTCAAATTTATCTTATATTCGTGGCGATGATACATTTATCAATGAAATTATCAAACCTATAGAAAATAAGATTAAGCAGAAGTAACAGAAAAATACCTCAGGCTCTAAAGGCGAAATATCTTCAATGAACTCCTTGGCTAATAGATTGTTTTATATGGTAATGATGTTCATTCCAAGCAGACAGTTTCTTTTATTCAAAAGAAACTGTCTGCTACTAGCTTTATATAATCAGGGTTGAGACAATATTTTATAAAGTTGATATCATACTTTTTTATTCTCAAATACCTCAAACGGCATTGGCTCTCCATTATTTAAGCCTCTTAAGTAACTATCATATCTTTTCAACGAAATAAGTTTATCTTTGTGAATATTCAACCCACTATACTTATTTTCTATGATATTTAGAGTTGAGCTAAGGTTTCCTGACTCTTCATATTCAATTGTAATTATGTCATCTATAGCGGTTAATCCATTGAGAATAAACAATGAGACAATAAGCAAATACCAACCAGATAACTCTCCATTCACATCGAATAAATTAAATAAAACACTTACAAAACATACTATTATTGAATATATAAACATACATATTGGGAAGTTTTTCAGTATGAACCCTAAATCGACAGAAAAAATTGCTTTTAATGCCCCTTTTTTTAATAAAACCTTTTTACTTTTTAACTTCTTTTGAGCCTTTTCAAGTTCTAATTTCTTATGCTTTTCTTTAGTGTTAATTAATTCTTTAACTCTCTTTATTTCTTGTGAGTTAGCTGTGCGAATTTTATTTATTTCTGTTTTATGTGTTTTTTTTATTAAAAGGGAATCTTTTACATCATAAACATCAGTTACTTTTGCATTATCCAATTGAGCTTCAGGTTCGTAGTGTCCATCATCTCTTTTACCTAAATGTGCATTTCTACTAGCACGTATTTTGTTTATAGCGTCATCTCTTCTTTCTTCATAAGGGCGACTTTTGAACTGCTGAGTTTCTTGCTCCTTCTTTGAACAACTTTGATTTTTATTATTACTTTTTTCAAGGTGCTCTTTTTGAGATCGGAGAATGTTTCTAGCTGAAGTAGTTCTACCATAAGAAAATGATGCCTTTTTCTCAGGTGTTTTATTATTTATTAAAGGAGTCGGTATTTTTTTCTTTAAAATAGGAGAAGACTTCAATTTTGACTTTGAAGTCTTTTGATACTTCTCTATAAATTCTGATTCAATTTTTTCCTCATAAAGTGAGCTTAAATCAGAGCATATTCTATTAAATAACTTGGCAGTCATCAGAGCATCAGATAAAGCTCTGTGGAATGTCCCTTCTTCACCAATATTTAAAATATCAACAAGGGTAATTAATTTATGATCGGGTGCCCATTGGTATAACCTTCTAGATAGCAGTAAGCTACACAAAAAGGTGTGATTCTCTTTGAGATTTAATCGTTTCATTTCATACTCAAAAAACCTCTTATCAAAGTTAGCATTGTGAGCTACTAATACGGCTCCACGAATGAAATCATGAACTTTAGGAAATACGTCACTAGCACTAGGTGCTTTTTTCAACATTTCATTAGTGATTGTAGTTATTTGCGTGATTTTAGAGCTAATGCTAAAGCCAGGGTTAATTAAGCTATCAAATTTTTTGGTGATTTTTCCATTTTCAATTAAGATTATGCCAACCTCAATTGCTCGATCACCTTTGTTAGGGCTTAATCCTGAAGTTTCAAAATCAATCACTGCGAACTTATTCATAGCTTGTTACCTTGTAAAATTACACTCTGACAGTTTGCTTGCACTGATCATCTTTAAGACCATATCCACTACAGCCATAAAACTGACCAAACTTTCCATCTCGTAACGCCATAGGTCGTGCACATTTTGGGCATATCTTTTGTTTATTCCCACAGTAAGGGTTTCTGCAAATACTATTGTGAGCGTTATCAATTGATGGAGAACCACAAGACTTGCAAACACGGGGTTTATTTAAACAAGCTTGCTTTGAACTACATACATAAAAGTCACCGAACTTTCCGTCAAGTTTTTTGAAGTAACCATCAGAGCAACATGGGCATTTAAATATTTTTCGATGAGCTTCTTTGAACGTGTCTGAAACGATATGAACATCATATTTAGGTGATATGAGTTCATTAATAAAGTCGGAAGGTGCTGTAGGGTCGGCTATAATATAAGACTTTTGTTTTGCTCTCGTTAATGCGACATAAAATAATCGTCTCTCCTCAGAGTAAGGATAACTGTCGAGGGAGGGGAGAAGTGCTTCAACAACTTCATCTTCTTTGTTTTCATTTGGAAATCCTGTTTTCCCTTGGGCAAATCCTATAAGAATACAATAGTCTGCCTCTAACCCTTTGCTGCCATGAAAAGTCCAGAATTTAACATTACCCTGCAATTTATTGGCATTAACTTCTTCTTTCGTTTCCTTTATAAGGTAATTATACCTACTCAATATTGCGATTGAGCTTGTTGGATCTTTTTCCCGTATTTTTTTGATAATCTGGATAGTTTTTAATGGCATGCTATTAATCTTTGAGTTTATTTTACTATCCAATAAATAAACCTGAGAATCATAAACTTTTGTATGTGTCTTAATGTACTTTTTATATTGCTCGTCATTCTCCATAATAAATGTGCCAGCAGTATCTGCAATGCTATTATTATATCTGAATGTTTTTTGGAGTTTAGTTAGGGTATTGCTTCCTACCAAGTCTGCAAATCGAGTGGTTAACTCAAGTTTACCACCCGAAAATCTATAAATGGCTTGCCAATCATCTCCTACAACCGTCAGCCGTGGAGTTGGTCCTTTATTGATAAGGTGTTTTATAAAGTCCATACGAGAACCCGATATATCTTGAAACTCATCTATTAATACATGTTTCCAGCGAGGGGAGAAGTAACCGTCACTAACGCACTTAGATGCCCTGATTATCATGTCATCAAAATCAATAGTTTTTGTGATTGAGAGCTGATTAACATATTCATCATGTAAAGAAGAAAAAATCTCTGCGTATTTATCAGCAAATGGTATTTTTTTTGAATTCAACCTTTCTATAATACCACTAGCGTTTAGCTGCTCTGCTCGTATGGCTTTAAGAGATTTTTGTAAAACCTTAGCACCATTATCAATAACACCTGACTTATTAAGTGCTTCAAATTTCTCTTCGTCACTAATTGGGGACGGCTTAATCCCGTAGAGTGAAAGTTGGTGTTCAAGTGATTTTTCTAAATTATTTTCACACCAATCGTAATGATAAGTTTCTATCAAATGAGTACCGTGCTCTTTATGCAACACACGTTTGTTTCTCATACTAGCGTTATAGCTAACAGCATCAATATCGGCTCTAGTGCCTCCCTTTCTATCTATTCCAAAGTGTTCTATATAAATATTAGAGTTAGATATATGGAAATCCGGTTTGTAATCGTATCCAATATCTATGCGGACTTTTGTTACATACCTAGCCTCATATTCAAATTCAATCCCATTTAAATAAAGCCAATTTGAAATTAAAAGTTCTTGATAACCTCTGACTAAATCACCGTTTAATGACCTATATTCATTGTCCCTAATAAATCTTTCATACTCTGCATTTGTCTTAAATTCAAAGGGATCTGCTGGGCGAAAATGAATGGCTATGAAATTATTCATTGCCTGTGAACTGGATGAAATATAGGAAATTAGCCAATCATAGACCCACTTATCAAACTTCTTAGTGTCTTCTGCTAAAACTGACATATGTGTCGGTACTTTACACTTCCCCAATATTTTTCGACCAAGGGAGTGAAAAGTAGAGATTTGTAAATCATCGTTATAATCTAAACCAGCATATTTGCTACGTAAAACCACACGTTCTCGTAACTCTTTTGCCGCAGCATTGTTATATGCCAAAATGAGAATTTCTGAAATATCGACACTATCATTAGCAAGCAAATCTAGAGCCTTTGCGACCATAACTGATGTTTTTCCTGTCCCTGCGGCAGCGAGGACCATATTCCTATCATTGTCTCGAATAACCGATAACCTTTGTTCTTCAGTTAGAGGATTAGATTCAATTTTATCGTAAAAACTTTTTCTTTCATTGAGTATCCGTCTTTCATAGGTGTTTCTTACTGTTTCAGCATTATCTTTTAAAGGAAAACAAGATTTATATTCTTCCAGCCAGCTAATACACTTAGTTGATAAGTATTTATCCCATCCCGACTTAGACGAAATGTAGTTATTGATTAAAGGGATAATGCTCGTATCTAAATTTGGGATTGAAGAATCACGTAGGTATTCATTGATTGCTAGCTGAGAAAAAAAGTTAATTTTAGAATTAATATTTTCTTCAAAAAATTGAGTTATTTCTTCAATGTTGGTGATTGATTTGAAATCTTTGTGGTATATAGGAGAGAAACGTGAAAACCGAATACTGGTAGTCTCGTTTTGACACTTAATTATTAATTCAACCCAAAAAAAACTGCGAATGATAATTGGGAAATCAATTAGGGAATGAAATGGGAAGTTTAATGCTAGCCCCATAGAGTTATAAACTCTTAACTCCCTATCTGAAGTTAGAACTTTTGTATATTTATCAAATATCTTAGATAAAAAGCTATCAATGAAGTTGTATTTTTTATGTGAGATAACCACTATCCTTAATGATAAAATCAAATCCTGACATGTAAACGTAAAAAATAGTCTTTTTAGCTATATTTTTTAACACCTTACATATATCATCATACCTTATCAATGCCTAACTTTATATGTTAAGTGCTATGTGTTTTAGTCTTTTTGTTTGGTTGCTTGTGCAATAAGTGGGCTGCTAAAACTACTTTTCATTACCTTGTTAAAATTTAGGTTTTAATAACCTATTAATTGATTGAGTCACGAATTATAGCTACCATGGAAGATGTATATGTGCATGTTTTCATTAAAGAATAATAAACAGTATTAGGTTGGGTTAAGCCTAGCTTAAGTGAGCCATTGTATAAACAAGGACTACGTAAAATGATAGGGAATTTGAGTTTAAGCAAGAATGTTCAGTTTTACAAATTGAATAAAGCACTAACCAAAAAGTCAGTAGATGATACTTTTAAAGAAATCTCAAAAGATCGAGTTGGTAATTACCTAATAAATGATCAACGTATTTCTTATAACACAGCAGCAGGAAATCAAGTTATATACTCTTTAGTTTCCTACAGAATTGATGCGGAACCTTCATTTCTAGTAGGTACGACAACTAAAGAGCAAAAATATGCTTATTTATTGCTTGTTGAATGTGGTGACGCTCTAGCTATTTTAAAAAAATATGTAGACACTCCTGAAGCAAACTTTTCAAGTTTCTTAGAAGAGTTTGATTATGATAAGTTTTGTCATTTTCACGGAGATAAAGCACCAGAGTACGAGCGAGTGACAATGAAAAATATGAGCATTTCAAATGCTGTTATTAGATCTCGATCATTAGAAGCTAAAAGCTTAAACGGAATTCTGTCATCTAATTCGTCTAGCAGGTCCATCCCAAGTAACTTTAGAATGAAGATTGGTGAAGAGTCTTATACTTTAACACCAAGCACATCAAGGGTAAGCCATAGAGATAAAAAATCGGGCTTTGACGGTTTGGTTGATTGGGTTGTTTTAACAAAAGATGAACTAAAAGTTACGACAAATCAAAGTGAATTTTTAAGTAATTTCGCCTCCCCAGTTTGCTTAAAAGATATATTTGATTTGGGTTTCAAAGTTGTTGCTGTTCTTATTGACCTTGGAGAGATTGAAAGTAAAATCGCTAGTGGAAATGTCACTCTAACTAAGGACAATGGAACGTTACTTAAGGCTTGTGAAATTAACAAACTTTTCAATCAACTAAAGTCCCCAATTCTAATTGAAGATGATACGTTAAAAATTAAAGGTAAATTTTTAGCAGGAAAAGTTTCCTACACAAAAAAAATGATAACCATCAGAAATAAACTACTAGAGAGTATTATAGTATCTGAAAATGGTGCTGATTCATTTACTTTGGGTTCTTATATTAATAAAAATAAACCATTTTCCGCTGTGTTTGATTCTCCAAACTATTCATACTATTCAAAGTCTTGCTTCGAAGATAAGCAGTTATTAAATAATATTCAGTCTATATTGAATATATTTGATGATAGTCACAATTTTTCAAACGTAGTGACAGAAAAAGAAAAGCCTCACGCTAGTAACCTAACTCAATTTCCAACTAGTTCATTATTTAGGCAAGTAGAAGAACAATATTGTGCGGATCACGATATTGTTATTTGTGATGATATGAATGATGAATGGGCTGATCATATTGCCATTCGTAGTAGTGGTGGGGTTCCATCTATTTCATTTATCCATTCAAAATTTACTAAGAAAGATTCGTATGGCGCTAGCGCTTTTCACGATGTTGTTGCTCAAGCACTAAAAAATATTGGGCGAACTCAAGCAGTTAAAGAGCAATTTAAAAAGAAATATGACAACGAGTGGAGTAGGAATTACGAGAGCACCAACATTCCGCGAGTTACAGGTGCAGCCAATTGGCAAGGTATAGAGTCAGCACTAGATACTGTTTATGAAAACCCAAACTCTATAAAGAAAATAGTATTAGCAACACCCTTTCTGAGCAAAGCAAAGTTAACGGATGAATTAACCAAGCTAAAACAAGGTCAAAAGTGCAAACCGCACTATGTTCAGCTCATCTGGCTAATAAATACCTTTATTAGCTCCTGTAAAGACCTTGGCGTTCAAGCTCATATTTTGTGTAAGCCGTAGCCAAAACCTTACAGGCCATTTTGTTGTTTTCAAAAGGCGTCAGTAAAAATCTATATAACAATATTAAATTGAGTACAAATTGCTTTGAACTGAGGAGCAAAGCTCTGACTTAATATTTTACTGTTGTCATGGGAGCTATAGTCCAAAGCTGTTGAAGATTTATAGGTCTCGTACTTTTCATTTTTATATTCTTCGCGTTTAAGAGTAGAACTAACGATAACTTGATTATTCATATTCTCGAATATCTCAATCATTTTCAACTCTTTATCCGTTGACAACTCTCTGTCTCTGAAAGAATCAATAATGATCGGAAATTTATGTTTAAAGACCACTTGTAGAGCATATATTTTAGCAAAGTAAAATTCTTGTTCTTCGCTTCCTGAATAGTTGACAGATTTCTTCGTAAACAAACTATCAAAGGTTTGAATTCCATTTTCATCGACTAATTTATATACCATGTTCATTGCTTTAACTATGGCATCAATTAATTGTTTCTGGTGGGTTGATATACCTTCTTGTTTAGAGTTAGATTCATCAAGCGTTAGTCTCAACGCTTCAATTTCTCTTTGCTTTTTTGCTAACTCTTTGTCTATGCTTCCTGCTTTTTTTAACTCATCTTGAAAAAGTATAATATCTCTTAATTCAGGTGTAACTTGCTCAAGTTCTTTGTTGATTTCTTTTTGTGTTTTTTCAATATCGAAGTCTAATCGAGAAATTACTTCTCTTTTAATTTGAATGTTCTTTTCAACAGATTCCAGTATTGAACTTCTTACTTGTTTATTACTTACATCAAAAGTTACATCTTTAGATTTATAAGTAATGTTAGTGCTACCGCAGTCATCGCAATTAACTTGTCCAACACTTATGGATCTATTAAGTGAATTCAGTTCTGATCTTAAGTTGTAATGATTATTTAAGCGTGTAGTTTCCCTGTTTCTTTGCTTTCTTAATTCAATTATTTTGTTATTTAGTTTTTTAAGTAATGCTTCTTGCTCTTTATAATATTTGAATTTTGAGGACGACTTTACGTTTTCCAAGACTGCTTTATTAATTTTAAACCGATCAATTTCTTTCGTAAGTTTGGTTTCTGATTTACGTAATTGAGATAATGAGTCTTTAACCTTCTTTATCTGTTCCGCTGACAATTCCACACCACTGATACCATTCAGCGCATATAACATTTCAATGAAGTCGGTTTTGTTATAAAACCCATTGTTAAAAATAGTTGAAGTGTCTCTTTTATCTTGCCCTACAAAAAATAATTGATAAAACAAATTGAGATCTACAAGCTTAGGGAAACTTCTATGTACAATTTCTGGTAGCTTGTAGATTTTTCTATCAAAGAAATACTTAAAATCGGATACTGATTCTATAATATGCATTTCATTGTCTAGCGAGATACAAAAGAAATCATTCTTTCTAAGTACTTCAAAACTCTTATTATTGAGTTCAAAACTCACAAAGAAATAGTATTTTGATTGATCAAATCCCGCAGGAAAAATTGCTTCATTGCCAATGGCAAACATTATGCCCTGTAGAACAAGGGTCTTACCTTTATTATTATCGTTGCTAAAAATAATATTTAGATTCGAGCCAAATCGCTCTTCAACAAATGCTTCATTTTCATTACCAAATGCAAACTTCTTAATTATCATTTACTAGTCCATCCTTAACCATTGCTACCAAAAATCGCGTAGAGTCAATATTCATGTGCTCAACATTATTAATTAAATTGCTACGAATATTACTCGTTATATCTGAAACACTTTGAGTCTTACTTTTGAAAAACTCCTTAAAAATTTCTTCAAATAATTTCCAAAAATATTTTTGATTATTTTTGTCAAAAAATGCTCTACTCAATGCTGCATTTTGCTCATATATATGATCTTCTGCTTCATCGTCATCAAACTTACGAGTGAATCTAATATAACTTATAGGGCATTTTCTATGACTACTAAAAATATCGCCTCCAACAAATCGGTTTAATACAAATACTTGTAATTGCTCTGTTGTTAGACTCCTATTTAAGTTGAGAACGTCATTTGGTCTTCTAATTTTAATATTTTCTATTTCAGAATTTTTTAATGCTGTTTGTCTGTCTCTTATTTCGGTAAAAATTGCTTTATAAAAGTTATCATCGTTGAGCTTTGAAGACTGGAATCTCATTAGCCCTTTCACATACATTTTTTCTTCTGAGCGATCTTCTACAAACAAAACATGTTCAAAAAAATCGCTTAGGTCACTGTCGGTCGCTAATGCCGCCTTAGATATAAGCCCCTCAAGTACTCTTTGCTTGTGAACCTCTTTAAAGTTACAAATGTTGTAGCTTGTTAATGATGAATCCTCAATGTAATCCTTTTTTAAGCGAGGCATAAAGAACACAAATTCCTGAAAAAACGGCTTAAAATCAGACCTGTAGTTCTCATACAGTGTTATTAGGTACTTTCCTATTTTTCGTGGGGTTAGTGATTGTTCATTCTTCGCTTGAACATCCCATAAATTCTCTTCATCACACATTCCAGAAACGTCATTAAAACAATCAATCGTTAGTACACTAATTTTTTTATACTTAGGGCTTTGAGTTGCAAGGTATAGAAGGGATTTTGTTTCGAATACAGATGCCTTTAAGTTATTTTGTTCCGTTTTTGTAAATATATATGACATCTTATTGCTTCCGTTCAGTTGAGTATTTATTCTTTTTATAGACTTAACCCAATAATTGATTGGTTCATTTTGGCTGAGCGTAACGAACTAAGCAACTGTTTTTCCTTACAGTTTTATTGATTTCAATCATTTGATATGGAAATATTTCAGGGGTTAGCTCTCACCGTTGGAGTTTTTTAGCTATTTAGTGGTTAATAGCGTTGGAGGATGGTTTAAGATTTTAATCAGTGGTGGATAAAGGTCAGTTCGAAGCCACAAAATCAACGAATGTTTCTCCGTCTTTTTCTACAATTTGGTCATACTAGTTGAGAATAATGCCTTTTGTCAGAATGGTAATAACATTAACATTAACATTAACATTAACATTATCAGTATCGTGAATAACGGCCACAATAATATTCATAAAATTATTAACTTTTGATTTCAGAGCATGCACTTTACATCGTTAGATGAACCATTCAAAAGTGTGCATCTCTTTAATTAATACAGATGCAATTCCTGAAAATATAATGGTGAATCTCTTTGTATCAAATGCCACACAAGGCTTTCGGCTTCATATATGTACCTAAATCCGATCCAGCTTCATTAGAAGCGTTCTAGATCTATATTGGAATGATCACATCACTTAAAATAAATGCTTGTAAATCTATTTTATATCAGACCGATTGGTCTCTTATATTTGTAATTTTTTTATAAACAAAGAAAACCATTACTAAAGAAGATACATTTATTGTTTTTAAGATGGTAAGTCATGTTGTTGTGAATATGCATACAATTAAAAAAATTTACTACCTACAAATCGCATAAACATATAATTAAAGTCCATAGCTCATTCACAGGGCTTGCTCAGCTTCATTCTCGCTCTTGGCGGTATTCTCTTTTTAAATGACGTTTTACATATGAAAAATACTGATCAGCTAAAGCAAAATAAATCATTTAGCCATCTATACGTTTAGAAGTTGACATATCTAGCAATCCAAGTAATATTGCTATTAGTGTATTTTTACTCGTAATAGGTGTGTTATGCCCATTAAAATTCCCGATCAATTACCAGCGTTATCAATTTTAGATAATGAAAATATTTTTGTTATGTCTGAGAACAGAGCGGCATCTCAAGAAATTCGTCCAATGCAAGTTGCTATTCTTAACTTGATGCCGAATAAAATTGAAACTGAAGTGCAAATATTGCGCATGTTATCTAACACGCCATTACAGGTAAATCTTGAATTCATTCGTATACATAAAAACGTGTCTAAAAATACGCCAGAAGAGCATTTAGAAAATTTTTACCATTTATTTGATGATATAAAACACAAACAATACGATGGTTTGATTATAACCGGTGCTCCGCTAGCTTTACTTGATTATTCGCAAGTAAGATTTTGGGATAAAATTTGTGAAGTATTTGACTGGGCTGAAAAAAATGTCACTTCAACCATGTTCTCTTGTTGGGCTGCACATGCCGCTTTATATCACCACTATGGCCTTAATCGCCATTTGCGCAAGCAAAAACTTTCTGGTGTTTATAAACATAAGCCGCTTGATGATAAAGAGCCGTTAACTAGAGGTTTTGATGAAAACTTTAACGTGCCACATTCACGTTATGGTTACATTGATAAATCTGATTATGAAAGTCTTCCAGATGTAGAAATATTGGCAGAATCGGCTGATGCAGGCGTGTATTTAGCTGCGAGCAAAAATAAACAGCAAGTGTATTTAACAGGGCACCCTGAATACGATACTAGCACTCTACATGAAGAGTATTTACGGGATAGCGTTAAAGATGCGAACACTGCTTTACCTCAAAATTATTATCAAGACGATGATTCTAGCAAAGCCCCCGTAGGCTCATGGCGTAGCCATGGCAGTCTACTTTTTACTAATTGGCTAAACTATTATGTTTATCAAATCACACCTTATCAATTAGATGCATCAAATATTAGAGCTATTCACCCTGATACTGTTATTTAATTTCTCATTGAAAGATCAGCTAAGACTCATTAGTTGATCTATATTATTTATCATCGTTAATAATTAAATAACTTTCGACATTGCGGAAAAAGAACATGAAAAAATCATCATCATTTGCTTTATTTGAGCAACAATTAGCTAAAAATATTCTTATTCTTGATGGTGCTATGGGCACCATGATCCAAGCATACAAGTTTGAAGAACAAGACTTTAGAGCAGAGCGCTTTGCTGATTGGCATACTGATGTAAAAGGCAATAACGATATGTTAGTGCTTACTCAGCCTGAAGTGATTAAAGCTATTCACCTTGAGTACCTTGAAGCTGGCGCTGATATACTTGAAACTAACACGTTTAACGCGACTACGATTGCCATGGCTGATTATGACATGGAAGAGTACAGCGCTGAAATTAACCGTGTCGCCGCACAAATTGCGCGTGCAGCGGCTGATGAATACACTAAAAAAACACCTGATCGACCACGTTTTGTTGCTGGCGTTTTAGGGCCAACGAACAGAACTTGTTCAATTTCACCTGATGTCAATGATCCTGCATACCGTAACGTTACCTTTGATGAGCTTAAAGATGCTTATATCGAATCGACCTTAGCCTTAATTGAAGGGGGTAGTGATATTATTTTAATCGAAACTATTTTCGATACATTAAATGCTAAAGCGGCGATTTTTGCAGTAGAAACCGTTTTTGAACAGCTAGGTGAACGTTTACCTGTAATGATTTCAGGTACCATTACCGATGCCTCAGGACGTACTCTTTCAGGACAAACAACTGAAGCATTCTACAACTCACTTCGTCATGCTAAGCCGGTATCTTTTGGTCTTAACTGTGCGCTAGGCCCAGTTGAATTACGCCAATATGTTGAAGAGTTAAGCCGAATTTGTGATGTGGCGGTATCTGCCCATCCTAATGCAGGCTTACCAAACGCCTTTGGTGAATATGATTTTACTGTTGAAGATATGAACACTCACGTAGGAGAGTGGGCATCATCAGGCTTTTTAAACATTATTGGTGGTTGTTGTGGTACCACGCCTGAACACATTAGAGGCATGGCTGATACGGTTGCCGCTCTTCATTCACAAGGAATGGCACCACGTAAAATTGAAGCACGTAAAATTGCTTGCCGTTTATCCGGCTTAGAAGTGCTAACCATTGACAAAGATAGCTTGTTTGTCAATGTGGGTGAACGCACCAATGTAACTGGCTCGGCGATGTTTAAACGTTTGATCAAAGAAGGCAACTACGATCAAGCTATTGCCGTTGCCTTGCAGCAAGTTGAAAATGGGGCACAAATTATCGATATCAACATGGATGAAGGTATGTTGGAATCGAAAGAGGCGATGGTACGCTTTTTAAACCTGATTGCCGGTGAGCCTGATATAGCTAAAGTGCCAATTATGATCGACTCATCAAAATGGGACATCATTGAAGCCGGTTTAAAATGTATTCAAGGTAAAGGCATCGTTAACTCGATCAGCTTAAAAGAAGGCGAAGAGAATTTCCGTAAACAAGCTGAACTAGTACGTCGTTATGGCGCGGCAATGATCGTGATGGCGTTTGATGAGGAAGGCCAAGCCGATACTCGTAAACGTAAATATGAAATTTGTCATCGTGCCTATCATATGTTGGTTGATGAAATAGGTTTTCCACCGGAAGATATTATTTTTGATCCCAATATTTTTGCGGTTGCCACTGGTATTGAAGAGCATAATAACTATGCGGTGGATTTTATCGAAGCGGTTGATGATATAAAGAAAAACCTACCCTATGCGATGATTTCAGGTGGTGTTTCTAACGTTTCCTTTTCGTTCCGTGGTAATAATCCAGTGCGTGAAGCCATTCATGCGGTATTTTTATATTATGCCATTAAAAATGGCATGGACATGGGGATTGTTAATGCCGGGCAGTTAGCCATTTATTCAGACTTACCAGTAAAACTAAAACAAGCTGTAGAAGATGTTATTCAAAATAGTGATGATGGCGCCACCGAGCGTTTATTAGATATTGCGCAGGAATATCATGGTCAAGCCGGTGGGCAAGCCTCAAAAGCTGATTTAACTTGGCGAGAGTTGCCCATTAACGAGCGTTTGTCTTATGCGCTGGTTAAAGGCATTAATGAGTTTATTGTTGAAGATACCGAAGAAGCACGTTTAGCTGCTGAAAGACCTTTAGATGTTATTGAAGGGCCATTGATGGATGGCATGAATACCGTCGGTGATTTATTTGGCGCCGGTGAAATGTTCTTACCGCAAGTGGTAAAGTCTGCCCGGGTAATGAAACAAGCCGTTGCTTATTTAAACCCTTTCATTGAGGAAGGAAAAACCGAAATAAGTACTAATGGTAAAGTGTTACTGGCGACGGTAAAAGGGGACGTGCATGATATTGGTAAAAACATTGTTGGCGTAGTGCTGCAATGTAATAACTATGAAATTATTGACCTTGGCGTGATGGTTTCTTGTGATGATATTTTACGTGTTGCCAAAGAGAAAAAGGTCGATATTATTGGTTTATCAGGCTTGATCACGCCATCACTTGATGAAATGGTACATGTTGCTAAAGAAATGAAGCGAACAGGCTTAGAGCTACCTTTATTAATTGGTGGCGCTACAACGTCAAAAGCACATACTGCCGTTAAAATTGAGCCGCAATATGAGCATCCTGTGGTTTATGTCTCGAATGCCTCACGCGCCGTATCAGTGGTGAGTAACTTACTATCAAGTGAACATAAAGCAGGTTTTTTTGCCAGCACCAAAGAAGAATATGAACGTGTTCGTGCTCGTCATTATAAAAAAGGTCCACGTTCAAGTTTAATTAGTCTTGAAGCCGCGCGTGCGAATGCGACAAAAATTAACTTTGATGGTTATATGCCGAAAAAGCCAAACAAGTTAGGTGTTACTGTACTTGATAACATCGACTTATCTGAGGTAAGAAAGTACATCGATTGGACGCCATTTTTCATGACATGGCAGTTATCGGGTAAGTATCCACTTATTTTAAAGCATGAAGTGATAGGCACAGAAGCAACTAACTTATTTAATGATGCTAATGCTATGCTTGATGATGTTATCAATAACAAAAAAATATGTGCTAGGGCGGTTTTTGGTTTATTCCCTGCCAATAGTAATCAAGATGATATTCAGCTCTACACCGATGAAAGTCGCAGTGAGAAATTAATGAGACTTCATCAATTGCGTCAACAAAGTAAAAAACCAGCAGGGCAGTTTAACCGCTGTTTAGCTGATTATGTTGCACCCGTTGATTCAGGTATTGATGATTATGTTGGTGCCTTTGCGGTGTCAGCAGGTTTTGGTGTCGATGACTTAGTGAAGGTTTTTGATGCCGATCACGATGCCTATAATTCAATCTTACTGAAAGCGGTGGCTGATAGGTTAGCTGAAGCGAGTGCTGAATATTTACATGAGAAAGTACGCAAAGAGTATTGGGGCTTTGCACCAGACGAAGACTTGAACAATGACGCGTTAATTCGTGAAAGTTATCAAGGTATAAGACCAGCGCCAGGTTACCCTGCTTGTCCTGAACATACTGAAAAGGGCTTATTGTGGCAGTTGCTTAATGTTAAAGAAAACATTGATATGGACCTCACCTCAAGTTATGCCATGTGGCCAGGTGCTGCGGTAAGTGGTTGGTACTTCTCTCATCCAGAGTCTAAGTACTTTGCTGTGGCAAAATTAGCTAAAGATCAGGTGCTTGATTATGCTGCGCGTAAGGGCATGACCATAGAGCAAGCAGAGCGATGGTTATCAGCAAACTTGGACTATGAACCAGAGTAACCTCTCAAAATTTTAAACTTTTAGGCATTTACCATGACAGATTTTACAGAAATAGACCGAGTACACCTGTGCCATGGCCCGACGCCTCTAGAGTCAATGCCACGCTTATCTAAGGCATTAGGCTGTAATGTATTTGTGAAACGTGATGACTGTACTGGTTTAGCTGGTGGTGGCAATAAAACCCGTAAATTAGAGTACTTATTGGCCGATGCTAATAGTAAAGGCGCTGATACGTTAATCACTATAGGCGGTATACAATCTAATCACGCTCGACAAACTGCTGCTGCGGCGGCAAAGTTTGGTTTTGAGTGTCATTTAGTATTAGAAGATGTAAGTGGTACACCTAAAAAAGATTACTATCACAATGGTAATATCTTGTTGGATCAATTATGTGGCGCGCATATCCATCAAATTGCTGATAATGAAGACAGTACAGTTTTTGCTGAGCAATTAAAATCTCAGTTAAGCTCTCAGGGTAAAAAGCCCTATCTCATTCCGGTTGGTGGCTCAAATGAAGTGGGTAGTTTGGGTTATGTTCGTTGTGCGAAAGAAATTGTAGCGCAAATTAAAGCGCAAGCACTTACCTTTGATCATATCGTGTTAGCAACAGGCAGTGCAGGTACACAAGCAGGTTTATTGGCAGGTTTAATTGTAGAAAATATTGATATTCCTGTGTTAGGTATTTGTGTCAGTAGAGATACCCAAGCACAAAAAGACATTGTGCATGATTTGCTCGAAAAAACACTAAACTATATAAACTTATCAGTCAGTTTAGCTAAAAACCGTGTTTTTACTGATGGAAGTTATTATGGCAAAGGTTACGGTATTACAACTGAAGCCACTATTGATGCCGTTAAGCAATGTGCACAACTTGAAGGCTTGTTACTTGATCCTGTTTATACAGGGAAGGGAATGGCGGGGTTAATTGACCTCGCTAAGCAAGGGAAATTAGGACAAAACATTCTCTTTTTACATACGGGCGGTAGCCAGGGGTTATTCGCTTATACTGACGCATTTTAATAGAAAGTTAAAAGCTTGTTTCCATGATGATAAAGCCAAACGCCTTGATGAAATTTGGCTTTACCACTTTTATTGCTAATCTTTAAACTGCCTATCAAAGAAATTCATAATTGTTTTGTTTAAATGTACTTTTACCTTTTTGCCACGCATGCTGTGCTTGCTGCCAGGGTAAGTCATTAATTCAAATAGCTTCCCTTCGTCTTGCAATGTTTTAATGAGTTTAGTGGTGTTGGTAAACAGCACATTATCATCAGCCATGCCATGATAAATCATCAACGGACCATTTAACCCTGAAACATAAGGAAACACGCTAGACTTATCATAGCCGTCGGCATTAACTTCAGGATGATTTAAATAACGCTCAGTGTAATGCGTGTCATAAAGTAACCAATCAGTGACTGGGGCGCCACTAACACCGGCTTTGAAGTAATCGCCTGCTTTGAACATAGTCATTAGTGCCATATAACCACCATAAGAATGACCAAAAATACCAATACGATCTTTATCAACAAACTCTAATGAATGTAGGTATTCAACGCCTGTTCTTTGATCTGCTACTTCTATTTCGCCTAGCTCTTCATAAATAGGAAATTCAAATGCTGTACCACGATAATTTGAACCACGGTTATCAAGTTGAAAGACAATATAACCTTGTTGCAGCATATACTGAGTCATATCAGCACCTTGCCAGCTGTTTTTCACTAGCTGAGCGTGTGGGCCGCCATAAACACGTACAATAACGGGATACTTTTTACCTGGCGCCATATTTTCAGGTTTGTATAGTTTGTAATAGAGACTTGTTTTACCATCATTTGCCGTTAAGGTACCAAATTTTGGCTGTATTAATTTATTATAATAGGGTGCAATTGGGTGATCTTTGGTGATTTTATTTTCTTCTAGCCAAGTGATATGTTCGCCATTAGCTTGATGTAAGCTAACTTGTTTTGGCGTAGAAATATTTGAGAAGCTATCAATATAGCTTTTACTGTCTTTGCTAAAGTTTATGCTATGAAAACCATTACGCTTACTAATTCTAGCAACATGCTCAGGTGATTTTCCATTGAGCGGTACACTATACAAATGACGCTCAAGTGGTGTGTCAGCGCGACCAGTAAAATATATTAAACCATTTTTTTCATCAACATGTTTAATAGAATCAACAACCCAATTACCTTTAGTTAATTGGTTTATTAACTTTCCACTATTAGTAAAATGGTATAAATGTTTATAACCATCGCGCTCTGAGGCCCAAATAAAGGATTTATTATCGCTTAAAAAAACTAAGTCTTTATGTAAATTTAACCAATTATCTGATTGCTCTATTAGTAAGGTTTTTTGTCTACGTTTTTTAAGGTTGTAGACTTTCAGCTTTAAGGTTTTTTGATCACGGCTTTGCCATTGGTAAGATAAATTTTTACTATTGGGTAACCAATTTACTCTCGGCAGGTAAAAATCATTTTCATTACCTTTTGACGTGCCTCCTTGTGCTTTATCAAGTTCAATAAAACGCGTTTTTTTCCCTTTAATATCAGTCACTGCTAGCTGTATATTGGCATTGTTTGTGCCAGTAGCAGGGTAACGCTGTTCAATTAATTCTATTTTTTCAGCATAAATTTCATTACGAATAACAACTTTTACGGGGGACTCATCAACACGTAAAAAGGCAATGTACTTTTCATTGGGTGACCACCAATAACCGGTCATTCTTGCCATTTCTTCTTGCGCAACAAATTCACTCATGCCATTTTTGATATTGTTGCTACCGCCGTCTTTAGTTAATTGTTTTTCTTTACCGTTTTTAATATTTAAAACAAAAACATTCTCACCACGGATAAAAGAAACATAATTTCCTTTGGGTGAAAATTTAACATCAGTTTCAAAGGCACTGGTTTCAGTTAAGCGTTTGGCTGTTTTAGTCACTAAGTCGTAATAGTAAACATCACCATTAAGTGGAAATAATAAAGCACTACCGTCGTTAGAAAATTTATATTCCATAATGCCAAAGCCATAAATGCGTTGACGTTCACGGCGTGCTTTTTCTTCATCAGAAAGTACTTCGGTGCCACTAAAAAGCGCTTGTGAGTCAACAAGTAATTTATTCTCTTTACTTTTAAGGTTGTACTCCCATAAATCATAGCGATTTAAGTCGTCACTTTTTCCTTGTAAGTAGGTAACACGAGAGCCATCAGGAGATAATTTTAATGATTTTGGTGTTTGGCCATTGAGTGAAGGTGAGCTATATATACGTTCAATTGAAAGTCGCTCATTTACTTGTTCGGTGCTTGTTTTTACTGGCTCTTTAGCCAGTAATTGCTGTGAAGTGAATAAAGCACAAACCATGAAAAAGGAAGATATGTTAAATTTTTTATTCATAAATAATTCGTACCTGTTAAATAGCGTATAAAGAAAGTTATATTACAAAGTGGGCAAAGCATTTATTCAATAATAGGCAATACTTCACTTAATTTTTACACCAATAACTTTTTGTCTGCTATCGCTTCTTTGAGCATATTATTAAAAGGGACTAGTGCGCGTGTAAAATGCCTAGCGAGTTGCTTTATTTAGTTGCTTTATCGTTAAAATATAAACTTAAACCACTATAAACAACTAAACTGTGTGGTAAAGCATTATCTTTAAAGCAGGAAACTAATGCAAGGTTGAAGATATGAATTCACTTTCATATGAGACGAGTAGCTTTCGATAACACCATAACGACACTGTTAGGGAGTGTTCTGTGGGCAAGTAATAAAGTGCTTTGTTAAGGGGCAGGGATCTTAGAGTAATATCGACCTTTCATCTTTTAATTGATGGGCTGTTCGTGCGCATTATAGTTAGCTATTGGCTGTTACTTAGGTCAACTGAACGCTAAAAGCGGACAGTTTTGGCTTAATTGGAAAGGATACTACGGCTACAAAAAAGGCGTTTTAAACACTCCTGATTACCCATAAAAATCAGCCATGCTCAGGTTTGATTAATAAGGAACTGGGTCGCGTAATAACTCATCTATTAACCAAACTTCTCCTTGCTTTATTAACTTTATTCTTTTCAATTCTTTATATATTTTTTCTTGGCGGTAACCTGTAAATAAAAGGGTTAATTTTCCTGAGCTTTTAAACTCGTCCCTAACCTTCAGATCACCTAAAGCAGCATCAATCTTAACTGAGTCAAATGACATATTGAATAACCGTCGGGCAACATTTTGGGTTGTAATATATTTACTTATTTTTTTAGCTAAATTGGCCGTACACAATTTTTTCGCTTTGTTGATATCATTTTGATTATAGATAGCATTAAAAAATGCTATCGCAACATCCTCAGCATTCTCTTTAGGTTCAGAACCACAACCACACATTGCCAAAATAACAAAAATCACGATGAAATATCTTTTTATTGAGTTCACCTAATATTCCTTATTATACATAATGCTGCTGAATTGTGTTTTATCAACTTCTGTAATAACGCCTAGTGCTAATAATGGCGTAGCTTCATCCATTGTTAAATAAAGCGGCTTCCCATTTACATCTGGGATATAACTTTTCTTTGCCAACTTTACTATCCAGTTGGCAGAATAGGCTTTTTTTTGTTCATCATTCATAATTGACTCGCTAACGTTCAGTGGTTAATTAAGGATGCACGCTGAAACAGAGACAATAATGTTTAACATTATTTAGAGGGGGATATTGACGTTTTTCAAATATTCAATACTCCAGTGCCGGTAGCTACGCTATCATAGGGACTTTTAAGTCCCCTTAGACCGCTGGCTTTGCGTCCTAAGCTTTCGCTTAGTTTGCCTTTTTCAACTGATGCACGATAAGGATAACGGACTTTAAAATTAATGTAAACACTAAGTAGCCAAACGAGGGTTTCGTTAGCACAAGCGAAAATTGAAAATATAAAGTTTTTTACTTCTACTTAGCGCAGACAAGTCATAAAGCTAATTAGTGACACTATATTCGTACCTATACCCATGTTACCTCAAGATGCCAAACTCGTATCTTGAAGTATCATGGGTATAAGTGAGCCATTCGGAAGTCGTTTTTTTATTCATGAAAGAGGCTTCTTTGTGGCAGCTACTACCCTTTGAGCTGTCCGGTGAATGCGTTGTCATTGGCATAAACTGATATCGTAGGTTACTGGTTGATTTATTTGCTGTTGCTCTTCATGGTTGTATCTCCTTTGACCAATAAACTTCAGTGAAATAACAACACTTTGACCGCTATTGTAGAGCACGTAATAGTAATTATTACCTGCCAACAACACTTTCCCTGGATAAAAATAAACCAGCAAATGGCTTTTATTAAATTCATTGACTAAACTTTTTAGGCGTTAAAATTTAAATGAAAATAAGATTACTTGGTATTTATATCCATATTCCATTGAGTTGTTGGCGGTTGTCATGGATGAATAATCAATAAAAGGAAGCAACTATGACTAAAGCAGCTAAAGCTATATCATTTTATTTTTCACTATTCATATTCTTGATGAGTTGGGTATTAGTGCCTGTAAATGCAGAAGAAAAAAAAATAGAGAAAAACGTATCCAATGTTTGGATATTTGTTCCTAAAGCAGGGCAATCAGCAGATTTTGAAAAAGCGTTAAAAAAACACATTGCATACCGAAAGTCTATGCACGATCCTCGTACTTGGCATGTATATCAAGCCGATATGGGCTCACATATGAATGCTTATATAATTCGTCATTGTTGTGAATCTTGGTCAGATCTTGATGATTATCGCCAATGGAATATTAAATCAAAAGCCACTGAAAACTGGCGTGAAAATGTGAATAAATATATTGCCCATTTCGAACGAAACCGCTCTGAAGCTGATCTCAAAAATAGTAATTGGCCCGCTGATGTGAAATATAAGTATGTTGGTGTTAACACTTATATCCTTAAATTAGGACACCGTGAGGCATTAGCAAAAGACAAGAAAACTATGAGTGATGCCGCTAAAAAGGGAAATTGGCCATATAATTGGTTTTGGGAAGACAATGTCAACGGAAAATCAGGAATAAGTCTTGCTATTCCTTATATAAATTATGGGGCTATGGCACCCCCAGAAGTTAAATTTAGTGAAATGTTAGCTAAACAGTTAAATAGCAAAAAAAAGGCTAAGGAATTGCTAAAAAATTGGTCATCACACTTCAAATCAATTTCTTATAACGTTTACGTATTACGTGAAGATTTATCGATGTAAGTTATTCAGTAACTATCAATAAATAACAACATTAGCTTGCTATTTTTTTTTCTAATTTTAGGTATTCATAAGACCGTCTGCTTAGTACATATTCTATATATGCTAAATTTCATCAATATTTGATCCTATAATGGCATTGATACAGTTAATATGTTCATAATAAAACATGCCTATGCCTACTCAGGATCGTCATCCCCGGGGTGTTTTAATCGGGGAACCAGTGTCTAAAGCGCTATGGATCTTCGATCAGAGACTTCGATGTATGACGTTTACAAAGAATTCCTGAGTAAACGTCATAGGTATGTAATAAAAAGTCAATTTTAGTGTAAATAATCACTTTAAGTAAGTCACTTTTTTATGAGCAATATCTGATATGCCTCATGTCCAAAGATGACAATAATTTACATAAAAGTAACCTAATCTAGCTTTCTGGTGAGCAAATTTACCTCCACAGTTAAGCATTGACATTGTAAGTACCACAAAATTAAGCAAAAAAATAATTTGTACGATTTTTAAACGTTTGTCTGGCTATTTTATTTAAATTACCTGATAATGACTGTTCATTTTTTGTACAGTTGGTGTGATGCGTAGTCTTCTTTTTTGCATATTCAGTTTAATACCTCTTTGTTCTTTGGCCAATGACGTAGCGCCTTTTGAAATTTCAGGGCTATGGGGTTCCCGTGCGGCTGATGGAACTAATTTATTTTCTACAAAACAAACCATTACGTTAGATGATGCCAATGAGTTAAACATACAATTCAATCCGTCTTCTGATGCTTATCGTCAGGGCGATTTGTTGTTCAATCACTATCAAAGACAATTCAATCCCATCTCATTTCAGCAACAAGCTGAAAATAAAATTACACTTCACTATCTACATTTAGGTGGCAGTGTGCCTGTATTAAATTCAGAAAAATTTTGGTTTTCTGCAGGCTTTGGGGTGACTTATTTTGCAACTCAGAATAGCGAGTTTGAAGATAAAATAAATCTTTCAGTAAGTTTGGGCCTGTATCGTACCCTTAAAGTAAATGAGCGTTTGAGTTTTAGTTTTGAGTCTAGAGTGTATGGTACTTATTTAAATACAAATGATCCGTTATTTTGTCAGCAGCAACAATGCGCCATATCCGCTTCAAAGAATCTATGGTTGCAACAAGAAGTGAGTTTCAACGTTCGTTATGTTTTCTAATCCCCTAAAGTATACTCAACCAATCTTTTTCAAAGTGGCAATAGTGACTGTTAACCCTATCCCAAAAATGAGCTCTTAATTCCTTAGGCGCTTTAAGGCAACTCGATGCGTATTGTTGACGTTAATGCTTGTTTCATTAACGGCATCCTTCGACTTTGACGAGACCTGTTAATGGAACGTCATGACAACTGATCGCTAGGAACCAATCTCTTGGTTATTTTAGATGACATTTTTCTTTAATATTTGAACAATAACGTCATAACTCAAATCGAAATATGTTTTATTCTCAAAAAGGAAAAGCAAGGATATTTAGTCTATAATTTAACCACCCCAAAAAAAGGAGCTTTATCTATGAGTAATCAACATTCTTGGGCATTATCAATGAATCAAATTGAAAATTGTAGCTGTAGTCACGGGTGTGGCTGTCAGTTTGGCGGTTTCCCTAGCAGTGAAAACGGCGGCTGTGAAGCAATTTTAGGCTTTGAAGTACTTAGTGGTCACTTAAATGATTTAGACTTAAGTGGTCTAAAAATGGTGTTTGTTGCCGCTTGGCCAAGTGCTATGCATGAAGGTAATGGCAAAGGTGCTCTTTTTATTGATAACAATGCTAACGAAGAACAAGTCGGTGCGCTTACCACTATTATGTCAGGACAAGCAGGTGGTATGCCTGTTGAGGTACTAGGCACTTTGTTTAGTGAGTTTGATGGACCAATAATGGCTGATATCAAGTTAAATAGGCAAGACTATACATCAACGGTCACAATAGAGGGAATTATTGAGGTTGAACAAGAGCCACACGTTAACCCTGTTACTGGCGATATTAATGAAGTACATATTACCTTCCCTAAAGGTGGTTTTATGTGGAACGATGGTTTTGCAGGTAAAACCAAATTAATGAAAATTAACCATGGCAATATAGCTTTTAATTATAGTGATACGTTTGCCGCAAATGCTGTTGTGAATTGGCCAAATGCTTAAATAAAGATACGTCAACGTCAGATGACTATGGTATTAATAAATCGAATCTTTATTGTTAGTAGTGTGTGCATACTCATTTATTTGAGTTGGCATTACATGCTTTATGATATGACTATGAATATGGATTCGGTTGCAAGTTGGTCTGCGACTGACGTATTCATGCTGTTTATCATGTGGGCCATTATGATGGCAGGGATGATGTTGCCTTCGGCAATTCCAGTGATATTATTAGTTAATAAGCTAAACTTGCAACGTATTTCGTCAAATAAAACTTACACACCAACCATTATTTTTACCTTTGGCTATATCACAATTTGGTGCTTATACAGTTTGGTCATTACCTTTTTGCAGTATTATCTACACCATTTAGGTCTACTGACGCCAATGATGGATAGTGCAAATATAACTTTTAGTGCGTCAATTTTAATTATTGCTGGTATCTATCAATTTTCTTCATTTAAACAAAACTGCTTAAAGCTGTGTCGCTCACCACTTTCTATGCTTAGTAATAATTGGCAAGAAGGTTTTAAAGGCGCATTACTCTTAGGTCTAAAACACGGCAGCTATTGCGTAGGCTGTTGCTGGCTTTTAATGACAATATTATTTGTAAGTGGGGTAATGAATTTAAAATGGATCCTTATTTTAACGCTGGTAATTGTTGTCGAAAAGGTTATGCCAAAAGGAGAAATAATCAGTAAATACTTAGGCGTATTACTGATTATGTTTGGATTAAGTTATTGGTTCTAGTGAAAAATGCATCAATTTATTTGCTAACAGCGAGTTGCGAATAGAGTATATACCCGTGACCATTCAAAGTACTCTGAATCGAGCACTTTGAATGATTACGGGTATAATTATCACAATCTAGATCATGAGTCGCTCAGGCATCCTGAAACTCGCACCTTGAAGTATCCTGGGTATAATCCTTTTAGTCTGAACTAGAGCCAGTCACAGATTTTGTGTAACTGAACTTGCTAGGACTGAATTATGGATTAATGGATTGTGCGTTCTTGATTATCCCATATGCTTCCTTGCCAATTCGAAATAGTTCCAGCAGCTTCACATGTATCACAATGCCACTCAATCATGCCAATTTCGATATACGCTGCTTCAATGCTCCCTTTACAAGACAAACCATGAGCTCGGGTGTTGCATTTCAAATCAACATCAATTAATGGCTGCTCGATATTCTCAGAAACCGATGACACAATCTTGGTCAGAAATTTAAAAACCGTTTTTGCTTGTTCAGTAAGCTCTAGTTCGTTACCTTCTTCATCAAGAAAGTGTCTTAAATCTGCTTTTAACGCCATACTCTTTTTTAATCCTAGAATGCTAATGCAGCTAACATATAGCACTTAAAGCTCTAGGTACATCATTTCTAATTTAATATTATCAAGCGGGTCTCTCATTAATTAGTTTCTATGGTTTGTCTGTGTGTTAGATGACCATTGGCTTAAATATTTTGCTATACAATCTCTATGAGTTATTGGTGTCATATTAGTGATAAGCCTCAGTAATATTCAGCAGTTTGGTTTGTTTGGTGAATACTTGAATCGTAGAGAGAAAAATGTACTAATCATTACCCTTTTAATATAAATTGAAAGAAATAACTCCCTGAGGATAAAGAATGATTTTAGCTAGAGCGCTGCCCATACGCTTTTTTTTCGTGGCTGCACTGTTTTTTCTGTCTGGCTGCGCCACCATGAATCTAGACTACGAAGAGCCCAGTGTCGAATTGACTTCTTTTAAGGCTTTGCCGGTTAATGGCTTTGAACAAAGTTTTGAAATAGGTTTGAAGTTAACCAATCCCAATAATTTTGAATTACCTTTCAATGGTATTAGTTACCAACTGAGCGTGGCAGGCGAGACCTTAGCCCATGGCGTTGCCGCTAACATCCCAACTGCAGAAGCTTACGGTGAGTCACGCTTTGTGGTGCCTGTTTCAACAAGTTTACTAGGTGGGATCAAGGTGATAAGAGCGCTAATGGTTAGTCAAGGGCAGGATATCACCTACCAACTGAAGGCAAAATTAGATATCGACATCCCCTTTGTGCCAAAGTTGACCGTCATTCAAAATGGTATTATTCCCCTCGGTAATAAGCCTCTGTAGTGAGGCTTATAATGTACATTAAACCTTTATGCCCATCCAACACTTATTCGCGCGAGCTTAGGCCGTTGTTTCATTAATTTGTCCACTTCAACAATACATTTTTATATTGATTAGGCTCATCTACAAAGGTTAATTAACTAAGTTTTAGCCCGATCAAATACAGTGTGTAATTCACTTACGCTAGAAACTGCAATAATTTTTACTCCTGGGGTTTCTAGCCTAGGATTGTAATTTCGTTTTGGTAAAATGATAGTTTTAAAATCATTACGAACGGCTTCTTTAACCCGTTCTTCACCAGACGGTACTGGGCGTATTTCACCAGAAAGCCCAATTTCACCGAATGCGACTGTGCTAGAAGATAAGATAGAGTCATTGTTTGATGAAATCATCGCTAACACAAGTGGCAAATCAGCGCCAACGTCTTTGGTTAAGTTTACCCCTGAAACAACATTAACATAGATGTCATTACCGCCAATATTAACGCCCATTCTATTTTGTAGTATTGCCAATAACATCGACATACGTTTGTAATCAAAACCAACGCCTCCGCGTACTGGGTTTTCACCGTGAGATTGGGTGACCAGTGATTGAATATTGATAAGTAGGGTTCTGCCACCATCATTAGATGCATAGGCCATGTTACCGCTAGACTCTATGCCGCCTTTTTCTAAAAAAATAGCCGAGGGATTTACAATATCCTGCATTCCTTTTGCGGTCATCGCGAATGTGCCGACTTCAGTGGTATCGCCAAAGCGATTCTTTGATGCCCGTAAAGTACGATATTTACTGTCATCCTCACATTCAATTTTACACATGGTATCGCCGATATGCTCCAACACTTTAGGGCCAGCCATATCACCTGATTTTGAAACATGACACACTAAAATTACAGTTATGCCATGCTCTTTAGCCAAGCGGTTTAATATAGAAGCAGACTCTTTAACCTGTGTTACCCCGCCAGGCGCATTAGGGAGTGAACTCACAAACGCCGTTTGAATTGAGTCAATAATTAAAAACTTGTATCCTTCTGTTACCACTACATCACAAATCAACTCGACATCGCCAGAGTTCATTATGTCAATATTACCAATATCAAGCTGTAGTCTAAGGCCGCGATCACGCACTTGGCTTTTAGACTCTTCGCCTGAAGTATACAAAGCCTTACCTATTTTACTGAGGTTTGAACAGGTTTTTATCAATAATGTACTTTTTCCTGCACCAGGATCGCCTGACACCAATACAACCGATGCCTCTACAATGCCGCCTCCTAACACACGATTGAATTCAGAGCTTCCGGTATTAAAGCGAATTAAATTTGTATCGGACACTTGGCTAAGGTTTTCAATCTTAGCGTCTTGTTTTGAATAACCTTTATGTATTTTTGCATGGGGGGTGCGCTGAGTGACCGCTTTTGCTTCTTTGAACTCAATTATAGTATTCCACGCACCACAAGAACATTGCCCTAACCATCGTTGGTGGGTTTCACCGCATTCGCTACACATGTATTGGGTTTTATCTTTCTTGGCCATTTTTATCTCGTGGTATAATCGCTGGGCTGTTTTTATATACAGTATATATATGTGTCATACATTTGCAATATTAGCGCTGTCTTTTTTGAGCTAAGGTAAAGTCACATTGCGAAGATATCAGCAAAGGAAATATTATTAAGTATTGAATTTTAAGGTGATTTAATGAGTCGGGAAGGCTGTGCAGATTTGTATTTAAATAGGTTTGCGAATTAAACCTTGAATCACACTCTAATTTTGACCATTTTACACTCATTACTCTTCTTGTTTAAGTAGAAGAGTAATGAGGTAGTTGCGCGCATTCATGCGGTGAATTAAAGTTTATGGGATATTTAGCTACTGACAGATTTTATCTCAAGAAAATCATCAAAGCCAAATTCTCCCCATTCTCGACCGTTGCCTGATTGTTTATAGCCGCCAAAAGGTGAAGTATAGTAATGTGCAGCGCTATTAATACTAATCATACCGGCACGTATTTTTCTTGCCACGCGTTTGGCTCTGTCAGCATCTTCTGAATGAATATATGCCGCTAAACCGTATGGGGTATCGTTGGCTATTTCGATCGCTTGTTCTTCATTGTCATAAGGGATCATCACTAAAACAGGACCAAATATTTCTTCTCTAGCGATGGTCATATTATTATCTACATCGGAGAAAATGGTTGGTTTGGCAAAGTATCCTGTTTCAAAACCTGCGGGTTTACCTACTCCGCCGGCTAACAAATTAGCACCTTCATCAATTCCCTGCTGGATCATGTGTTGAACTTTATTAAAATGAGCTTCACTGACTAACGGGCCGATATGATTGCCGTGCTCTGCTGGATTACCCACTTTTATTTTGTCAACGGTGGCTTTGGCAATATCAACAGCTTGTTGATAGTGTTTTGCAGGAACCAACATTCGTGTCGGTGCATTACAGGATTGCCCAGTATTACTCATACAGCCTAAGACACCACGTTTCACTACTTTCTCAATATTGGCGTCATCTAAGATGATATTAGGTGATTTTCCGCCTAGCTCTTGAGCGACTCTTTTCACGGTGTCAGCGGCTGATTTTGCAATAGCAATGCCCGCGCGGGTAGAGCCAGTGAAAGATACCATATCAATATCTTTATGTGCAGAAATGGCTGAACCAACGCCCATGCCGTCGCCATGCACCATATTATAAACACCTGCAGGAAAACCAGCATCGTGCACCATTTGTGAAAATAACTGTGCTGATAATGGCGCTATTTCACTAGGTTTAAGGATCATCGTACAACCTGTGGCCAATGCTGGCGCTACTTTACAGGCAATTTGATTTATCGGCCAATTCCATGGTGTGATAAATCCACAAACACCGATTGGCTCTTTAATTATTTGTGCATTGGCTAAGGTTCTTTCAAACTCAAATTCTTTTAAGGCTGACAAAGCCGATTTAATATGACCTTTACCACAATCCGCTTGAGCATTAATAGCAAAGTCAATTGGCGCACCCATTTCAAGCGAAATCGCATGTGCCATGGCATCATAATTATCTTTATATTGCTTTAATAAAGCTTCCAATAATGAAATACGTTCTTCAACACTGCTATAACCAAATGATGAAAAAGCCGTACGGGCTGCTGCTACTGCAATATCAACGTCTTTACTACTGCCCAATGATATAGTGGCAACTGTTTGTTCTGTTGCCGGATTAACCACGGGGAAATCATGTGCGGTTAACGGGTTTACCCAACTTCCATTAATATAAAATTTTTTGCAGTCTTTCATGTTTATCTCCAAATTAATTGTCTGTTTGGCAAAAATTCATCTACTGATTTTTTTGCATAAAGCGTTTATATACTGCGTCACCAAAAGCTTTAAAAAGCGCAGTTGATAGCTTATCTTGGCTAAAATTCCACTCAGGATGCCATTGTACTCCTACGGCAAAAGTATCATTTTTACGATAACTAATCGCTTCAATAAGGCCATCGGGTGCGTGAGCTTCTGCTGATAAACCTTGCCCAAGTGTTTTTATGCCTTGGCCGTGTAAAGAGTTTACTTGATGGCTTGTTTGGCCAAGTATAGATGCCAATAAACCATTTGGACATAATGATACCTCATGAGCCACTTGGTATTGTTGCTCTCGTTGAGCTTTTTTATCTTCACGATGTTCAATAAATTGTTCATGAGTAAAAAGTTGTTGATATAACTCTCCTCCCATCGCTACATTTAACTCTTGCATACCACGACAAGCGGCCAATATAGGAATGCCTTTTTCAATGGCCAGTTTAATTAAGGGTAAGTTTGAATTATCTCTTTGTTGATCATGGCTGTCTGGTGTTGCCGATTCTTCATCACCATAATGATGAGGTTCAACATTAGAAGGGCTACCAGGGAAAAATACGCCATCAAGTTGTTGAAAAAAATCACTATCAAAAAACTCACTGAGTGAATCAAGATCCTCACCAGGTGCTTGCGCAGGAATTAGAATAGGAATGGCATTCACGCCATGAGCAATGGCATTGATGTATTTTTCCCCGGCACCATGAAAACTATTAGCACCATACTTAATCACATCGCATACCACACCAACCACAGGTTTTTTAAAGTGCATCTCACTTGTCTCCTTATACAACTCTTTAGGGGTAATCCAATTTAGCGGATTTTATGTGAAACTATTAAACAATAAGAGAGCAGGGTCGGCTATAACCCAATAGTGTAGCCGCTAAGAACCCTTGATTTATAACGCAGAGAGGTCAGAAATGAATTCCAACACTACACCATTAAATAAGTTAGATAAAGCACATTTTTTACATCCTTTTACTGACTTTAAAGAATATAAAGAAACAGATACTGCTATTTATACTAAAGCTGAACATATTTACATTTACAGTGAAGAAGGCAAGCAGTTAATTGACGGTATGTCTGGTCTTTGGTGTTGTAACTTAGGTTATAGTCAACCAAAAATTAACGAAGCTATTAATAATCAATTAAATACATTGCCATTTTACAACAATTTTTTCCAGTGTGCGGCTGATGTTTCCGTGCAAATGGCTAAAGCACTTGTTGATATTTCTCCTGCGCAATTTAATCATGTTTTCTTTACTAACTCAGGCTCAGAAGCTAACGATACTAACATTCGTTTAGTTCACCGTTATTACGACTTACTTGGCAAGCCTAACAAGAAAATTTTTATTAGTCGTCATGGCGCTTATCATGGTTCAACTATTGCTGCGGGTTCGCTGGGTGGTTTTGATGGCATGCACAAGCAATACACAGGCCTTAGCTATGTAGAACACATTGGTCAACCAAACTGGTTTACTGAAGGTGGCGACATGGATAAAGGCGAATTCGGTATCAAAGTTGCTCAAGAATTAGCGGCTAAAATTGATGAAATAGGTGAAGAGAATGTTGCCGCATTTATTGCTGAGCCTATTCAAGGTGCTGGGGGGGTTATTGTTCCGCCGAGCACATACTGGCCAGAAATTTCTCGAATATGTAAAGAACGTGATATTTTGTTAATCAGTGATGAAGTCATTTGTGGTTTTGGCCGAACTGGTGATTGGTTTGGCGCACAAACATACGGTTATGAACCTGACTTAATGACCTTTGCTAAGGCTGTTACCAATGGTTATCAACCTCTCGGTGGCGTTATGGTCAGTGATAAAATTGTTGATGTACTGGCGAGTGACGGCGGTGAATTTACCCATGGTTTTACTTACTCAGGCCATCCAGCTGCTTGTGCTGCAGGGATTGCAACTATCGATATTCTTAAAAATGACAAAGTAATTGAAAATGCTGCCGCAGATATTATGCCTTACTTCCAAGCACAGCTTCGTACCTTAGAAAGTCATCCCATTGTTGGTGAAGTACGCGGTATGGGTATGGTTGCTGCTTTAGAAATCGCTAAAAACAAGTCAGCCAAAGAGCGTTTAGCACCAGATTGCGCTGGCGGCGCTATGGTAAAAACGCATGCGATTAACCATGGTTTAATGGTACGTTCAGTAGGTGATGCGATTGTTACTGCACCACCAATGGTTTGTACCAGAGAAGAAATTGACCTGTTAATTGCCCGATTAACTATTGCCCTAGATTACACAGCCAAGCACTATGGTATAAGTACTTAGTTTATACCTAACTTAAGCGATAAGACCTACTAATAAAGACCAAACTGATTATTCAGTTTGGTCTTTTTTTTAGTCATAATGTTACATGCCTATGCCTCAGGCTCGTCATCCCCGTGGTGTTTTAATCGGGGATCCAGTGTCTAAAGCGCAGTGGATCTTCGATCAGAGGCTTGGAAGATGACGTTTACAAAGAACTCCTGAATAAACGTCATAGGCATGTAATGTTAAATATTTTTCATAAAGTGGGGGACATGGAGAGGGAAATAACTACTGTCACGGCCTATAAAGAGTTGAGATATGGAAAAACTGGCTTTTAATTACTATTCTATACATTAGAGTGAAAAATAAAAAGAAATGATGGGTGGTGCACAATGACAGCATTGATTAGGATCAACAGCAACGCCTGTTTTTAATAGTAAAATAGCAATAACACTAACCTATATTAGTTAATGACTAAAGTTTAGCTTCATCCCAAAGAGTTAAGGTGTATCTCCCTGCTAGGAAGTATTAATGTCAAATAAAGAACTAACGAAAGAAGAATTATTACTCAAAGTCAAAGCACTTGAGGCAGTAGTTAATAATGTTGGTAGTTACATCTACACTAAAGATGTTAATGGTTGCTATACCTTTGTAAATCATGCTGTTGAACGTGTTTTTAATGAGGCATCAGAAGATATTATAGGCAAAGACGATAGTCATTTTTTTGATTTAGATGTGTATAACCAATTAAAGATTAATGATCTAAAAGTATTAAGCGAAGATACCTTGATCTCCTCAGAAGAAGTAAACCTGATTAAATCCACTGGTGAGTTAAAAACATTTCATACGGTTAAAAAAAGCTTAACTAATGATGTTGGCGAAATTATTGGTATGTGCGGTATTTCTACTGATATTTCTCAACAAAAAGAATTAGAAAATACAGTGAAAGAGCAAAACAAATTATTAGACGCGGTATTAAATAATGTTGATGCGTATATTTATATGAAAGATGAACAACGTTATTTTCGCTATGTTAATAATAAAACTGCAGAAATGTTTGGTCAATCAAACGAGGATATTATCGGTAAACTTGATTCGGATGTTATTGGCGAAGAAATGGCCAATCATTTTTGGCAATCAGATAGACTTGTTTTTGAAACGAACGAAAAACAGACCATTGAAGAAGTGGTGGATGATGGTGAAGGTAATTTACGGCATTATTTAAGCGTGAAGATGCCGTATAAACTTAATGAAGAATCGCAAGCGCTTATAGGATTTTCAACAGATGTCACTGAGTTATACCAATTAAAAGAAGAATTTAAAAAGCAAGCCAATACGGATGCATTAACGGGTTTATATAACCGTCGGTACTTCTTTAAGTATGCAGCTAAAGAATTTAGTCGTGCGAAACGTAATAAACTAGACATGTCGGCGATTTCAATTGATATTGATTACTTTAAAAAAATCAATGATAAGTATGGTCACCCTGTCGGTGATAAAGTATTGATTGAAATGAGTAACAATATTTTTCCTAACTTACGTCAGGAAGATATTTTAGCCAGAGTTGGCGGTGAAGAGTTTGCAATTATATTACCTGACACAACATTGGAAGAAGCAAAAGCAGTTGCCCAACGTATTTGTCATACTAAAAGCGTATTTGTGGTTGATACAGAGAAAAATGAGACGATTGAAATACAGGTTAGTGTTGGCTTAGTGTCAATGAAGGTATCTGATAGAAACTTTGATGATTTATTTGCTCGTGCGGATCATGCGTTATACAAAGCGAAAGAGTTGGGTCGCAACAGGGTCTATTTCGATTTGTAAACCGCTTGGTGTTAACATCATTACCTGTACTAGCTCAGACTAGATCTAATGATGCTCAACTTCAGGGTTTTACTAAATCTGACAGGCAGGGAGTCCATCTCAGAACGCTAATTGATGCCACATTACTGACCTTAGCGAATAAGCGGCAACCTATGGCTCAGGTTATATTTTTTATCCTTATTTAATTTCTTGTTAGATTGCCGGTAGTCCATTGGCTATTCCTTAGTTCCTAAATCATTCGCTTTAGAATTTTATTACCCATAATTTCGTGCTTAATTACCGCCATAATATGAAGCAATATGCAAATAGCAAGTAACTGAGTTGAATACTTATGCAAAGTTTTGAAGGATGTAATGATATTTGAATTATCTAAAAGCTGAGTAAATTGAAAAAAATCGAATATTGAAACAGGTCTATCCATCATTAGAATACCACTTACTAATACGATAGAGACTAGAGCATAAAGAAAGTTGTGCATCAACCTAGCCATTTTTAATTCGATTGTAGGCACTAGTCCTTGCTCACGTGGTGCTTTGGTGGTTATGCGATACAATATTCGAAAGCAGAAAATTGGAATAAATAAAGTCGTTATCGAAATATTTAACTCCGCGATTTGAAGTTTTATATGATCTTCAGTATTAGGGAGTATCATATAAAATCCCCCCAAGGTTGCCCATAATATAACTAGAGCCGATAGCCAATGAAGTGTTTTTGCAGTAATGTCATATTTAATAGTTTTCATTATTTTATAGTTTTTATTATAAATGATACTTGCGATTGATAGCAATCTAACAATTTAGCAGTACGCAACTTGCGCATATTTCTGCTAACAAGTCGCTCACTTTTCTCCTTTCACTATTAATAGCAAATTGAATAAAACTTTTCTAGTTAAAGCACTTAGAAATGTATTTTAAAATTATCATCGGACGAAAGTGTGCAATTTGCTCATTTTCCTGAATATAGGGGAAAAACACTTGAAGCTAACGTCAACAATGTGCTAAAAAGACGATCTCTTAATGACAAAAAATGCCACTTAGCAGAAGTTAGCATCTGATAATTTCTAATAAAAATGTTTGTATTTTTTGATCTACAGTGGACATTGTTGAACAAACGGTGTTGTCAACTTATCGAAGTAAGGTAAGAGACGTGGCAATTTCAAATTGCTATGCTAATTTTGGATGCAACTCGCCCTGTCCCATTCAGCAAACGATGCCATGACAAGATAAAAAACGTTGTGCAAGATCGTGTGCTTTAACCGGCAAATTTTTCGTTCTTGTTGTCTACTGGTATTATAGGAAACACTAGGCATCATTTCTCATTTGAAAGCTGAGTAGTTGCGTAGTTTATCGGTAACTATCTTGATAGACACGCGCTGCCTTTCAGTAACTTCTTAAAGAAGTGCTTCGTATTGCTCTTGTTTCGGCGCCTCTGAACTGAATTATCTATTTCATCATCATCTTGAACAAGAGCTCTCAAAAGGTAGTGATAGTAATGCGTATCGTCTAAACAAGCTTGTTGGCTGCGTGGGTGTTTCATAACTTAACTTATCAATGAAAAAATCAATTCGCCCCTACTACTTACCGTTTGATGCCCTTAATGTCCCCAATAAAAAGTGTCAAATATTTTTACACTTTTTACTATTGTCATATTACAGGTTTTTTTAACTCTTTCATTTTGTTTAATTAACATACGATGGTCTTAAGTATGCATCCTATAATTTTTCATGCTATAAGTAATGGATAACATGTAATGAAACACTTTCTAATTAAGGTGATTCTCCTATCTACTGCTATTATTAGCCGATTTGTAACCGCTGGAATTATCTATCCAGACCCACAAGTAGGACTCAATGCGGCCCAATATGGCGACTTTTATTCTTATTCATTACCTGTTTCTGCTTACCAATATAGTTTAGAAAATGGTGGTGGCGTTAATAATGGTAACCCCCTTTATGTTCCATCTTCTCCTGGGAAAATCAAAGATTTAATTGTAGTAGCTACTGGGGCTGGTGGACAAGCTCAAACTAATATTGCCGGCATGGACGATGCTTACGCCACACCTAATTCAGATGGGATTACAGAGTTTTCAACCCTGGGTAACTCTGACCCCGGTGGTATTGAAGCATTTGAGGGTGACTCACTCAATACATGGGATATTCAAGTTAGTACACTTATGGATTACCTTGACGGTGAAGAAATGTACTTTTATTTTAATAACAATCAAACAAACTCAGGCGATGCTGCAAATCAAAGTTTATTTGCTGCGGGTCAAGTATTTCTTAGTGGCAATGATGGTTTTGATGATGTTTATTTTGATTTTATAAATAATGGTGGTTTAGGACCAATATTTGGTTTTCAAGGTGCTGATGTTGAACTTTATAACTCTTCAGGCGCCTGGGATTGGGGAGCATTTGACGATTTTGTTTTATCTGGCGGTCAGATATGTACCAATGTTGATGTTAGTGCTTTTGTTGATTGTGATGCTGATGGAGCCGTGGTGTTCAACCATAATCTGGGTGCCGATCAAGCTGCTTATGCCCTATATTCTCCCGAATTAATGTTCGCACTTAAAACCGGTAATTATAGTGCGATGCATATAGATATAAAATTTACCGGATTAAATAATGGCTATGAACAATTGTTTATTGCCACTAATAGTAAAGTAAATCAAATTCCGGAACCCTTTAGCATATTATTATTTGTAAGTGGCTTAATAATGATTTTTTTAAGAAAAATCAAGCGTTGATAAAATTATAAACAATTATTCATTATAGAATTCACCGTTAGTGATTAAAATTTATTGATCATTACTTTTCCTTCTTTATCTATCTTTAAAAAAGTGTAATTACAAGATCAGCAATATAACCTTTAGCTGACTGTCAAAAATCCTGACACTTGAACTGATTTATTTCCGCTCTACACCCTGAGACCTTTAACAAGCTTTTTCTTTAAAAAGTAATGGTGAATTCCTTTCTTTCAAGGCTTTTAAATATTTTGCTTCACTATATGCCACTTTCGTTTTCCAACAACGATATAAGATACGTATCCACTTAAATGCTAATGACCTCACTGATGATTGATGTGTATTACCTTTTCCCCTTTGTTGTTGGTAATAAATTCCTGCCCAATAAGATTGATGGACGCTTTTAGCTGCCCACTCTATAAAAGATTGACGATTAAATTTAGAGCACTGATATCGCCAATGAACCCAGCTCTTTTGACCACTACGCTCTGTTACAGGGGCTATTCCTGAATACTTTTGTATTTCTGACGCACTATTAAATCGACTTCTATTTTCTCCCATCGCTACTAACAACCGCGGCACTAAGCATGGGCCAGTACCTGGCAATGATTTATAAATCTCTGCATCTGGTAATGTTTCAAATAGATCACTAATTTCTCTATCAAAGACTTTAATCATCTCAACAGCTACAAGCATTTGCTTAGCTAAAGCAACCGCAAGCAACTGGTGTGAATCAATCACTGCTCTATCAAGCGTAAGGTGCTCTGCCTCACTAATGGATTGAATTCGTTGCTCTGTGTAAGTAGAACTGCGCCCTTTGTGTGAAGTAAAAAACTTTCTCAAGGTCTCAGGCCTAGCCCTTTTAAGTTTTTGTAGGTTTGGCCATCGCGTAATGAAATCACAAAAAAGCCCCGACCCTCTATGTGAAAACCAATCGAGTAAGTGTGGGTAGTATTGCTTAAGCGTGTTAATTAACCGATTACTAAATCGTCTTCTATCTTCTACTAATCTACGGCGTTGCTCCACTAAATATATTAACTTCCTAACCGGTTCATTTTCCATCTTTAAGGCTTTAATTTTATTCGGATAATTCACCATTAAATCTAATGCAAGCTCTGCGTCCGTTGGATCATCTTTTGCTCCGCTAGGAGAAAATGTTTTACGGTACGTGGCTAACATAGAAAGGTTAACAGGATGGATAGTGACAAAGTCAAACTTCTGAAGTGCATACACAATAGGCCCTTTCGATAATTCAACAGCAACCGCTATTTGACCTTTGTACTGCTTGTGAAGATTGGTTATCCAATCATTTATTGCATTGGCTGAATGTTTGATTACTTTAAACTTACGTGTACTTAGGTGAGTAACTTGAATACATACATCGTGCTTGTCATTTGCTCAATCTATACCGATATACACAGAATATTTACCCGAGAACTTATTCATAATGACCTCCAATTATTATTGTCAGTATGTATGCCAAAGCTCTTCGAAAGCAATATAGCCAGTAATGAATGGTACAAGTATTCGTTATTGAGCTAAGGCGTACCTAAAACATCGAAAGCAAAGCGGAAATCATCAAAATAATGAGCGCACAATATTCGTATGAAATAGGCACATGATCTGAACATCCTAATTATAGATTTATTCAGACTGAAAGGACTATAAAGCGCACTTTGAAGTAATGCCAATGCGACTTCGTGACTGGCGGCATAGTTGACGTAATTATTTGAAAAATTCAAGGCCTTTTTAGAGCGACAAGCAGCCCTTTCAAGTCTTTCATTTATTGTTGCGCTGTTGTTTTTTTGGTAAAAAGGGCATCCACGATTGGACAATCATCTATAGGTTTTTTACTTTCTGTACATTGAGTAACCATTTCATTCAATGCCAATTGAAGACGCTGTAAATCATTTATTTTGTCTTCTACTACTCTCGCTTGTTGTATTGCCATAGCCTTAACTTCGCCACAATAGTGGTTAGGTTCATCAATAAGTTTAAGTAGCTCTTTGATTTGTTCAATTTTAAACCCTAGCTCTCGGCTACGCCTAATAAAGTTCAATCGCTTAACATCGGGTAAGGCATACACTCTATGTCCTCCCTCTGTTCTTGGCGGCTCTGGCATTAGTCCAATTTTTTCATAGTAATGAACTGTTTCTACTTTACATCCCGATTCATTAGCTAATTGCCCAACTGAATATTTTTTTAAAATCATACAAAAAACCTTGAACCTATAGTAACTACAGGTTCTATACTAGCATATATACCCGTTATCATTCGAAGCACTCTGAAACCTACATCTTGAATGGTAACGGGTATAGAAACGAGGGTTCGAATATGACTAAAATTATCACTGACTCAGAACTAATATGTCCTGAATGTAAACATAAAGAATTACTTGAAATGCCAACAGATGCTTGCCTATGGTTTCATGAATGTACTGCTTGTAAAACTCTGCTGAAACCCCTTAAAGGTGATTGTTGCGTCTTTTGCTCCTATGGTTCAGTTCCATGCCCACCAATACAAGAGAGTGGTTCATGTTCAGGGTGTGGGGGGTAGAATGTCAGACAACAAGTTTATTGAGAAACCTTACCTAAAATGGATAACACTTTTCATCGCTAGTGGAACTTTGCTCTGCTGTGCCTTGCCTATTTTACTAGTTACATTAGGTTTTGGAGCTGTAGTTGCTAGTTTAAACTACAACATTCCAGGACTTATTTTTCTTGCCGAAAATAAAGTTTGGACGCTTACTATAGCCGCTTTGCTACTAATGGCTCTGGCGTGGGTTATCTGGCGACCTAATCAGCACTGCCCCTCTGAATCTACCTTAGCAGCCCTTTGTAAAAAATCAAAACTATGGAATAAGAGAATTTTTTGGATAAGTTCAATGATCTGGTTTATTGGACTTTTTACTAGTTATCTATTATTACCAATTCGAAACTTTTTTGATTTATAAATGAGGGTTAAACAATGAAGGTATTTTTATTATTACCATTACTTGCAACGTTATTTATTACATTCTTAATCAATGCGAAAACAATCGAAGTTGAAGTACATGGAATGACCTGCGCTTTATGCGTTGATACATTAAATCGTAAATTCAATAAAATGGATGGTGTATCAAAAGTAGATGTAAGCATGAAAATGAAGAAAGTACGATTAGAAACAGATTCAGCAGTACCATCTATAGAAATGATCAAACAAGCTATATTAGATGCTGGATTCACTCCAACAAAGGTAATGGTAGTTACTAATGAAAAAGATAAAGAATAGCGTTACAACAGTAGCCAGTATCATACTAATATCATTACTTCATGTGCAAAATGTGATGAGTATGGGATTAAGAACATTTGTAGCCTTACCCATTGATAAGCATGGATATGTTTTAAGGTTTTCTTATGAACATCTTACAAGTGGTGATAGAGAAAATTTTATTACAAGTATGGCTTACGGCTTCAGTAGTTACCAAGCTTTACTCATTGGAATCCCCTACAAAGTCAAATCTGTAGATAGAGACGGTTTGGGTTATTTTTCAGTCCTATATCGCCAAATAATAATACAAAATGATTTTTTTTCAGGTACTTCTAGATTAGCATTATTAGCGGGGGCAATTGTTCCTAGTGACAAGGATAGAGATCCAGCAGTACAAACAGGATTGGTTTATACATTTTTTAAAGACAGATACGAGTTTGATATTGATATGCTTTATCAAGCTGGTGTTGATAATCGACTTGATAGTGGTCGATATGATATTTCTTGGCAGTACCGTTTATCACCTTCACTTTACCCTGATTGGGGAATAGTGCCTGAATTAAATGCTGTTACAGAACTTAATGGAAGATGGGAAAAGGGAAATGAAATAACGCATCAGATCACTATTGGCCTTCAATTGATGAATCCTACTTGGGTTATTGAAGGTGGGATAGTTAAAAATATAAGTAACAATAATGATCTTAGTGTCATGTTAAGTACACGATTTCATTTTTAATTAAATATTTTATTTACCATTTATACCCGTTCTTATCCATTCAATTACAATTTGTAAATCTAAAGTGTCAGTTCAAGTTTGAGCAACTACACATTACGATGATTATTTTATTACTTTCGCTTCTAACACTCATTCGAAATATTCCAATAACAGCGTTACTTTCAATCCCAATAGCCAGGCTATTAATCAATCAAGCGGCTTGCGAAAATGGATGTAAGTACTTAGGTTTTATTTGGAACTAAAAACCTGTGTTCTTGAAAATTTATCCCTATTAATATTTTGTCACTAACTTATTAGTATGGGTATTATTTATTTTGTATAAGTAAATAGGGGATTTATAAAAGTCATTCAGTGTTACCACTTTGTGTGATTTCCACGTAGGTAAAGCAAAATTATTGCTTATTAGAAAATCAATTTTAGGCTGCTCTAATAGTAATTTATCTTTGATTTTTTCCATCGCTTGCGGATATAAATAACACACTAATACTGATGCGCCTGATAGGTTTGCATTTAAAAAATTTTGTCGATATAGGGTTAGATTTTGTAAACCTAATAGCTTTTTAAGTAATGTCGATGTAAGCCACGGCAGTAAGGATAATTCATAACCGACTACTTGCCTTTGTGGATTTCTCTTTGCAATACGTATGATAAAGTTCCCCCAGCCACTGCCCAAATCAATGATGGTTCCTGTCCCTGTTTCATCGACTAATTTCATCATAGTATTATAGGCTTTACTTGAACTTGGCATGGGTGATATGCCTAACGATACGCTGCTATATATGAGTGATACGGTAATAAAAATAGCAGTAATTAATAACAAAATATTAAATAATATCAAAGAATAACTCTCAATAGACGCTCTTATTATTGGGCTCGACACGGTAACTGTGATCATTTTGTTATGCAATGTTTATCGCTGTATTCATTAGAATAAACCAAAGATTGAAGCTTGGTAAATACGTTTTTAAAAGAGTATATAGTTTGTTATTTTTCGAAAATATTTTGTGTTTAACAAAATATAGGCAGCACAGCGCTATTCACTTACTTTTATTCACTGTATAATGGTGCTTTGAGCATAATGGTTATACTGATTTGCTTTTATTAAAAGTAAATGCCTTTTGGCGTCATCAGATAACCCTATAAGAGCTAAATAACTTAATGAAACCCTATTCAGATATTGCCGAATTAATTGAGACATTAGAGTCGGAAATAGCGTCACGTACTGAACAAATTATTACTTTGAATAAAGCTCCTGAAAGCTTTAATGAACAAGTTATTTTTAAATATATTGATACCGCTAGTACAGGTAAAACAAAAGACTTTGTTAGATCATTAGGCGTGAAATCAGAGCGTGGTTCACTATTTTCTTCGGGAGATGTCAGTAAATTAATAAAAAGTGGCGCTGATGATATTTCACCTGAATTACTTGCTATAGCGCGAAAAGTGGCTAGTATGAAAAATAAAAACGGTAAGCACCGTTAATTAGCAAGATAAGCTATCATGTAAGGTAGCTAAATAAATTTACATTCTGATTTGTAATGGTGATAGCAAATCAGAATTATATTTTTCACCAAAGATAGAGATAAAGAGAACGTTATGAGTAAAGGTATAGTTAAGTGGTTTAATGCAGATAAAGGTTTCGGATTTATTACTCCAGAAGACGGAAGTAAAGATTTGTTTGTTCATCATTCAGAAATTCAAGCTGGCGGTCAATACGCTACATTGGCTGATGGCCAAGCAGTTGAATTTGAAGTTGGCCAAGGACAGAAAGGTCCATGTGCAAATAAAGTTGTTGCTGTTTAAGCGATAATATTTAACAAGTAAGCAGGCGGATACGTCTCACGTGATCGCTTGCTTATGCGTTATTGTTAGCATAACTAATTTAAATTATCACTAGAACTAAAAACCACACTCTTAATTGTGGCAAGAACATCATTTGAATAGTGTAATCTCATTTTTTCTTAAGTGCTTCATACATAGTATCTAGCCGACTATTTATTCGTCATTATTACACCTTCGCGAATATAACTAATCAATATAACTTCACTATAAATTCTCTATATATAGTTAACCTGAATTCTGCTTAATAAATGTTTCTCTAACAGCTATTTTTACTAACTTCTGCGTTAAATTCGCTTGCAATAGGTTAGCTCTTGACGCGCAAATTTTCCTTGAATTAAGTAAAACTCTCAAGCTAGAGATATCAAAGTAATTTAATCCATATATTTCAATGGTGTAACTATCTCTTAAACAAAGTTCAGGTTAGTTACATTTACATCAATTTGGGTAATGAATTGACTCATTCATTATTTCATTTAGTATTGCCCTTGTATTCATCACCAGAGTATTTATAGTAATAGCTATTGGTTTTAGCACTTAATCACAAGCACTTTTTAATATGTCTCATGTTGCACAAATAGCTGATATAGCAGCGAATTGGATTGATGATTTATCAGAGTCAGACTTTCCTCAAAAGCTCGCTTCAGGATTAAAAAAACTGATTGAAAGTAACGATGTTACGGTAATTTTATTCCGGCACTCTGGTTTACCAACGCTTGAGTATTTCGATGATCCAATGAAAGGCGGCAGTAATAATATCGATTTGTTTGTTAAAGGTGCCTTTTTAATTGATCCTTTTTATTTAGTCGCTACCCAAAAACAACAACGAGGCTTCGTCCATTTTAAAGACATCATTCCTTCAGGCTTTAAGCAAACAGAATACTATCGTACCTGGTACTGTAACTCTGGGTTGAAAGATGAATGTGGCTATCTTATTTCTTTGCCCAATAATGACTTTATTAATATATCTGTTGGTCGTACTGGAGCATTGAAAGTTTTCTCTAAGAAAGAGTTAGCCTTACTCGAAGAGATAACGCCGTTGATTGAGAAGGTGTGTCAACGTCATTGGCAACAATTGCAATCAAATGACGACACGTCAAATATTAGGGTTAGAATGCAGCATGCCTTAGATCACTTTGGCGCTTCAGTGCTAACACAAAGAGAAAAGCAAGTGGTGCACTTAATTTTACATGGGCACACCACAAAAACAGTATCAGAAGAGTTAAATATTGTTGTGGAAACCGTAAAGTTACACCGAAAACATGCCTATGCGAAGCTCGATATTAATTCACAATCTGAATTGTTTTACTTGTTTATTGACTCATTAATGAGTGTTGATGAGTATGTTGAGGGTGATCCGCTATCTAATTATATGTAAGTATATACCCGTTACCATTCAACATGCAGGTTTCACGCACTTTGAATGATAACGGGTATATGTCTGATACCAAGTGAAGTAATTAAATAGTCACCTGATATTAGACAATGGGTCGGTTTTTCTTACCGTACCTAGTTATAGGTAGGTCTCGTATTCAAGTACAGTCATTTGATTATTAAATTCTTCTAACTCTTGCTCTTTAGTTGCGGTGAATACACGTTGAAACTCTTCACCAAAATACTGCCCAATAAATTCTGAATGTTTAAAATGTTCAATAGATTGCAGCCATGAACTAGGTAGGCTTGATGGCACTTGCTTATAAGCATTACCAGTTATTGGTGCTGGAGCGGTCAATTTATTTTCAATACCGTATAACATTCCCGCAATAATTGCCGTAGCGACTAAATAAGGGTTAGCGTCTGCTCCAGCTACTCGGTGTTCAATACGCATTGCTTTATGACTACCCGCAGGTACTCTAAGCGCAACTGTGCGGTTTTCATAACCCCATGTTGCTGTCATAGGCACATGTGAACCGACTTTAAAGCGGCGGTATGAATTTAAATGTGGTGCAAAAATCAGCATGCTATCTTCTAACGTTGCTAAACAACCAGCAATAGCATGTTGTAGTAATTCATTACCCTCATCGGTACCATTGTCAAAAGCATTATTACCATCTTTATCGAGCAAGCTGCAATGCATATGCATGCCATTTCCTGCTAGCTCAGCAAAAGGTTTAGCCATAAAAGAAGCACGTAAATCCAGTTGTTTGGCTACGCCCTTAATGGTTCTTTGCAGCATTAAAGCTTGATCAGAGGCTACTAAAGCATCAGGTTGATGATATAAATTAATTTCATACTGTGAAGGGGCAGCTTCAGTAATGAGGGTATCTATGGGTAATTTTTGTGCTTTGGCGGCGTCACGTACACCGTGCATAAATTCACTCATTTCTTGCATGCAGTCCAATCCATAAGTTTGACCTGCATCTATACCTGATGAATTTTGTTGACTATGGATTGGTCGCCCTTGGGGATCATTGTTTTTATTAAACAGGCTGAATTCCATTTCAAAAGCAGGCATTGCCGATAAACTAAGCTTTTCAAAGCGAGTGATAATGCTTTGTAATATATTACGCACATCGTATTTACAAGGGGTATTATCAAAATTATTAAGTGACATTAAAATTTGTGCGGTTGGTCTTTTGAGCCATGGCACGGTTGTTAATGTACGAATATCGGCAATACAAACACCGTCTTCGTCGCCACTTTGGTAAACCCAGCTTTGAGGATCTCGTCCCCAAATATCAAAAGCAATTGCGGTTAGCGGTAACTTAAGACCACCATTAATGACCTTGGTAATATTATCGCGTTCAATCCATTTACCCCGAAGCTTGCCATTAATATCAGGCAGCATCACTTCAAAAACTTCGATTTCAGGGTGGTCTTTTAGAAATTCATTTAAAATTTCATCATTGCTTAAAGACATAATTATCTCTGTAAAATTGGGGTTAAAAAGGTATTTAACCAAGAGGAAAAAAACTCCCTAGAGCTAGCTCTAGGGAAAAACTAGGGGCTGAAAAAACAATTAGCAAAGATCAACAGCTCCAAGAAAAATTAAAAATTCATATCAAAGCTAACACCAACAGTGCGCGGCTTTGCTGGCCAAACAAAAGTATTAACTAAACCAAAACCATTTTGGTTATCGGCATCAGCATTTTCCCAGCCACGTTCGAAGTACTCTTCATTTGTTACATTATCGACATAGATACTAACCGACCATTCATCTTCGCTTTCATACATAGCACGCATGCCAAGCTCGTTCCAGCTGTCAACTTTAGCCGTTTCATAATTACCCGTACCACCATAAATTTCACTTTGGTAAACCCATTGAGCAATCAAGGTCACTATACCGGTATCCATGTAATGAAAATATGAGGCAACCATAGAGCCACTTAACTCTGGTGCCATTGGTAACTTGTTACCTAAAGTGCCATCACCTTCTTCAATTTCTTTGGTTATCTCACTGTCCATCCATGCGCCAGCTAGTCGGAAGTCCCAGTTGTCAGTTGGTGTCCAATGTACATCAGCTTCTATACCCTGGTTCTGAGCTTCACCAACATTTTTGACTAATTGTGAGCCGCCTTCAAAAATGATCATTTGCAGGTCTTGATAATCAAAAGTGAAATAAGCTAGGTTCAGTTGCATTGACTTATCAAGCAACATCATTTTTGCGCCAATTTCGTAGCTGGTGGTAGTTTCAGGCTTAAAAGCTAATGGTTCACTGCCGGGAGCTAGTGGCCCACCGTACTCTTGAGAACCATCATTTTCGATACCAAAAGTAGAGTAGCCGCCCGATTTATAGCCTTTGGCAGCATTAGCATATATATTCACGTTGTCAGTTAACTCATATACAGCGGCAATACGTGGCGTGAAATCTGACCAAGTATCTTTCGCCTGAACAGCACCATCGGTGTACCATTCAAAAACAAAGGTATTGCCTAATGCGCCACCAGAATCTAATACTTCAATACTCATGTCCTTAGTATCACTGGTATAGCGACCACCTAAAGTTAGATCGAGTTTTTCTGTAGCTTGCCAAGTAATATCACCATAAACAGACCAACCCGTATTCTTTAATATATCTATATTGGTTTCTGCTTTATTGGTTAGTAAGTCTGCTGGGTCGATATCATCTTCCCAATACGTTTCCCAGTTAGCATCATCACAACCTAACGCTGGCCCATCAAAGTCTGCAGAATCAGTAAGAGACACTGCAGCACATAAGGCGTTTTCGTCATAAGAGTTAATAAAAGTTGCATCAATATCTTCTTGATACACACTTGCACCAATAAACCAATTTATTGAACCATCACCTTGATAATTTAACCTTAATTCTTGGCTAGCATAATCAACTGTTTGATCTTGACCATAGTTATTGATCAGCTCAGGTTGGGCATCGAAATCTTCCAAATAGGCAAAATCATAACTTTTATACCCCGTAATCGAGGTTAATAAATACTCATCTGATAAGGTGAATTCTATGTTAGCTTGCAAGGAGAATATTTCACCGCGGTCGTAACCTTTACCAGCACCAAAGTCGATATTGACCTTGTCTTCGGCTGCATTACTCACTTCAGTCCAGTAAACGGAAGGGTCTTGCTCTCTATCTTCATAAGTCGCACGAAAAACTGCGTCGATATTATCTCCTTCGTAGCGTAGTGATAAACGGGTAGAGTTTACTTCACCGCCACCAAGGTCACCGCCACCCGCTACGTTTTCTAGCCAAGCCCCTTTACTGATGAAATTGCCTGCCGCACGAAAATACCAATTATCAGTTAAGGGAATGTTTACCATGCCAGTGACTTCTTGAGTATCATATTGAGCAATCGTCACGCCTACTTTCGCTTCAAAATCTGAAATAGGTTGGTTGGTGGTAATGTTAATACCGCCAGCAATTGCGTTTCGTCCGAACAAAGTACCTTGTGGCCCTTTTACTACTTCGGCTCGTTCCATATCGTAAAATGACATTTGCACGCCGCCATTTCTGCCTGCCCATAGGCCATCAGTAAAAATAGCGACTGACGGGTCGCCACCAATACCAAAATCATTAGTGCCAATGCCTCGAATAGAAAGGGCATCAATAAAGCTATCTTCTGTCTTACCATTAAAACCAGGAGTTAAATCAACCAAGCCACGCACATCTTCGATACGAAGTTGATCCATCATGTCGCCGTTAAAGGCTGATACCGCTACAGGGACATCTTGAACAGATTGAGATCGTTTTTGTACCTTCACTTCAATTACTTCTATCTCACTTGCTAACGCACTGTTTAAGCCTAAAGCTAAAAACAATGGCGATAACTTAAATAAACTGGGTGCAATGAGCTTTGATTTATGATTCATAGTTAGACCTATTGTATTTGAGTTTAATGTTCACTGGGTCATGGCAATAGTGCGAGACCCTGTGTGTTTATATTGTTAGCTATATCTTGTTATTATTTTTTGGTTGTTAATTTTTATTCAAAATTAGATTAAATAATTTACAGATATCGGAACATACCCCTATCGCGTTAGGCTTTGAGAAATGGTAAATATTACTGCTTAAGAAGTGCATAATTTTAATTAGTGTTAAAACCTTCAGCCTAGATAAACATTATGTATAAGATAAAAACAAATATTGTGAAATAGTGACTATGTCAGACAATACTCCCCTATAGGGGTAACTTAATCATCGACTCTTTATGCAACACTGAATGACTAATAAAAACACATTAATAAAATATAAAGTGTTATTGAGTATAAAACATTAAAAGCAATAACTGGTATATACCCAAGTTACTTCAAAAGACAGGAAGCTCGCATTTTGAAGTGGCTTGGGTATAAACTCATTAACATTGAAGGAAGAGAGATAACTATGACAGAAAAAATATTGGGAAAAAAAGACCTCGTTCTATTTACCGTGTCAGCTATTCTATTATTAGACACTTTAGCCTCTGCTGCTTCTGTTGGCGTTTCGAGTATTTTTTGGTGGTTATTTCTTGGCGTTGTCTTTTTTATACCTTTTGCCTTAATTAGTGCTGAAATGTCATGCTCATATCCAGAGCAGGGTGGTATTTATGCTTGGGTGAAAACTGCTTATGGTAGCCGATGGGCGGCAAGAGCGTCATGGGGGTATTGGATAAATACTGCTGTATGGATCCCCGCAATTGCTATATTATTTGCCGGTATATTTAAACAAATGTTTATTCCTGATTTGAGTCTTTTTGGTCAAATTGCTATTGGTATTACGCTCACTTGGATTACGGTTGCGGTAAACATTATTAGTTTAGATATTGGTCGATTTATTCCTGATACTGGCGCAGTCCTTAAAATACTCATTTTTCTTGCGTTAATTGTTGGTGCCTTTAATTATGTCGGAGAGCACGGTATGGCCAATGAGTTTACACTTGCGGCGCTTAAACCCGACTGGCAAGCCAGTTTTCAATATATACCAGCAATTATCTATGGCATGTTGGGCTTTGAATTAGTCAGTGCTAGCAGTGACGAAATGAAAGATCCAGCGCGAGACATGCCTAAAGCCGTACTTATTTCTGCAGCTATTATTATCGTTCTGTATCTATTCGGGACTATTGCTATGTTGGCGGCTATTCCCGCACAAGATATTAATTTAGTAGAAGGGCTAATGGATACCTTGTATTTGTTATTTGGGCAAACACCAGCAGGGCAAACCTTTGCGATGGTTTTAGGTATTGCCGCTCTATTTACCTTCTTTTCTAATGGCGTAACTTGGGCTTTAGGCTGTAATCGAGCGGCAGCCGAAGCGGCAAAAATGGGTGAGTTACCGGCAATTTTTGCTAAAGAAAGTAAGAGTAATGGCACACCATTAGGCGCTAGCTTAATGATGGGAGTAGTGAGTACTGCCACCATAGTACTTTATGGCTTTCTTGCTGGCTCAAATGAAGATTTGTTCTGGTCGTTGTTTGCCTTTAGTGCCGTTATTTTTATGCTGCCTTATATCGCTATGATGCTCGCTTTTATCAAATCTCGTGTCGAACAACCTGAGCATTATCGCCCGTACAAAATACCAGGCGGTTTATTGGTTGCTCGTTTATTTGCTTATTCGTGCATAACAGTTTTAAGCATGGCGATTGTTTTGTTTATTTACTCGCCTGAAGAGGGGATGCAATGGCCTGTGCTTGTTGGAGTAATCGTTACCTTAATTATTGGTGAATTTGCGATACGCATAGCAGAGAAAGGCAAATCCGAACCTACAATGAGCTTTTCAGCTATTAAATAGCAATTTTATAATTGTTCATAAAAGACCAACCTGATTTTCACGTTGGTCTTTTTTTGTAATCAATTCTCTTATACCAATACCAACAAATCTATGATCATTCTAAATGGCCTAAACCTCCAATAACATCGTTGCTTTCAATCACACACGCCAGCTATTGCTCAATCAAGCGCCTTGTTCTTGAAAATTTATCCTCATTAATATTTGATCACTTACTTACTTACTGGTATTGGTATTATTACCGCTTTAAGTGGTATTTTAGTGTCTGTTGACAGACCCTAATCAGAAACGTTAAAAATACTAAATATGTGGCGATTGAGCTATCGTTAATATCATACCAAGTGGACTCATTGAATTTAATCCGATGCGGGAGAACCCAATGAATAGGCAAGCTGAAAAACAAATTCAAAATTATCAAGTGGCGGTGATAGCTAGCTTACTATTTGCCCTGCTTGGTTTTTCATACAACGTTTGGCGTATGGAAGTGACTGAGGAAAATGCTAATACCAGAACGGCATGTTTTGAATTGTTGTTAGTATTATCGGAATTAGAACAGCTGGTTTATTCGGCTCATTACGACAAAAATATGATTGAAGGTAGTCCAAGAAAAGGTTGGGTTAAAGTCGGTTTAACAGTCGATTTAAGTGTACTAACGACTCCAAAAGTTAAAAACTCTGCACTTAAGTTAAAAGAAACCTGGTCAACTCATTGGGAGTCTATTGAAAATAACGAACAATCTGTAGAAGCTATCGTTCTTTCAGTTGAAAGCTTACGTACTGAAATTAAAATGTTGCTACAGGAGCTAAGGTGATTTTAGGATTGCCAGCTCCATTAATAAGCTTTTATGCGATTTATTAATGGAGCTAGTATTAACCTGAGCTCGGCTTAATAAACTTTTCTCTAGCAGTTATTTTTACTTACTTCTGCGTTAAATTCACTTGCAATAGGCAAGCTATTGACGCGTAAATTTGCCTTGAATTAAGCAAAACTATCAAGCTAGAGATAGTATAAATTAATTTGTAGTTTAATTTCAATATGCTAACTATGTCTTAAACCGAGTTCAGGTTAGTATTAACATTAACCTTTAGCTAACAATATTATTATTAAATAATGCATTAATATCATCTTCATTGTAATTGAGCCATGTTGATAATACCTGATAGCTATGCTGACCCAAGTCAGGTGAGGCGCTTTTATATTGCAATGGCGTCGCTGACAGGTTGATCGGTGATGCTACTGTATCTATAAGCTCTCCTTGATGATTGGGTACTTGCTTTACCATTTCACGGTGTTTGATTTGCGGGTGATTAAATACCTGTTCTAAGGTATTAACAGGGCCACAAGGTACGGCGACAGCTTCAAGTTGTTCAAGCCACCATTGGCTGGAATGTAATGCTAGTTTGCACGCTAGAATAGGGATGAGCTTATCTCGATTAATAACGCGTTGTGCATTTGTTGCAAACCAAGGGTCTTCAGCAATATTGGGGCATTGGGCAATTTTGCAAAATTTGACAAATTGATTGTCATTACCAATCGCTAAAATAATACTGCCATCTTGAGTCGCAAACGTTTGATAAGGTACAATGTTAGGGTGTCCATTACCTAATCGTTGTGGATTATTCCCCGTGGCTAAGTAGTTCATGCCCTGATTTGCCAATGTGGCCGTTTGCACGTCAAGTAAAGCTATATCAATATGCTGTCCTTCATTGGTATGTTGTCGCGCCATTAAGGCAGCTAATACCGCATTGCAACTGTATAAACCTGTCATGACATCAACAAGGGCAACGCCAACTTTCATTGGCGTACCATCGGGCTCTCCCGTTAAGCTCATCAAGCCACCTTCACCTTGGATCATCGCATCGTAACCTGCTTTGTGTGCACTAGGTCCACTTTGACCAAAGCCGGTTATTGAGCAATAAACTAAGCGAGGATTAATTTCTTTTATACTTTGGTAGTCAAGACCATATTTAGCAAGGCCACCCACCTTGTAATTTTCAATAAGTACATCAGCTTGAGCAATTAAATCTTTAATCACTTGCTGGCCCTGTTCTTGGGTGATGTCAATCGCAATGGACTGCTTGTTACGATTAACGCAATGAAAATACGCAGCTTGTGGCGGTTGTTCCTTGGTCGCCTCTTTAATAAAAGGAGGTCCCCAAAAGCGGGTGTCATCGCCTTTTACCGGACGCTCTACCTTAATAACTTCTGCGCCCATGTCTGCTAAAATTTGCGAGGCCCAAGGGCCAGCCAAAATACGGCTTAAGTCAACAACTTTGATGTTTTTCAATGCGGTAGTCATTAGCAAAATGCCTGATAGCCAGTAATAGCACGACCTAAAATTAAGGCGTGAATATCATGGGTACCTTCATACGTATTAACGGCTTCAAGGTTCATCATATGGCGAATTACGCCAAATTCATCACTAATGCCATTGCCGCCATGCATATCGCGAGCAACGCGGGCAATATCAAGAGATTTACCACAATTATTACGTTTCAATAAAGAGATTAATTCAACAGGGCATTGGTTAGCATCCATTAAACGGCCCATTTGTAAGCAACCTTGCAAACCTAAACCTATTTCTGTTTGCATATCAGCTAACTTCTTTTGGATTAATTGATTTGATGCTAATGGACGACCAAACTGTTTTCTATCTATGGCATAATTGCGAGCTGAATCAAAACAAAATTCAGCCGCGCCTAATGCTCCCCAAGCGATGCCATAACGCGCCTTGTTAAGGCAGCCAAAAGGCCCTGCTAAACCAGTAATTTCAGGAAACATATTTTCATCAGGTACGAAAACATTATCCATTACAATTTCACCTGTGACAGAAGCGCGTAAAGAAAATTTACCTTCAATTTTTGGGGCAGATAAACCTTCCATGCCTTTATCAAGTACAAAACCACGAATTCTTTTATTAAGCTTAGCCCAAATAACAAAAACATCAGCGATTGGTGAGTTAGTAATCCATATTTTATTGCCTGTTATGCGGTAACCACCATCAACCTTGGTTGCATGAGTGGTCATTGATGCCGGATCACTACCCGAGTTTGGCTCCGTTAAACCAAAGCAGCCAATCCATTCACCTGTAGCAAGTTTAGGCAAGTATTTCATTCGCTGTTCTTCTGTACCGTAAGCATAAATTGGATGCATTACCAATGAGGATTGTACGCTCATAGCACTTCGGTAGCCGCTATCAACACGTTCTACTTCACGAGCGATTAAACCATAACTAACATAATTAACTTCACTACCACCATATTGTACTGGCAAGGTGGCGCCCAATAAACCTAGTTGACCTAACTCACGCATAATTTCACGATCAAAAACTTCATTTCTGTTTGCTTCTAGCACGCGTGGTAGTAATTTTTCTTGACAATAATCATAAGCGGTATCACGGATCATACGCTCTTCTTCAGTAAGTTGATTATCAATAAACATAGGATCTTGCCAGTTAAAAGGGGATAGTGCTTGATTCATGTTATTACTCCGAGTGTATTTTATTGCGCGTGGGTGCCTATAATTTGTTGTTACACTCTATCTTTAAAATAAAAATAAATATAATATATAGTTGTTATAGTTTTAATAACTTTTATTTATTGGTGTGTTTGTATGAATTTAAAACGTCTTGAATATTTTTGCCAATTGGCCGTAATTGGTAACTTTACTCGCGCAGCCAATAAAATTGGTATTGCTCAACCTGCACTCACAATTACGATACAAAAACTAGAAAAAGAAGTTGGACTAAAACTCATTAATCGCGCTGAAAAAAATGCGATATTAACCGCTGAAGGTCAAGTGCTCTTTAAGCTGGCAACGCAATTATTAAGTCAGGCAAAACAAGTTGAATTAGAGTTGGAAGAATTAAAAGATCTTGAACGCGGTACTATTCGATTTGGTGTTTCTGCGATGATGGGCTCTTATTATTTTCCGAAAGTCTTAACCGACTTTAAGCAAGAATATCCCAATATAAAAATTCATTTAGTTGATCAAGGTACGGCAGCGCTTGAGAAAATGCTGTTGAACGGTGAACTTGATATCGCCTTGGTTCGAGGGGATTTAGAAAACCCTCAACTGCGTTATACTGAACTTATTGATGAAGAAATAGTGGCAGGCATGGTGAAAACTCATCCACTTGCTATGGAGAAAACCCTATCACTGGCACAATTTTGTCAACAGCCATTAGTATTATTTCATGAAGGGTATTTTTTACGAGAAGTGGTTAGTCAATATGCAAAAAAAAGTCATATAGAGTTAGATATTCGAATGGAAACTAACCTTATTGAATTGCAAAAATCATTGGTTCGTAATGAAGTGGGAATTACTACTTGTTTATCACGGATATTAGAAGATGATCCTCAAATGACTTCAGTACCTTTTGAACCAAAAGTGGCATTTAAATTGAGCCTAGCATGGAAAAAAAATCATTACCTTTCTAAGGCGAGTAAAGCTTTTATCAACTATTTAAGCTCTACACTCAATAAAGTAAATGATCTGCCTACCAGAAGTTAAAATACTTTAGCAAATGCTTCTTTAAGTAAATCAACTTTGTTAACTTCTTTAGGGTGATTTTTATACACCAAGGATAGATTAAACTGGTACGTTAACGAACTCGGTTGGATAATTCGAATGTCACCATTATTCAACTCTTGCTGAATGTAACTTTGTGGTAGGTAACCGATATATCGTCCTGACAATATCATGGCTTTTCGGGTATCAAACTGATAAGCCTTTGCTAATAAATTCAATTTTTTTAGCTGCTCTCTACCAGAACCATCAATATCAATACCGGGGTGAATAGCGGGTACAGAGAACAGTTTTTCTTCGCTAATAACCGTATCTACTTGATTAAAAAATTCATGCTGTTTACTGCAGCATAAATAGATTGGCTCGCTGTGTATTGGTTGATAGCACAGTCCTTCCGTTTGTTGATAGCCTGGAAATAGCGCGATATGGGCTTTATCTTTTAACAATAACTTTTCAATGTTATTAATGGACTCGCCATCAAGTACTAAGTGAAGGTTAGGGTAACTGTCATGAATAATTTGAATGATTTTTGCTAACTTTAGTTGTTTAGCAACATCAAGCTGATCAGCACACAATATAACTAATTCGCCACTTAGTTCACTGCCGAGTGAATTCACCAATAATGAAAAATCATTGAGCGAGTCAAATAGCTCAATGGCTGCATAATAAACCGCTTGTCCATCTTCTGTGAGCGAAAACCCGCCTCGCCCACGCAAACATAACTTAAGTTTCATTCGGCTTTCTAAATTAGACATATGCACGCTAACGGTTGAGCGGGTGATACCTAACTCACTCTCTGCTGCAGCAAAGCCGCCATTTTCAACCACGGCTTTAAAAATGCGGAGTAAGCGTAAATCATATTCAGTGACTTGCTTAGGAATGATAGATTTTTTATTCATATGTTTTGTTACCGTAAAACATTAGTTTTAATGTTTTATATTTAACATGAGTTGGTTTTGTTATTCAATAGGGAAAATCATTCATTTGTGGATATTATTATTATGTACAACCTTAAAGATAACGAATTACTTAAAAACTTTTCTTATATTAATGGTAGCTGGCACAGCAGCAAAACAACACTTGAAGTAACTAACCCTGCAACAGGAGAGCTAGTTGCCAATGTTAGCAATGCAGGTATTGCTGAAACTGAACTTGCAGTGAAAGCGGCAAAAAATGCTTTTAAAATGTGGTCAGGAAAATCGGCAAATGAACGGGCCACCTTGATGCGTAATTGGTTTAATCTATTGATGGAGCATCAAGATGATTTGGCTCGAATACTGACGCTAGAGCAAGGTAAACCATTGGCAGAAGCAAAAGGTGAAATCGCTTATGGCGCTGCCTTTATTGAGTGGTTCGCGGAAGAAGGTAAACGTGTTTATGGTGATATTATTCCAGCGCCATCGAGCGACAAGCGTATTGTGGTAATAAAGCAACCTATTGGTGTGGTTGCTGCTATAACGCCTTGGAATTTTCCTAATGCTATGATTTCTAGAAAAGCGGCTGCTGCACTTGCATCAGGTTGTACTTTTGTTGTTCGTCCTGCGACGCAAACGCCATTATCTGCGTTAGCTATGGCTGAGCTAGCAGAACGTGCTGGTATTCCAGCAGGTGTGTTTAATGTGGTTGTTGGTGATGATGCACGTGGTATGGGACAAGTATTAACCCAGCACCCAGACATTGCTAAATTCACTTTCACAGGTTCAACGCCGGTAGGTAAATCATTAATTAGCCAATGCGCGTCTACGGTGAAAAAAGTGTCAATGGAACTTGGTGGTAATGCACCGTTCATCGTCTTTGCTGATGCTGATCTTGACGCCGCAGTACAAGGTGCCCTGGCATCTAAATATCGTAATGCCGGACAAACCTGCGTTTGTACCAATCGTATTTTAGTACATCAAGATGTAATGGCAGCGTTTAGTGAAAAATTTGTTATAGCGGTCAATGAGTTATCAATTGGTAACGGCTTAGCTGATGGCATAAGCATTGGACCGATGATCAACGAACAAGCGGTTGCTGATGTGCAAAAGCTTGTACAAGACTCAATTGAAATGGGTGCAAAAGTTGCCTTAGGTGGACAAATTGACCAAGCAGGTCCATGCTTTTATCAACCCACTATTTTAACAGATGTTACCAATGATATGCCAGTTGCAGCCAACGAGATTTTTGGCCCAGTTTCACCTTTAATTTCATTTGCCAGTGAAGAGGAAGCATTAGCACTAGCCAATGATACTGAATACGGTTTAGCTGCTTATTTTTATGCGCGCGACATTGGTGTTATTTGGCGTGTTGCTGAAGGGCTAGAGTTTGGCATGGTTGGTATAAATGAAGGCATTATTTCAAATGTTGCCGCGCCTTTTGGTGGTATGAAACAATCAGGTAATGGCCGTGAAGGCTCTAAATATGGCTTAGATGATTATATGGAAATTAAGTACTTATGCATGGGTGGCTTAGACAAGTAACACCTTTCCCTGTCAGTTGCATATATTCATGTAACTGGCATTACACTGACTTAAATTGTACAGGAAATAAAAATGACAAACGCAAACTTACAAGCCCGTAAAACAAAAGTTGTTGCTAGAGGGCAAGGCAACATGTATCCCGTTTATGTCGATCATGCTAAAAATGCTGAAATTTGGGATGTAGAAGGAAATCGTTTTATTGATTTTGGCGCAGGTATTGCCGTATGTAATACAGGTCACAGTCATCCTAAAGTAGTTGCTGCTGCTAAAGCACAACTCGATAAATTTAGCCATACTTGTATTATGGTAAACCCTTATGAAATAGGGGTTGAGCTTGCTGAGAAACTAACTGATATTGCACCTGGTGATTCAGAGAAAAAAGCTATTTTTGTTTCAACAGGTGCCGAAGCGGTAGAAAACTGTGTAAAAATAGCCAGAGCACATACCGGTCGTCGTGGTGTTATCGCTTTTAATGGTGGCTTTCATGGTCGTACTAATCTTACGATGGCTTTAACGGGTAAGATCACGCCATATAAAAATTTATTTGGCCCTTTCCCTGGTGATATTTTCCACGCACCATTTCCTATTGACTGTCATGATATTTCAGTAAAAGCCTCGTTAAAAGCAGTAGAAAATTTATTTAAGGTAGATATTGCACCAACTGATGTTGCGGCAATTATTGTTGAGCCTGTTCAAGGGGAGGGCGGATTTTATGCTGCACCGACAGAATTTTTACAGGCATTAAGAGCAATATGCGATGAACACGGAATTGTGTTAATCGCAGATGAAATACAAACTGGCTTTGGCCGCACAGGTAAAATGTTTTGCTGTGAATACTCAGGTGTCGAACCTGATTTAATCACTATGGCAAAGGGTATTGCTGGTGGTTTCCCTATTGCCGCTGTTGTAGGTAAAAGTGAAATCATGGATGCTCCACTTCCTGGTGGATTAGGTGGCACCTATGGTGGCTCTCCTGTTGCTTGTGCTGCAGCATTGGCAGTTCTAGAAGTAATTGAAGAAGAAAGCTTAGTTAGCCGCTCAGCACAAATTGGCGCTATTTTTAACGAACGTTTATCAAAACTACAAAGCCAATATCCAATGCAAATTGGTGAAGTTAGAAATCTGGGCTCAATGATTGCTATCGAACTTTATAAAGACGGCGATAGTGAACAGCCAAATACAGAATTGACTCAAGCGATTATCGCAAATGCAGCTAAGTATGGTTTAGTATTGTTGGCTTGTGGTTTTTATGGCAACGTTATCAGATTCCTACCTGCATTAACTATCAGTGATGAAGTAATTAACGAAGGATTAGATCAATTTGATAAATTATTTGCTGAAGTAGTACAAGACTAATAATGCTATAGGATTGCAGATGCGGATTATTTTTATTGGTATAATTCAATAAGTATAACCGCATTTGCAACTACTCACCCTCTTACTATTCTATTTTCATGAGCGCTAATAAAGCTAAATAACTTTAAGTAGAGCGGATATATACCCGTAACCATTCTATAAATTTTATGCCTTGCTTAAATGGCTTTTAATTCCCACTGAAATCACGCACTTTGAATTATTATGGGTATATAGCGTCAAGGATTTGAACTTTTTACCTCTTCATTTAATACAGCATTAGCAAAACTGACAAAATTATCACCTTAATACATAATTTTTAATTGCCTAAATTTTGATATAGCATTCCCTATTTTACAATCAATACACTGTGCTAGCCTATGTGGATACTAGGATCCTCAACCCGTAAAAACATAGACTATTTTAGTTTTAACTTACTTTTATTATTATTTATTTTGGCGTAAATATTGCTTTAATTGGTATAAGTTGCATTCAATCTAAGCGATTAGTTGTTAAATACTATTGCTGAACTCGAGCAGTTCAAATTATAATGCTTTTTATTACTTTATTATTGACGTTAAATAAAATAATCCTTCATGACTAAAGATTTTTCAAAATACCAAGATATCATCGACAGTTTTCGTGGCAAAGTTAATAAAACTGGCTTTGATACTAAGTTTGCATTAAGCACTAGTAGCCTTACTAAAACAGAAAAATTCATTTTGAAAATGGAATTAAAGCGTTTAGCGGGCCCCTGTACTCGCTCCATTGATTTACGTGGTTTAGTTAGCGGTGTATGTGAACTGTTTGAATTTAATGGTCAAAGTCATTTTTTAGATAATGTTGCTATTCGCGTATTTGAAGATAATGTTGCCGAGTATGATGACTACACCTTTGGTGTTTATGAAGCAGTGAAAAATACAGAAAATAATTTTCGGGTTATTTATCAAAATGAACAAGCAGGTAATATCCGAACTTCTGATGACTCCTTGAAAAAAACACAAGAAAAGTTGCAATACCCAGCTTCCTTATATCAATTTGATGAGTACGATAATCGTTTTGAAGAAAGGATGAATTTTGCGATAGGCATTATTGTTACTCTGGAAAATAAAAAAGAATTACTAGCCACTAGTTCTGATATCAGTATTGGGGGTTGTAAATTTCGTTTAACAGATGAAGTGCTTCTTAAAATTGGACAAATTGTAGATTTAAAATTTTCAGGTTTAGAGCAAGAGTTTCAATTTAGTACTACTACTGTACTTTCTTTTGAAGTAAAAAATATTCATCGTGATGGCAATACTCAATTAATTGGTTGCCAGCGAATTCAAATTCCAGAAAGGGATACTTTTAAGCAGTTTATATCTGGATACATTCAAGGGAATAAGCGTCGTTATAAAGTCAATTTAGAAAATACTATCATCGCGCTACAGGCGCGTAGTTTTGAGCAATACCTTTTACCTCAATTAACTGAATTACCAGTTTTTATTGAAAAAGGTACAAGTGGGTTAGTGCCTCGTTATGCATTGACAACAAACAATAACCAAGCCACTTATCAATATTGGCAAGATGAAGTAGGTAATTCTACCCTACCTTCACTCCTAAATGAAAAGAGGCTAGAACGTTTACAGCGCACAACTGACAACTCGTTATTAGTTTATAGCTTTATTCATCAATCGCAGGGTAAAAGTTTTTTTTACACTATGGATGAGCAGCAATTGTCAGTAGAAATCGAATTATCGTCCATCTTTTTAACGTTTGCATCGAATCAAAAAACATTTGCAATTACCGAGTTATCTTGTGTGAAATTGGATGAAAATCGCGCTCACTCTGCATTTACGTTATCAAATACTCTTGCTTTGAAAGACCAGTATATTAATTTGCCACCTTCAGATGAAGTTACAGCTTCATTGGCGTTGATACCATTTATTACTGTTGTTAATGATATAACTCACCCGAGCCTTGTTGCTCAATACCAGCAGCTTTCAAGTGGTAAAATTGCGTCTGTAAAATTAAAAGAGTATGGTCATCAACGGATTAAAAAACCAATTTTAGTTGATGAGTTGGGCGTTAGTTATAAGAATCAACGGCAAGAATTGCGTTTTATCTATGATACGCCGACTGTTATTGAATGTGAAAAAATACAATGGCGGGGAAATTCTCACGATTTTTCTGTATCAGGCTTGAAAGTTGAATTAGATAACCCTGCGGTGCTTGCAAAGGGAGATGTCGTTTATTTAACGTTTCCTAAATTACAAAAAATCACTTCTGCATTCGATCTTAAGCAGCTACCTTATGAAGTAATGCGAATAAATAAAAAGAAAACCATTCTTAATTTGCGAGTGCATGTTAAAGCACATCAACATATTGGTAGGGCATTTTTTAAATTATTAATAAGTAAAAATCGTCATAAATTAACGCCAGACGAATACGCTATGTTAACGCCGGGTTTAGCTGAAGCTTTGCGTACTAGCTATGCCAAGAATATGAATACTCCTGCTTTAGTTGTGCAAACAAGTGGTAGTCGCTACAAGGTGGAAGCAATCGCAAGTAATAATGAGTCCAGTGAATTATTTAAACAAATGAGGCGATTGAGTGATCGTAAAAGTTACTATAATTTATACCCCTTGCTGACTAAGGTACAATCTAGTGGCTTACTTGAACAACATTTAAAGACGTTGTTGATTGGTGGTGAACCGGTCACTGAATTACTTTATATTGGGATAGATCCAAATGAACATAAAGTAGATAAATCGATACAGGTTGCTCTTGATAGTGAGTTAAGTACGCCGGAGTTAAAACAATTTTTTATTAAAAAATCATTGAAACGCGGACAGTTTTATTGTGTGAAGCTGATAATTGCACGGACAAACGAGCCGGATATGGAGTATTTAAATGCAGAGCTAAGTTATATTAGTTCATATGCTATTCATCGTGCTAAGAAACTTGAACAGGACATTTGGAGTGTTGTTGGTATGATTCAGTATTTTGATATTACCAAGGAAGTGTTATTTAATTATAATTTATCTCGTTTGCAAGCCTCGAGAACTAAAGCTCAAGAGGCAAAAACTATTTAGCTAAACCGTTTATGCTAACCAGTGTAGCAGGCAATCTAAACCTTGTTTATTGATACTACTATCTGCTTGAGCTAAAACGATTGGCTTGGCGTGAAAAGCTACACCAAATCCTGCTGCAGCCATCATAATGAGATCATTCGCGCCATCACCCATAGCAACAGTTTGACTTGCGGGTATTTTATATTGCTCTGCTAGCAGTGTTAATGAGTCCGCTTTTACTTGTGCATCTACCACCGAGCCTAAAACTTTACCGGTTAATTTACCATCGACAATGTCTAATTCATTGGCAAATGTGGCGTCAAGTGCCAATATTTCTTTTAAATGATCAGCAAAATAAGTAAAACCGCCTGATGCTACCGCAATACGCCAGTTATGTTTTTTTAGTTCACTCATTAAGTTTTCTAATCCAGCCATTAATGGAATGTTTTTGGCAACATCGGCAAGTATTTGCTCTGGTGCATTTGCTAGCGTTGCCACACGTTGGTGTAAGCTTTGGGCAAAGTCCAATTCGCCTAGCATGGCTAACTCTGTAACGGCTGCTACTTGCTCGCCTACACCGGCTAATTTTGCTATTTCATCAATGCATTCTATTTCTATGGTGGTTGAGTCCATATCCATTACCAATAAACCGGGCTCAGCAAGTTTTGGCGCATCTTTAATTAATGCGGCCTCAATTCCTTGTGTTAAGGCAAAGTCAGCAATAGCTTTACGTGCTTTAACAAAATCAGTACAGGTTACGCTAAAGCGGTAGCTAGTTTGCTGGTTGCGGGAATTAATGGCTGTTAAGGCATTAATACTGATGTGACTGGTGCTTTGTAAAGCTAATAAGCTTTCCATAGATAAATCGGCAAAAACTACGAGCTCTTGATTTAGTGAACCAATAATTGCTTTTTCACTTAGTGTTAAAGCGTCATTACTTAAAACAAAGTGAATAGGTAAACAATCAGGTATTTGTTGTTGATTGAAATAAGATTCAAGTGATAAAGATAATATTTGGGTAGAAAAAGGCACATTAGTAGAAAAAGACACGTTAACTCTCTATTATAAGTGTATGTATGCTCATGCTATTTCATTAAAGAGGCACAGCAAGTTTATTATGAAAAAATCAGAACAGCCTTTATACCCTAAATTATCGCCAATTTATAATAAAATTATGCAATTACTTAGTGCTATTTTACTTATTGTACTTTTGATGACACTTTGGTTGTCGACAGCAGAAAAGAGTGAACAGGCGCTATCTCTGCATTTTGAGCAAACGGCTGAAAAATTTTTACAACAAGCTATCGCAGGTGTTTCGGTATTGCTAGTTAACAAAGAAATATCACAAAGTAAAAAAACTCGATATGCTCAGGTACAATCTTATTTAAATCACTTGGGAGATGCTGATTTTATTAAACAAGTACATTTGTATGATGCAACGGGTTTATTGTTATTGAAATCTGCATCTGGTGGTGAAGCGAGTGCTTCTATAAAATCACTTTATGGAATTGATGAGAGCATACAAACACTTAATAAAAGCGGTAAATATAGCCCTTTTATTAGTGAAGTAAGGACAGATAAACTAATAGGTTATTTACGACTCACTATAGAAAAGTCATATTTAACCGACACTCTGGCAAAAGATAATCATAACGCACAAACCTTGCATCGTTTTTTGCTAATTATTGCTGGTTTAGTGGGCTTTTTATTAACTCGAGGCTTAAATCGCTTTAGTAGACAAGGCTTTAGAATACCTGATATAGAATCATTGGTTAAAAAATAACGCTTCAATATTGCTTTCTATTTGTTCGGCTATTATCGCTGCTGGCTCATCTCTTATGGTGCTTAAGGCATTAAATACCGTCAGTATATTCAATGGTGTATTGATTAACCCTTGTTGGCCAAAGGGGGGCATGGCAGGCGCATCAGTTTCTAATAGTAAGCTAGACAAAGGTAAACGTTTAACCGCGTTAATAGTTTTTTTCGATCTAGCGTAGGTAATTGTACCGCCAATACCTAGTTTAAACCCTAAATCTACATAAGCTTTAGCTTGTTGGTAACTTCCTGAAAAAGCATGAATAACACCTGCTCTATTTAATTTAATTTTTTTTAATAGTGGCAGAATTAATTGGTGAGATTGGCAGTGATGTATAATTACGGGTAAATTATTATCTTTGGCTATTTGCAACTGCATTTCAAAGAATGCTTGTTGAAGCGTTAAATTATCACTTAATACTTGTTCATTTTCAGTATTTTTCTTTGCCTTAAATACGTCTATACCGCACTCGCCAATGGCAACTATTTCGCTACTATGTTTTATAACTACTTGCTTGAGCTGTTGCTCATAAAATATGAGGTCGATATTTTTAGCTGAATTGCTGTTAGCAGATTTGTTATTAGGTAAGTTGTCTTGAAGAATAATAAACCAGGGGTGTATCCCTAAACAACATGAGATTTTAACCGTGCTGTGGTTCGCTTGAGCGGGTAATGATAATACGCGTTGCCAATGTTCTGGGTTTACTGAAGGGACAATAAGGCGGCGAATATTACTTTGTTGGCATTGACTGAGTAGCTGAGGAAGTTGGTGTTGAAGCTCGGTGAAATCAAGGTGGCAATGACTATCGGTAAATTGCATCATTGCCCCCTTATTTATTTCAGATAATGTTGAATTACATTCTATCCATGACTTCAATGCCTAAAATATCTAAACCTTGTTTTAAGGTTTTCGCTATTACTTGGCACAAGGCTAAACGTGATTCTTTTACTTCCACATCAATGCCTTCTTTTAGAATAGGACAAGCTTCGTAAAAACTCATATAAAGACTGGCCAACTCATACAAATAATTACATAACAAGTTAGGTGTACATTCACTAATCACTGCATCTATTACATCTTCAAGTTGTAATAGTTTTAATGCCAATGCTTTTTCTTGTGGTTCAATAAGATCGATATTAGCCTGAGTTTGCGCAACACCTGCTTTTACAAAAATACTGTGAATACGCGAATAGGCATACTGTAAATAAGGCGCTGTAGCACCTTCAAAACTCAACATTGTTTTCCAGTTAAAAATATAATCACTGGTACGGTTTTTTGATAAATCGGCAAATTTAACTGCGCCAATGCCTACTTTTGCAGAAATTTCAGCCAAGTCTGCAGTATTAATTTCAGGATTTTTTTCTTTAATTAATTCACTAGCACGACTTACCGCTTCGTCCAAAAGCTCTGCTAATTTGATAGTACCACCAGTACGGGTTTTGAATGGTTTGCCATCGTCTCCCATCATCATACCAAACGGGCAATGATCGTAACCAACATGCTCAGGCAATAAACCTGCCTTACGGGCAACTATTTCAACTTGTTTAAAATGTAGTGATTGGCGGGCGTCAGTGAAAATAATGATGCGATCGGCCGCTAATTTACCACTGCGATAACGACAAGCAGATAAATCGGTGGTGGCATATAAGAATCCGCCACCCGACTTTTGTACGATAAGTACAGGAGCATCACCATCTTTATTGGCCATTTCATTAATGAAAACAGCTTTAGCTCCTTGGCTTTCAACAGCAATTTCTTTTGCCATTAACTCATCTACAACAATTGACAAATCATCGTTATAAGCGCTTTCACCCATGATGTCGCTGCGTTTTAGTGACACATTTAACTTAGCGTAAATCTCTTCACTGTGGGCTATAGATATATCAATAAACTGCTGCCATAATTTGGCAGAGCCAGCATCACCACTTTGTAATTTAACTACATCAGCACGAGCACGATCTGCGAAGCCTTCTTCATTATCAAAGCGAATTTTTGCTTCACGATAAAAGTTTTCTAAATCACTAAGTGCCGTTTCAGCCACTTCGTCGCTTGCTAATTTATCGCTTAAATGGGCGATTAACATGCCAAACTGTGTACCCCAGTCGCCCATGTGATTTTGGCGAATAACCTTATCACCACGAAACTCTAGGGCACGTACTACAGCATCACCAATAATAGTTGAGCGTAAATGACCAACATGCATTTCTTTGGCAAGGTTCGGGGCAGAATAATCAACGACCACTGTTTGCGCCCTTTCTTCTGAGCCAGTGCCTCTTTGTGTTACGCCGATATGAGCATCTTGAGCAACAGTATTCAGTTGTGTGCCAAGCCATTTGTCATCAAGATGAATATTAATAAAGCCAGGGCCGGCGAGTTCAATTTTGCTAGCAATACCGTCTAGGTCTAGTTCAGCAACTACCTTGGTGGCTAATTCACGTGGATTGGTTTTTAACTTTTTAGCTGCGCCCATCACGCCATTGGCTTGGTAATCACCAAATTGGGGACGATTTGATAAACTAATTGCTGGATTAGTATCTGCAGGTAAACCTGCGGCAACCATCGCTGCACTGACTTTTTCGCTTAATATATTCTTAATATTCATTTTGTTATCTCATTCTCTTTGTTATTTGACTCAATACATTCATCAATCGTGCTCATTGACATGCGTCAACTCCGCGCGTTTTCTTCTGTCTTGAACCAACTAACTGCGAGAATAGAGTAACTCACAGTTAGTACATTTATTTTATAATGTTTTACAATAACATCAAATTTACTCTTAACTTGCTCGGATTTGGCAAAGTAGTTTGCTTATTTTACTAGGCGCTTGACCATTTTTATAAAGGAGCTTAGTGCACTAAGTGACTGCATAAAAATGATTAAGCAACGACGTAAAATGACAAACTAAAAAGTCAAATTAGTGTTCACGGGTTGCGTGGAACTGTATGTCTGGATGACGCTCTTGTGATAATGATAAGTTCACCATCGTTGGAGCAATATAAGTTAAATTATTACCACCATCTAATGCCAAATAATCTCCAGCTTTTTTTCTAAATTGTTCTAAAGTGCGTTCATCATCACAAGTACACCAACGTGCAGTTGCTACACTTATAGGCTCATAAATAGCGTCAACCTTGTATTCTGTTTTTAATCGTTGTACGACGACTTCAAATTGTAATACACCTACGGCCCCTACAATCATATCGTTGTTGATGAAAGGACGGAATACTTGGACAGCGCCTTCTTCTGAAAGCTGGATCAAGCCTTTTTGCAATTGCTTCGCCTTTAATGGGTCGCGTAAACGTATACGTCTAAACATTTCAGGGGCAAAGTTTGGTATACCGCTAAACTTCATCATTTCGCCAGCCGTAAATGTATCACCAATTTGAATGCTGCCATGATTATGTAAACCAATAATATCACCCGCATAGGCTTCTTCAACTTGTGCTCTATCACCCGCCATAAAGGTTACCGCATCGGCAATTTTTACATCTTTACCTAAGCGAACTTGTTTCATTTTCATACCTTTTTCATACTTACCTGAGCAAATACGCATAAAGGCGATACGGTCACGATGTTTAGGATCCATATTCGCTTGAATCTTAAATACAAAGCCTGAAAACTTTTCTTCCTCAGCGGTTACTTCTCGAGTATCTGTAGTACGTGGTAAAGGTTTAGGTGCCCATTTAGTTAAGCCATCAAGCATATGATCAACACCAAAGTTACCTAGCGCAGTACCAAAAAATACCGGTGTTAAGTCACCTTTTAAAAATGCGTCTAAATCAAATTCATGTGATGCACCAAGTACTAATTCCATTTCTTCACGAAAGTCTTCGGCAAACGGGCCAATGGCTTCATCAAGCGCAGGGTTATCAAGGCCTTTGATTACCCGTTTTTCTTGAATGGTATGCCCTAAACCTGATTGATATAAAAAGATTTCATCGGTAAGTAAGTTATAAACACCTTTAAACTCTTTACCCATACCTATTGGCCAAGTGATAGGGGCACATTTGATATTTAATACTGTTTCAACTTCATCCATTACTTCAATTGGATCACGAACATCACGATCCATTTTATTCATAAAAGTAATGATAGGGGTATCACGTAAACGGGTGACTTCCATTAATTTAACAGTACGCGCTTCTACACCTTTGGCCACATCAATAACCATTAAGCAAGAATCAACAGCGGTTAGTGTTCGGTAAGTATCTTCAGAGAAGTCTTCATGGCCAGGAGTATCAAGTAAATTTACTAGGCATTTATTATAAGGAAACTGCATAACAGAAGTGGTGATTGATATACCACGTTCCTTCTCCATTTCCATCCAATCAGACTTTGCATGTTGGCCTGATTTTTTACCTTTTACCGTACCTGCTTTTTGTAAGGCTTGACCAAACAATAATACTTTTTCGGTAATAGTCGTTTTACCTGCATCGGGGTGAGAAATGATGGCAAAAGTCCTGCGAAGGTTTACTGCTGTGGTTTGTGGAGTGGTCATTGTTTGTTTTTTCTCTTTGTTGTACATACTAGTGCACTTAACATGCTTTATTAATGTTTAATGGCAGTGTTTAATTCAGTGTTAAGCTAAAAAATCATGCTAAAAATAAATGCGCGCATTGTAGCACAAATAAAAAAACCTGATTAGTGACTTTTTCTTCTTTTAACTATGAATAAAAATTAATAAGGCTAAAATTGTGATAACAAAGAAGAGGAGCAGACCCTATTTCGTCCTAAACTTTTGGCTAAGTATAAGGCCTTATCTGCTTTCTCAAAAAGTGAGAGGTATTCTTGTTGCTCTGCTGCGATGAAAGTATGACAACCGATACTCACGGTTACGGTATCAGCAACATCTGATTTTTGGTGAGATATGTTAAGTTCTCTTATGGAGACTATTAAATTATTTGCTACCGACTGTGCCTGTGTTTCATTAGTGTTTTTTAATACAATAACAAATTCTTCACCGCCATATCGGGCGACAAAATCGGTTTCGCTATGTAAATTCCGCTGAAAATTTTCGGCTATTAAACGTAACGCTTTATCACCTAATGCATGACCATAGCAGTCATTATATTTTTTAAAAAAATCTACATCACAAACTAAAATAGATGTTTCAGCCTCTTCTGTACGAGTAGATATCAGTTGGTTCATATAGAGATCAAATGCTCGACGGTTAGCTATATTGGTTAAACCATCGGTTTTACTAATTTCTTGTAAACGTAAGTTGTGTGAAATCAGTTCTTGCTCTTTCGAAGATACATCCTCTAATAAGCGATTAATCAGGTAAAAAAGCGTACCTAATTCGTCTTTTCTTTTATGGCTGAATCTTACGGATAGGTTACTGTCATCAATAATTTTATTCACTAATTTTTTTGCTTCAATTATCGGTTTGATAATAAGAGAGTGAATGAGTAAATATACAATTGAAAAGGTAACTGAAAAAAAAATGGCAATAATGATTGTTTGTTGTTGCCAACGTGTTTCAAATTGTCTTTGAGGAGCCTTGTAGATAAATTTTAATAATTTATTTTTATTTGTTAAAGAATAGTAATCGAAAACCTCACTCTCACTCGTTCTATATGAACCTGAAATATAGGAATCTTTTGAATTTTTAGGTATACCACTGTTAGGTAAATCTATTAATTCAAATGTAAACTCTATGCCAGCTCGTTTTTGTAAATCAGCAATAATATACGCATCCATTAATCGCCAAAAAACTAATGTGCCATTACTTTTGTATTTAAAATTTGCCCGGTTAACTGATGTCGCGGCAAAATACAGTAGTTGATTATTTAACTCAATAAGCCCGGCGTGAGTGATTGGCTTGTTGATGTTTTTTTGTACCTGTTTAGATGGTGTGAGTACATATTTGATAACATCTACACTAGTATTTTCAAATGCAGGTAAGCTCAATAATTTCTTGTTTGTTGAGTTATATGTTTTACTCAATATCGCTTTGTTTTGGAGATCATAAATATGGATAGCTTGGATATTTATAGAGGTAAAAAAATCTAAAGTAAAATTTTCTTTAGGAAAATTGTCGTTTTTGTTATTGATATAATCATAGGTTGCATTCCATACCGCATTATCATAATTGAGAATTGATAACTCGTTACTAATTGAATCGAATGCACTTTTGATGCGATTGATATCTTTTTGATCGGATTGCGCTTCTAATGCATAGAGCTCAGGTAACTTAAGAAAAGTTAAATTGAATACTTCAATAGCCAAAGTTAAAAATAGCATTATTATAAATATTGAAACAATCTTTATTTTTAATGAATTAACTAACAAAAATCTACCCTCAGACAAGATGAGTGAGTATCAAGAAAAGTATAGTCAATATCTTAGTTTATGATGATTTTTTGAAGGTAACCGAAAAGAAATTCGATGATGTTAATAAGATAAAGCTTTAACAAAACGTTTTTTATTTGTTCACTTTTATTTTTTAGCTTTACCGTGTCAGTATTAACACGTTAAGCACATCACAATAGCATCTTCGTAACCAAAACCGCGAGCACTTGGGTAATACCCCGTTCGACGACCCGTTTCAACAAAGCCTACATTCATATATAACATTTGTGCCGTAATGTTTTTAGCGCGTACTTCTAACCATATTTTAACTGCGCCTTTTGCTTTCGCTTGACTAATAAACTGCATTAATAGTTTTTTACCTAAGCCTTTACCTTGAGCAACTGGCTCGACACAAATATCCATTAGTGTTGCTTCGTCAATAACATGCTCACCAATAAAAAAGCCAATAATGGTAGGTGGTTCGTTCAACGGTTCACTGAGCTTTTCCCCAAAGTAGCGACCACCAATGCAACTGCGAAAGGTTTTTTCGCTCCAAGGATGAGAATGACATTTGTTTTCTATCTGCATTAATGGGTTTATATCGGCAGGAGTAATTGGCGTAAATATTAAAGAGTTATTCATATTCTCACATTAATGTTGCTATTTATAACAGGTTAGTCGTTATGGTTTGCCATAATTGCTTTTTTAAAGCATGAGATTTACGGATCAATTCAATGCTCGGGCTAATTAATTTATGATCAGAATAATGGATCGATGATGTTTCGTCTTGATCAACACAGAAAAACCAATTAAATAAACCTAAATCAAGGTGATCTTTTTTGGCGGTGACTTCACCAATAGAAAGTTCAAGCGCGAGTAATATATCAGTAAAAAAAGATTGTTTAGATAACGTAGCTAAGCTTTCAATATTCTGCTGAAGGTAACAGACGTTATGTTCTGAATTACTTTGAGTAGAAAAAGCATGCTGAAATACTTCAGGTCTATGTTGCCATAAACTAATGCCGATTTCAGATAATTGCTGATATTGTCTTTGGTTAATACTCATAGGGTAATAATGACAGACTTGGTTATCATTGAACAGCACTGGAAAATAAATGAACTAGAAATGGAAAAGAAAATGGCAGGGGTGGAGAGACTCGAACTCCCAACCATCGGTTTTGGAGACCGCTGTTCTACCAATTGGAACTACACCCCTGCAACAAAAATGAATTATACTGATGCCAAGGCAAAGGTAAAGGGAAAATAGCTAAAAAGTGTGAATTGATTGACTGTTCGGCTATTTTATACACAAAGGCAGTGGCGAGCATATAGTTTTCACTAGCTACTCGCTACGGGGATTGTTATTTACTTGCTTTCCTCATTTCACAAAACCTAAATTTATCAGGGTAAGGAAAAACATCTTCATAAATACCTTCAGCAACATTGTCCTGGCATTGTTTCCAGTAACTTGCCGTTAATAAATCTTCATGATGTATTTTAAAGGCTTTCAAATATTTAGGGTTGGCAAGTGCGAAGGTAGCTAACTCTTCTGGAAACATATCTCCAGGTGCAACTGAATACCATGGTTCAGCAGCGTAAATTTGCTCTTCAGTTATTGCTTCCGGTTTTATTCTGAAATTAACTTCGTTCATGTAAGTGATTTCATCATAGTCATAAAAAATAACTCGGCCATGTCGGGTAACACCAAAATTTTTCAATAACATATCGCCTGGGAAAATATCGGCAGAAATGAGCTGCTTAATTGCTTTACCATAACCATATAAAGCGTTTTCTATTTCTTCATCGTTGGCTTTGGCTAAATAAAGGTTTAATGGCACCATACGGCGTTCAATATATAAATGCTTAATGATAAGTAAGTCATCTTCATAACGAATGAGGGAAGGAGCAACTTTGTGTAACTCTTCTAACAATTCATTATCAAACCTGTCTTTAGGAAAGGCCACTTCTGAATATTCCATCGTATCGGCCATGCGACCAACTCTATCGTGTAGTTTTACTAATCGATACTTTCCTTTTACGTCAGCACGGGTCATGTTTTTGCTAGGAGAGAATTTATCTTTAATAATTTTAAAAACATAGGGGTAAGATGGCAGCGTAAATACTGACATCACCATACCTTTTATTCCAGGCGCTAAAGCTAACTTGTCATCACTGTTATCAAGGTGATTTAAAAAATCACGATAGAATTGGGTTTTACCCTGTTTGTGAAAGCCGATAGCAGAATATAAATCAGCCCTAGTTTTATGGGGAATTAAACTTTGTAAAAAGTTTACTAACGCATAAGGATGCAAGCAATCAACAAAAAAATAGGCGCGGGCAAAACCGAACACTACCGCCATATCTTCACTTTTGCTCAATAAGGCATCAATATATAAACCGCCTTTTTCATCATTGAGAACACAAACAATAAACGGTGTTTCGCCAGCAGGAGAGATAACTCGGCCAATTAAGTATGCGCCTTTATTACGGTAGAAAGTAAAATTTAAAATATCAAATTGTAAATCTTCGAGCTTAAACCTGGTTTTATGTGCTTTGCGGCGAAAAGCGCGAATCAAAGTATCAACATCACCACTTAAGTCTGTAAAAGGAACCGTGCTTTTATGTGAATTCATAATATCGCAAACAGTTTCTTTTAGGCCTTTTATTTCTGGCTTATAAGAGGTGTAAATGTTTGGTGTAGGTCTGTCATCAAGCCGCTGAGCTGTGCTTTCTACAAAAATATAATCATTATGATAATACCTACGTTCAAATAATCGACAAAACACTGAATTATAAAAAGTTTCAGCTAGTTCTGGCTGCATATGTTCGGCAAGTAACTCAATATAGTCGCGTTTTACTTGAAGCCATAAATCATCATCAAGTGACTCAATGAAAAAATCTTCCTTGATAGTGTTATAGGTTTCTTTCACTCTTTCTTCATAAAAAGTGGTGCGGGCTTTAGCCGCTTTTTGTACTTCACTCCACTGGCATTGATGATAGCGTTGTTGAGCTGATTGGGTGATTTCTATAAATAGGTGAATATGGCGATCGAAGCCATTGATAATAGTTTTGGCTATTGCGCTAGCGAGGTTTTTCATTAAGGCCTACTAAATTAATGGTTTTTCTAGGTATAAAAATCATACGCTAAAATAATGACGAAGCGAGATTTTATCTATAATTTTATTAAATACTGACTATAACTAGCAATAATATTGTCTAATACCTACTTTTACTAAATATCAATGAATACTTATCCAAGTAAATTTTCTTATTTAGCTTGCTATCAAAGGCTTCGGGCTCTAAAATTACGCGTTTTTATCGTACTATTTTAACACTGAATAAGGCTATTTTAAATATATCATCATGCGTGTATCTGATTTTTCTTTCGATTTACCCTCTGAGCTTATAGCTCGCTTCCCTAAAGCTGATCGTACCGGTAGTCGATTAATGCTACTTGAGGGAGACTCTGGCGCAATAACTGATCTTGGTTTTAAAGATATTTTAGCCCAATTAAATGCTGGCGATTTATTGGTATTTAATAATACCCGGGTTATTCCCGCTCGTATGTTTGGACAAAAATCTTCGGGTGGTAAAATTGAAGTATTGGTTGAACGTCTAATAGACAAAAATACTGTTCTGGCGCACATTCGAGCCAGTAAATCACCAAAGGTTGGTGCTGAATTATTACTTGAGGGCAAAGTAAAAGCCACTATGGTTGCACGTCATGGTCCTTTGTTTGAACTTAAATTTAAAGGTGAGCAATCAGTACTTTCAATATTAGATGATATTGGCCATATGCCATTACCTCCTTATATAGATAGACCCGATGAAGATAGTGACCGCGAACGTTATCAAACGGTATACAATGAAAAGCCTGGTGCTGTTGCGGCGCCAACAGCAGGTTTACATTTTGATGAAGCATTGCTTGAACAAATTAAAAGTAAAGGCGTTGAATTAGCGTTTGTTACCTTACATGTTGGCGCAGGTACTTTTCAGCCAGTAAAAGTTGATGAAATTGCTGATCACATTATGCACGCTGAATATGTTGAAGTGTCACCTGAGGTGATTGAACAAATTAAAAAGACTAAAACTAATGGTGGTCGAGTTGTTGCCGTTGGTACTACCTCTGTTCGTTCACTAGAAAGTGCGGCCAAGTCAGCTGAAGTGGCAGGTAAAGAATTAACCGCATTTTATGGTGATACAGATATCTTTATCACACCTGGATATGAATTTAAGTTAGTGGACGCTTTGTTAACTAATTTTCATTTATCAGAGTCCACATTATTAATGCTTGTTAGCGCTTTTTCAGGTTATGAAAATATTATGAATGCCTATCATCACGCGATTAATGAGCAATATCGCTTTTTTAGTTATGGTGACGCAATGTTTCTTACTAAACAGGCATCAACGAAGAAAAACATCTCTTCTTAGTTAAAAAGTTACTAGTATATCAACCATCAGCCTGTTTAGCTGCTAGGAAAAATTTATGGACACCAAAATGAAATATGAATTAATTAACACTGACGGTAAAGCCCGTCGAGGTCGCTTAACCTTTGCCCGCGGTATGGTTGAAACGCCTGCATTTATGCCTGTGGGAACATATGGCACTGTAAAGGGAATGAAAGCAGAAGAAGTGGAAGCAACGGGTGCTCATATTATCTTGGGTAATACTTTTCATTTAATGCTACGTCCAGGTACTGATATTATAGAACAACATGGCGGTTTGCATGGATTTATGAATTGGGATAAACCTATTTTAACTGACTCAGGCGGCTTCCAAGTCTTCAGTTTAGGTAAAATGCGTAAAATTACTGAAGAAGGCGTTCGTTTTAGCTCGCCAGTAAACGGTGAAAAAATTATGCTTACGCCTGAACGCTCTATGGAAGTACAGCGTAAATTAGGCTCAGATGTGGTGATGATTTTTGATGAATGTACACCATACCCGGCAACTCATAAAGAATCACAAGTCTCAATGGAGTTATCACTTCGTTGGGCACAGCGCTCTAAAGATGCCCATGGTGATAATCTTTCAGCACTTTTTGGTATTGTGCAAGGTGGCATGTATGAAGATTTACGTGAAGTATCTATTAATGGCTTAAAAGCGATTGAGTTTGATGGGTATGCCATTGGCGGTCTATCAGTAGGTGAACCGAAAGCAGATATGATTCGCATATTAGATCATACTGCCCCCTTGATTCCCGAAAATAAGCCCCGATACTTGATGGGAGTAGGCAAGCCTGAAGATCTAGTTGAAGGTGTGCGTCGCGGAATTGATATGTTTGATTGTGTAATGCCAACTCGTAACGCCAGAAATGGTCACTTATTCGTTAATACTGGTGTGGTAAAAATCAGAAATGCGGGTAATAAAACAGATACTGGGCCGCTAGACCCAAGTTGTGACTGCTATACCTGTAAAAATTACTCACGTGCCTATTTACATCATTTAGATAAGTGTCGAGAAATTTTAGGTTCGCAGTTAAACACCTTACACAATTTACATTTTTACCAAAAAGTAATGCAAGGTTTGCGTGATGCTATCGAGCAAGGTAAATTAGACGCCTTTGTTGAAGAGTTTTATGCGTTACGTGATTTACCAGTACCGCCATTAGCACAAGGTAGTAAGCAAGTTTAGCTTTATTCATAAAGTAAAAATAAGTTTAGTACAATCATTATCGAAGTTTAATAAATCTTGTGGCTTAGTATTTTACTGATGTTTCGTTCAATTGAGCGAAAAAGAAATAAAGTAAAAAGTCACTAACTAATTATAAAAAGAAGTAGAGGAATTTATGAGTTTATTTATCAGTACAGCCCACGCCGCAGCCGCTCCAGCACCCGCAGGTGGTGGTATGGAAATGATCATTATGTTAGCGGTATTTGGTTTAGTCTTTTTCTTTATGATTTATCGTCCACAAGCGAAACGCGTTAAAGAGCATAAAGGCTTAATGTCAGCATTAACTAAGGGCGATGAAGTGTTAACACAAGGCGGTATTGTTGGCAAAATCGTTAAAGTATCTGATGAAAAAGATTTTATTGTGGTTAGTATCAGCGAAGGTACAGAAGTTACTGTACAAAAAGGCGCAATAAATGCAGTACTTCCTAAAGGCACAATGAAGTCTTTGTAGCACTTAATCTCTTTGCTACTTGTTACTGTAGCGGCATCGGAAATACTCATTGACGTTCGTCAACTCTGTGTTTTCTTTTTGCTACAGCAACAACCGGCTTCGAATTTAAACACTACGATTGTTGTGTAGTTAAAAATTTAGATAATGATAACTAATAGCTGTTTTATTTGATTTTTTTGAAATAAGTACAAGGCTAAAGCGCGGATTTGACGAATGTCAATGAACACTTTAAACGCAGTAATTATGAGAAGAAAGCGCAAAGACAATAGATAGAGAAAGGACGAATTGTGTTAAATAGATACCCTTTATGGAAAACATTGATGGTGGCATTTATTGTTGCCTTTGGTGCGCTCTATGCCACACCTAATTTATATGGTGAAGATCCCGCCGTACAAGTGTCAGGGTTACGTGGTGTTGAAGCGAATATGGCAACGCTTGATACCATTAAAGCCAAGCTCACTGATAATAATATTGTCTTTACTAATATTGCATTAGAAAAGGGTCAAGTGTTAACACGCTTTAAAAATACCGAAGACCAGTTAAAAGCTCGTGATGTGCTTGATGACAATCTAGGTAAGAAATATTCAGTGGCCCTTAACTTAACGCCGGCAACGCCTGAATGGTTGGCAGCAATTGGCGGTACGCCAATGAAGTTAGGTTTAGATTTAAGTGGCGGTGTTAGCTTCTTAATGGAAGTAAACATGAAAGAAGCCATTAATAAAGCCAAAGTGGGTATGGTCGGTGATTTTCGAGGTGACTTACGTAATGAAAAAATTCGTTATCGCAGTGTAAAAGAAGATGGTAATGCAATTGTTGTAAAATTTCGTAAAGTGGAAGATCTTGAAAAAGCTCAATCGTTATTGAAAAAGCGCTACCGCGATTTATTACTGAGTACGGACGATGATACATTAACGCTAACGGCTCAAATGACGGATCAAAAGTTAAAAGAAATTCGTGAATACGCCTTACAGCAAAATATTACTATTATTCGTAATCGTGTTAATGAACTTGGTGTAGCGGAGCCATTGGTTCAACGTCAGGGTAAAAAGCACATTGTAATCGAGCTACCTGGCGTGCAAGACACAGCTAAAGCGAAAGAAATTCTTAATGCTACTGCCACTATCGAATTTAGATTAGTTGATACTGAAGGCGATTTAAGCGCAGCATTAAATGGACGAATTCCTGCTAGCTCTATTTTGTTAAAAGAGAAAGATGGCAAACCAGTTTTATTAAAAAAACGTATCATGCTAACGGGTGATCATATTACCGATGCCAAATCTGGCTTTGATGAATACTCTCGCCCACAAGTTAATATTTCTCTGGATAGTGCTGGCGGTAGTAAAATGTCTAACGGCACTAAAAGTAATATTGGTAAGCCGATGGCAACCGTCTTTATTGAATATAAGCCAACGGATAGACGAGATCTTGAAGGCAATATTATCTTTGAAAAAGTGCAAGAAGTTATCTCTGTTGCTACCATTCAATCGCGATTGGGGAAAAGCTTTAGAATTACTGGCGCGGGCTCACAAGCCGAAGCGCATAATTTAGCCTTATTATTACGCGCAGGTGCGTTAATTGCGCCCATTGCTATTGTGGAAGAGCGTACTGTTGGACCAACGTTAGGTGCTGAAAATGTACAACTAGGCTTTGAAGCCATCATGATGGGCTTTGGTTTAGTCTTTATCTTTATGATTATCTACTATCGTGCTTTTGGTGTAGTGGCGAATATGGCGCTTGGTGCCAATTTAGTGTTAATTATTGGTGTTATGTCGCTTATTCCAGGGGCAACATTAACACTTCCTGGTATGGCGGGTATTGTGCTTACTGTTGGTATGGCCGTTGATGCCAATGTACTTATATTTGAACGTATTCGTGAAGAAATTCGTGAAGGTAAAACCATTCAACAAGCAATACATCAAGGTTATGATGCGGCATTTTCAACCATTATTGATGCTAACATCACCACGTTAATTGCGGCGCTTATTTTGTTTGCTATTGGTACAGGGCCAGTGAAAGGTTTCGCTGTAACCTTATCAATTGGTATTCTTACCTCAATGTTTACCTCAGTTGTGGGTACGCGTGCAGTAGTGAATGCGATTTGGGGCGGTAAAAGCCTTAAAAAGTTATCTATATAAGAAAGACGGGAAATTTAAACTTATGCAAATTTTACAATTAAAAGAAACCGTTGCTTTTATGAGCTATCGCAAAATAGCGATGGTTTTTAGTGCACTATTAATGATAGCGTCGATAGCATCGCTAGCCACTAATAAACTAAATTTTGGTTTAGATTTTACTGGTGGTACTTTGATTGAGGTGGGTTTCGAGCAAGCAGCAGATCTCAAAAATTTACGTCAAGTAATGGCTGATAATGGCTATAGTGATGCTAAGGTACAATTTTACGGTAGCAGCCGTGATGTTGTTATTCGTTTAGGCTTACGTGAAGACGTTAAAGCTGAAATGCTAGGTAATGAAGTGCTGGCGATTCTTGAGTCAGCCTCTGATCAAAAAGTAGATATGCGCCGTATTGAGTTTGTTGGTGCCAGTGTTGGTGATGAATTAGCAGAGCAGGGCGGTTTAGCCATGCTAACCGCGCTGATATGTATACTCATTTATGTGGCTTTCCGCTTTGAATGGCGCTTTGCAGTTGGCTCTGTGGTGGCACTATTTCATGATGTATTGCTAACGCTTGGTCTATTTTCAATTTTACAATTGGAATTTGATTTAACTGTGCTTGCAGCAATACTAGCGGTTATTGGTTACTCCCTTAATGATACTATTGTGGTTTCAGACAGAATTCGGGAAAACTTTCGTAAAATTCGCGAAGGCCAACCTGAAGATGTTATCAATATTTCATTAACGCAAACGTTAAGTCGTACTTTTATTACCTCAATAACGACTTTATTAGTACTCGCTGCTTTGTTCTTTCAAGGTGGTGCCTTAATTCACGGTTTTGCCACGGCATTATTATTTGGTGTATTTGTCGGTACCTATTCTTCTATTTATGTTGCCTCATTAGTAGCATTAGCTTTAGGGGTTTCCAGAGAAGACTTGATACCTGAAGTGATTGAGAAAGAGGGTGAGGATCAAGAGTTAATGACACCGTAAAGGAAAAGTCAGTTACGAGTAAAAAGTTACGAGCCGAGCAGCATTTGTTGTTCGGCTTTTCTATTTTTATAACGATATATGTTTTTTTTGCACTACACTTATACCAATTCCATTAAGCTTACTGTATGCTGCACGCCTTTTACTAGTACCAAGCTCGTTACTCGACACTCGACACTTAGAACTCGATACTCGTCTCTCGATGCTTCATACCAAGAGATAATTTATGAGTTTAATTTCCGCGGATACTGCTGAGCATACAAAAAAGATAAACTTTACCGATTTAGGTTTGTCTGAGCCATTGCTTAAAGCTGTACGTGACCAAGGTTACGACACACCTTCACCTATTCAGGCACAGGCTATTCCAGCGGTTCTTTCTGGTCGAGATGTCATGGCGGCGGCACAAACGGGTACCGGTAAAACGGCTGGTTTTACTTTACCTTTATTAGAACGTTTATCTAAAGGTGGGCGAGAGCAAAGCCGCGTGCAATCCAACAATGTTCGTGCGTTGGTATTAACGCCAACAAGAGAGCTAGCGGCACAAGTCAGTGATAGTATTGCTACCTATGGTAAGTATCTAAACCTACACTCAACCGTGGTATTTGGTGGCGTTAAAATAAACCCACAAATGATGCGTCTTCGACAAGGTGTAGATGTACTTGTTGCAACGCCTGGCCGTTTAATGGATTTATGCAATCAAAAAGCGGTGAGATTTTCACAACTTGAAGTACTGATTTTAGATGAAGCCGATCGCATGCTTGATATGGGCTTTATTCGAGATATCAAAAAAATTATTGCCCTTTTGCCCAAACAGCGTCAAAACTTACTTTTTTCAGCAACATTTTCCCCCGATATACGTGCTCTAGCGAAAGGTATGGTGAATAAGCCATTAGAAATCTCCGTTAATGCAGAAAACTCAACCGCTGAAAAGGTTACCCAGTGGTTAACTGCGGTTGATAAAAAGCGCAAGCCTGCTGTTTTGACACACTTGATCAAAGAAAACAATTGGCAACAAGTGTTAGTGTTTACTAAAACTAAACATGGCGCGAATAAGCTTACTAAACATTTAGAAGCCGAAGGGTTAACTGCGGCGGCAATACACGGTAACAAAAGCCAAGGCGCACGTACCAAAGCACTAGCTTCTTTTAAAAGTGGTATGGTGAAAGTTTTAGTGGCTACAGACATTGCAGCCCGTGGTATTGATATTGATTTATTACCACAAGTAGTTAATTTTGATTTACCGAATGTTCCTGAGGACTATGTTCATCGCATTGGACGTACAGCTCGTGCAGGTAATACTGGCCAAGCAGTGTCTTTAGTTTGTAATGACGAATTGAAATTGTTGTGGGATATTGAGAATGTAATACAGCAACATATAGAGCGTAAGGTCCTAGATAAATTTATACCTGTAAATGAATTAGGCGAGTCTCGAGCTATTAGATCATTAAAAGCAAAAAAGCCGAAAAAGCCGAATAATGCTAATAAAACAAAGGTTGAACATAAAGATGGTCAGCATTTAAGTAAGGGCCATAAGCCTCAATCTAACAATAGTAATTCGGCCAATAAACCTGGTAATAACGGTAATAGAAAACGCCGTGCAAGACCTAGTAATAAGCAAAGTGATAATCGCTAATCATTTTAGAGTTAGCCAGCCTTGGCTAACTCAGGTTTAACAATGAAATTATCGAATCACTGTAACACTTGCTCGATGTGATCGGTAATTTCACCACTTCCTGTTATTAGTGCCATGCTATTCCTTAGCTCTTCAGCACTAGGTGAGGATATTTGTTCAAGGTAATCTAATTCATAACGAAAGTATTTATCCATTATTCCATTAATTTTTGCTAATCGCACTACTCATGTTACTGGATTTTATGTTGGTGAAAAATAACCTAAATTAGTCATCTGTTGTGTTGAGAAAACATCAATAACATTACCAATAACAATTAAACTTGGTGGTTTAATTTTGTGTGATTTCACTAAGGCTTCTAAGTTACTTAAAGTGCCCTTCACCACTTGTTGATCTGCGTGAGTACCTTTGCGTATTAATGCCGCAGGAGTATCTTTATCTCGACCAGCACTAATGAGCTGTTCAATGATAATAGGTAAACTTTTTATGCCCATATAAAATACTATGGTTTGTTGGGCATCATTTAATGTATGCCAAGGTAAGTCTAGTGCACCATTATCTTGCACATTGCCCGTAATAAAGGTGCAACTTCGTGCGACTTGTCGATGAGTTAGTGGAATGCCGGCATAACTAGTACAAGCAGATGCCGCCGTCATGCCAGGGACAATATGACAAGCTACGCCATTCGCTAATGTAAATATTGCTTCTTCGCTGCCACGACCAAAAACAAAGGGGTCTCCGCCTTTGAGTCTCACTACTTTTTTACCTAATTTGGCATGCTTAACTAATAATTGATTAATACCATCTTGTGGTACACGGTGTTCTGCTTGTTTTTTTCCCACATATATTTTTTCACAGGCGCTAGGCAATAAAGCCATAATTTCTTCACTAACTAGGCGATCGTAAATAACGATATCTGCTTGTTTAATAAAACGAAATGCTTGTATAGTTAATAAATCAGCATCACCAGGACCAGCACCAACTAAAGCAACTTCACCCGCAATGAAAGCTTGTTTATTTATACCAATATTTTTCATCATCTATTACCATTTTAATTTATTATGCTCATTCTAATAAGAAGGAAAGCAAAAAAAGCGCCAATAGGCGCTTTTTAATATAAAGTAATCGTTAGCTTCTTGAATAGTTACTTACTTAAAGCTTCACCTAGATGCGGACGAATATCTTTTAAAATTTCTTTCAATAAACGCGTGCTACTGGCAACAATGTTACCCGATTTGGCATGATTATGACCACCAGTAAAGTCTGTTACTAAGCCGCCAGCTTCAATAACTAATAGTTCACCCGCTGCAGTATCCCAAGGTTTTAAACCAATTTCAAAGAAACCATCTACTCGTCCTGATGCAACGTAAGCTAAATCTAGTGCGGCAGAACCAGCGCGGCGCATATCAGATGTTTTTTCAAAAAGAGAAGTGAACATGGCCATGTAAGCTTTGGTATGCTGCTTGTGTTTAAAAGGGAAGCCAGTAGCCAAAATAGTCGCAGATAATTCTTTATGTGCTTTGACTCTAATTCGCATATTATTTAATTGAGCACCTTTACCGCGACTTGCTGTAAATAACTCACCACGAATAGGATCGAAAATAACAGCTTGATCAAGTTTGCCTTTCACTTTCAATGCAATAGAAACTGCAAAGTGAGGAATACCTTTAATAAAATTAGTCGTGCCATCTAATGGATCTATTATCCATTGATAATCATCGTCACTGCCAGTTAATACACCCGACTCTTCACCTATTATGGTGTGTGCTGGATATGAATTACGAATAGTCTCAATAATTGCTTGTTCAGCAGCAATGTCAGCACTAGTAACAAAATCGTTAGAGCCTTTTGATTCAATTTCAACTTTATCAAGTTGCTCAAAAGAGCGAACAATAACTTTTCCTGCATTGCGCGCAGCGCGCACGGCAATATTTAGCATGGGATGCATAATAGAGTACCTATTTGTAAATGACTTTTAAAAGAACGATGTTGACCTAAGCAGCATATAAAAATAAGCGCTAAATCAAGCGCGCAGATTATAGCAAAATACAACTAACTTAGCGATAGCATTCTTAAATAAAGCGAATGATAAACTTAGCGTTCCTGACAGTTATTTATACCTTATATAGAAAAATAGACTAATTAATAATAAATCGCCATAGTTATAACTGCTAATTTAGCGTGCTTTTTATTAAGCATAGCAGTAATCTTCTATGTTAGAATTGTTGGCTTATAAATGAGTTATAACTTAAGTATCGCATAGAGAAAAAAATGTCAGATTCAGAAAATAGTAAATCAGCAGGAAGCCTTTTAGACAATGTTCGCATTGTTTTAGTTAATACGTCAGATTGTCGAAATATTGGTAGTGCAGCACGCGCAATGAAAACAATGGGATTAAGCCAATTAGTTTTGGTTGATCCTGTTGAAATGCCTAATGGTCAAGCGCAAGCGTTAGCGGCAGGAGCAACCGATGTTTTATCTAATGCAAAAGTTGTTAGCAGTTTAAGTGAAGCTATTGATGATTGTGGTTTAGTTATTGGTACTAGTGCTCGCTCACGCACGTTGCCTTGGCCTATGTTAGAGCCACGTGGTTGCGGCGAGAAAATGATAACAGAGGCAAGCGAATATCCTGTAGCATTAGTGTTTGGCCGAGAAAGTAGCGGCTTAACTAATGAGGAATTACAACTGTGCCACTTCCATGTACAGATACCAGCAAATCCTAATTATAGCTCGCTTAACCTTGCTATGGCAGTACAAACATTAAGTTATGAAGTTCGTACAAGTTACTTACTTTCATTGGATGAAGACAAGCAAGAGCATAGTACTGGTAATGGTACTTATATTGGAAAAGGATTTAACGCGAAAAGCGAAGATGATGAACTTTATCCTGTAACTGAAGAAACAGAGCGTTTTTATCAGCATTTTGATAATGCGCTTAAAGCCACAGGATTTATTGGTGATAAACATCCAGGATTAGTAATGACTAAATTAAGGCGTTTATTTAACCGTGCACGCCCTGATGTTAAAGAAATCAAAATGATGCGTGGTATTCTTGCTTCAATTGAAAGAGCCTCTGTACAACGAGTTTCTGTTGAAAAGTCAAAGAATAAATAAAAGGAAAGAATATGTTTGGCCGCATGAAAGAAGATATTAACAGTGTTTTTGACCGGGATCCTGCCGCGCGTACTACTTTTGAAGTATTACTTAATTATCCAGGATTGCATGCTATTTGGATACACAGGCTAAGTCACCGATTATGGCGTGCTAACTGGAAACTAATAGCAAGATTAGTGTCAACTTTCTCACGTTGGTTAACGGGAATTGAAATTCATCCAGGTGCTACTTTAGGGCGACGATTTTTTATTGATCATGGTATGGGTGTTGTGATTGGAGAAACAGCTGAAATTGGCGATGATGTTACCTTGTACCACGGAGTTACTTTAGGCGGAACAAGCTGGAACTCAGGAAAACGGCATCCTACATTAGAAGATAATGTGGTTATCGGCGCTGGAGCACAAGTACTTGGTCCTATCACTATAGGGAAAGGCGGTAAGGTGGGTTCAAACTCCGTTGTTGTAAAAAACTTACCTGAAAATGCCACTGCTGTTGGCATCCCTGCACGTATTGTTAGCAATAATAACCAGAGTAGTTCTTTGCTTGATACCGACTTAGGCGAGAAACTTAATGTTAATCTAGGTAAGGATTCACGCGATAAAGCGGCGAAAAAATTTGGTTTTGACGCTTATGCGGTATCAGCTGATAACCCTGACCCTGTTGCTAAAGCTATTGGTCGCTTGCTTGATCATATGCACCTGATGGATGATCGAGTGTCAAACCTATGCAAAGAAGTGAATAATCTAGGTGGCGATGTTTGCCCTAAAGATTTACCTGAGCTTAGTGTTGGTGAATTCGTTGAAGATGAAAAAGCGGCAGCTAAACGTAGAGAAAGTAAAGTCGAGAGTTTTGACCCCGAAATATGATATGAGATACAGCTCTTGTTTTCTTGAATAAAACTAATTTTTTATAGTAAACAAAAAGCAATAGTTGACTAAAATACTCAACTATTGCTTTTCGCTTTTAAGTTATTAGTGTAGAATACTTGAGTATATTACTCAGGTATATATTTGACTATTTTGTAGGGGTATGTAAAATTACGCAAAATAATTCCTCTTATAGCAAATATTGGCCTTGAGAAAAGTTATAAACACAACTTGAATGGCATGTATTAAATGAGCATATTATGAAACTAACCTCCAAAGGCCGTTACGCGGTGACAGCAATGTTAGATGTCACCATTCACGCTGCATATGGGCCAGTATCATTAGCGGATATATCTGAACGACAAGGTATTTCTCTGTCGTACTTAGAACAATTATTTTCAAAATTACGTAAATGTGGCTTAGTGAATAGTATTCGTGGACCAGGTGGCGGTTACCGCTTAAGTAAGTGCTCAGCAGAGATTGCCATAGCAGATGTGATTAGCGCTGTTAATGAGAGTGTGGACGCCACAAAGTGCGAAGGTAAAGGAAACTGTCAAGGTGGAGAACAATGCTTAACCCATTCTTTATGGGAAGGCTTAAGTGACCGCATAGAAGAATTTTTGAAAAACATTACCTTAGCAGAGTTAGTGGCTAAAAATGACGTAAAAACTGTTTCTAAAAGACAAGATGATGTTCACAAACGTAGCAATAAAGAACAATCATTAGAAACAATTATTCCCATAAATTTATAAAGAACATAGTATTAAGTGGAGAAATAGAGTAAATGAAGCTTCCTATTTATTTTGATTATTCAGCAACTACCCCTGTTGATAAACGCGTTGCGGAAAAAATGATGCAATATATGACTACCGACGGTCATTTTGGTAACCCAGCGTCACGCTCGCACAAGTTTGGCTGGCAAGCAGAAGAAGCAGTTGATATAGCTCGTAATCAAATAGCTGAATTAATTAATGCTGACCCACGTGAAATTGTTTTCACTTCTGGTGCAACAGAATCTAATAACCTTGCAATTAAGGGGGCGGCAAATTTTTATCACAAAAAAGGTAAGCATATTATTACTTGTAAAACAGAGCATAAAGCTGTTTTAGATACATGTCGAGAATTAGAGCGTCAAGGCTTTGAAGTCACTTATCTTGATCCTGAAGATAATGGCTTAATTGACTTAAATAAACTTGAAGCAGCCATGCGTGATGATACTATTTTAGTCAGTATCATGCATGTAAACAATGAAATTGGTGTCATTCAAGATATTAGTGAAATTGGCGAAATGTGTCGTGCTCGTAAAATCGTATTTCATGTTGATGCTGCGCAAAGTGCGGGAAAAATTAATATAGACATGCAACATTTAAAAGTTGATTTACTGTCTATTTCAGCACACAAAATGTACGGGCCAAAAGGTATTGGTGCACTCTATGTAAGTCGTAAACCGCGTATACGTCTTGAAGCGCAAACGCACGGTGGCGGTCACGAACGCGGTATGCGTTCTGGTACATTAGCAACTCATCAAATTGTTGGTATGGGTGAAGCTTGTAAGCTTGCTAAAGAAGAAATGGCACAAGATATTGAACATATAACCGCTATGCGTGATCGTTTATGGGCTGGCCTAAATGCGATGGAACAAGTATTTGTTAATGGTGATTTTGATAAACGTTATGCAGGTAACTTAAATGTTAGCTTTAACTTTGTTGAAGGCGAATCATTAATTATGGCGTTGAAAGATTTAGCGGTATCTTCAGGTAGTGCATGTACATCAGCAAGTCTTGAGCCTTCATATGTATTACGTGCATTAGGGCTAAATGATGAAATGGCTCATAGCTCAATACGTTTTAGTTTTGGTCGTTTTACCACGACAGAAGAAATAGATTACGCTATAGAACTTATACAAAAATCTATTGGTCATTTACGTGACATGTCACCGCTTTGGGAAATGTTCAAAGACGGTATTGATTTAGACTCAATTGAATGGGCGGCACACTAGCTTTTTACTTAACTGATTAAAGTAAAAAATGTACGCAGATTAGGAGAAAATATTATGGCTTATAGCGAAAAAGTAATCGATCATTATGAAAACCCACGTAACGTTGGCTCAATGGATAAAAATGATCCATCAGTAGCGACTGGCATGGTTGGCGCACCGGCGTGTGGTGATGTAATGAAGTTACAACTTAAAATATCTGATGATGGCATAATTGAAGATGCTAAATTTAAAACTTACGGCTGTGGCTCTGCTATAGCTTCAAGCTCATTGGTTACTGAATGGGTAAAAGGTAAGTCAATTGAAGAAGCTGGTGAAATTAAAAATACGGCTATAGCTGAAGAATTAGCCTTACCACCGGTAAAAATTCATTGTTCAATTTTAGCTGAAGATGCAATTAAAGCAGCAATTGAAGATTATAAAAGCAAGCAAGGCTAATAACTTTTATAAGTTGGGCTACAAAAGAATAAAGTGAGAAAATAGAATGTCAGTTACTATGACGCCAGAGGCAAAAGAACGCGTTAAATCTTTTATGACTAACCGAGGTAAAGGCCTTGGTTTACGTTTAGGGATTAAAACTACGGGTTGCTCAGGTTTAGCTTATGTACTTGAGTTTGTTGATGACTTAAATGAAGATGATGAGGTTTTTAATATTGAAGATGTAAAAATCATCATTGATGCTAAAAGCTTGGTTTACCTTGATGGCATTGAATTAGACTTTGTTAAAGAAGGCTTAAATGAAGGCTTTAAATTCACCAATCCAAACGCTAAAGGTGAATGCGGTTGCGGTGAATCATTCAACGTCTAAAAGTAGTGATAACAAATTCATCTCTTTGCTATTTTGCTCAGCTGCTGCGTTGAAAGTACTCATTGACTAGCGTCAACTCCGTGCTTTCGCCTTACATCAGAACAAACTATCTTTGAGCTGAATTCGTTATGGTTTAGTTAAATATAGAGTACAGTTTTTAAAAGAAAAATTGTACTAATCTACGAGAACTATTTTGAATTACTTCCAGTTATTCGCCATTGAAGTTTCTTTTGATGTCGATATAAATAATCTATCACAATCTTATCAAACGTTGCAAAAAGCAGTTCACCCTGACAGGTTTGCTCATGCTTCATCTCAAGAGCAATTATTGGCAGTACAAAAATCAGCTGAAATTAATGATGCTTATCAAACGTTAAAGCAACCGCTGAAGCGCGCTGAATATATATTAACGCTGCGCGGTGTTGAGATGCCTAATGAGCAACAATCATTTAGTGATACCAGCTTTTTAATGCAACAAATGGAACTAAGAGAGATGCTTGGTGACGTAAAGTTTGCAGATGATATTGATACAGCATTTAATCATGCTCAACAGGTTTTAGCACAAGAATACCAGCAGCTCCTTGATGTTATGCAACAACAAATACTTGAAAATAATTCAGCAGCAAATACGCTAGCATGCGATAATTTACGTAAGTTAAAGTTTTACCAAAAACTCAATATTGAGGTTGATCGTCTCGAAGATAGTTTGTTTGACGACTAATGAGTGCAAATCACTTAGTTAAAAAGCAGTATCACAGCGAAATTTAAATATAAAACCGGATTCATAAAATATGGCGTTATTACAAATTGCAGAACCCGGTCAAAGTACCGTTCCTCACGAACATCGACTAGCCGCAGGCATTGATTTAGGCACAACTAATTCATTAATTGCCAGTGTACAAAGTGGCAACGCTAGTACTTTAGCGGATCAACAAGGTCGTGACATTTTACCCTCTATAGTTAGTTATCAAGATGCTTCAGAAGACACTTTACCAGGTCATAGTATTTTAGTTGGCGAAGCGGCCAAAGCGCTAAGTGTAATTGATGCGCAAAACACTATTGTTTCAGCTAAACGTTTGATTGGTCGTTCATTGGCCGATATTCAAAGTAAGTATCCTTCATTGCCATACCAATTTTGTGGTGATGAAAATCATCCTGAAATAGTTACTCGTCAAGGAAATATTAACCCGATACAAGTGTCTGCTGAAATATTAAAAACTTTAGCACAGCGAGCTGAGCAAGCTTTAGGGGGCGAGTTAGCCGGTGTTGTGGTTACTGTACCTGCGCATTTCGATGATGCTCAACGTCAAAGTACTAAAGATGCAGCTAAACTTGCTGGTGTTAATGTTTTACGTTTATTAAACGAACCTACCGCCGCCGCTTTAGCATATGGACTTGATTCAGGGCAAGAGGGCGTTATTGCTATCTATGATTTAGGTGGTGGAACGTTTGATATTTCTATTTTACGCCTAAATAAAGGTGTTTTTGAAGTACTTGCTACCGGTGGTGATTCTGCACTTGGTGGTGATGATTTTGATGTGGTACTCGTTGATTATCTTGTCGAACAAGCAGGTTTAACAAGACCATTACCTCCTTCGCTAGAGCGTCAATTGATGCAGCAAGCTTGTGCAGCTAAAGAGCAGTTAACTGAGCAAAAAAATGTAGATATTATGTTAACGCTAGACTCTCAGTTAGCAGAAGAAAAAACTTGGAGCACTACCTTAAGTAAAGAAACGTTTGATAGTTTGATTGGACCATTAGTTAAAAAAACCTTACGTGCTTGTCGCCGTAGCTTAAAAGATGCACAAATTAGCACTGAGGAAGTATTAGAAGTTGTTATGGTCGGTGGCTCTACACGAGTGCCATTAGTGCGCAATGAGGTAGGCAAATACTTTAACAAAACGCCATTAACCTCTATAGATCCTGATAAGGTTGTTGCCATTGGCGCAGCTATTCAAGCGGATATTTTAGCCGGTAATAAGCCAGACAGTGATATGTTGTTGCTTGACGTTATACCACTATCTTTAGGTTTAGAAACTATGGGGGGGTTGGTCGAAAAAGTGATTTCGCGTAATACCACCATTCCTGTGGCAAAAGCACAAGAATTTACCACCTTTAAAGATGGCCAAACAGCAATGGCAGTGCATGTACTGCAAGGCGAACGCGAATTAGTAGATGATTGTCGTTCGTTAGCTCGTTTTGAATTGCGCGGCATACCGCCTATGACTGCAGGTGCCGCACATATTCGTGTTACTTTTAAAGTTGATGCTGATGGTTTATTGTCGGTTAGTGCTATGGAAAAATCATCTGGTGTTGAATCCAGTATTGAAGTTAAGCCATCTTTTGGCTTGGATGACAATAAAATAGCGCAAATGATTAAAGATTCAATGAATAATGCTAAAGCTGATATAGATGCGCGTATGTTAAAAGAGCAGCAAGTAGAAGCAGCAAGAGTGATTGAGTCCATTCAAGCTGCGCTATCTACTGATAGTTATTTATTATCAACACAAGACATTATTGATATTGAAGCTGCGATTAAAGCACTGGCACAAACGAGCCAAGGCAGTGATGTCAGCGCTATTGAAGCGGCAATTGATAAATTAGATCACAGTACGGCGATATTTGCAGAGCGTAGAATGGATAGCTCTATTAATAAAGCGTTAACAGGCCAATCGGTAGAGAAGCTTTAGTATAAGCGACGAGCAATAAAGAGATAAGATAAGATGCCACAAATTATATTTTTACCCCATGAAGAATTATGCCCAGACGGTGCGGTTGTTGAGGCTAAAGCAGGCGAGAGTGTACTTAACGTTGCTTTAGCAAATAATATAGGTATAGAACATGCTTGTGAAAAAGTATGTGCGTGTACTACTTGTCACGTTATCATTCGTGAAGGTTTTGATTCTATCGAAGAGGGTGATGAACTTGAAGACGATATGCTTGATAAAGCATGGGGTTTAGAACCTGAGTCACGCCTTAGCTGCCAATCAATTGTTGGTAATGAAGACTTAGTCGTTGATATTCCAAAATACACAGTAAATATGGTTTCTGAAAGTCACTAGTTGATTATAATTGTTTTAAATACAAAAAGGGTAATAGCATATTGATGTTGTTACCCTTTTTAATTGGTTTTATTTAAACACCAAAGTGGCCAACAGTATGGTTAACAATATTTATAAAAAGCTTGGGTGAAGTGACTCTATGGAATAACGGTAAAACAGTAAGTGTTTAAACAGCTTACGAATACCATGCCTTGGGTGCTTTGTGCCAACAAAGAATGAACGTCAATGATCTCGGTATCATCAATAAGTATTGCTTGGTAATAATAAGTACATCGACTAATACAAAATGCTTCGCAAGTCAGCACAATACCTAAACCCAGTTCTATATGTGCGAACTGAGCTAACTACTTTCGCTCTGAAGGTTTCATATTTTTTTTGATGACTTCTTTGAGCACATTGAGTTTGTCTAGGTTGGATTGTAGCGCAATTGTTCTACTTAACCGTTCGAAATTATACTTTATGTAATTGTAACAGCATGATTATAGATTCATTTACTTAAATAAGAGATTTACATCGGAAATGATTTTTTTTGCATAGGGAGATTTTTTTGAGATCATCAACATAAAGTTTACTGTTTTATGTACCTTTGGGAGTGGCTTGATTTTATTTTCTAAGCCAAGTTCTTGTAGTTTAAATGAGATGACCGTCGAGAAATGAATAATAGCGTCCATGCGTTTGTTCTCAATCATTTTTAAGCAATTACTTATGTTGCTTGCCAAATAGTATGAAACTTGATGTTTTGCATAAAATTCTTTTGCCCAACCATTACCAAGAACGTCACAAAACTTTACAGTCTTCGGTAATGTCAATTCGTTTTGATTTTTTATCAAGACGCTAGCTGCCTCAGAATTTTGAAGTGTATATGCTCGAAACTCCATTTTATAAATAGGTTTTTTTGTTGAATTCGAAAATAAAATACGCTCATCTGTGAGCGGGGCTAAAAATCCATCTGCTTGGCCATATTTAATCATATTTTGGGCTCTACCCCAAGGAACTCCTTGATGTATTACATTATACTGAAGGTTATCAGAAAGTAATTTTTCTACAAGAGTAGGGAATACTCCTGATACGTCTTCATAATTGCCATACGACATTGGTGCCCATGAGTTAGCATACACAATATTGATACTATCTTTATTTGCATTGCAAACTCTGCAAAAAATCAAGAAAATCAAGAAAAACAAAAAAGCAAGAGGTATTATTTTAGACATTAATTATCTCCACCTAATTTAATTTTAAAGGCATCAATGGGAATTTAACTACATTATAATTAAGTAAAGATAACAAGCTCCCTGCCATGGCTATGTTTTTTAACAATTGATAATCAGATGTCTTCATTTTTAAATCTAGAATTAAATTCAATGCGCCCACAACTTTAATAATAACAGCGGGTAGTAAGATAAATTTTACGCCTATTGTGTCCATATATTGTGCTGTACTATCGTAAGCTAATATTTTATTTATACCTGAAAGCAAAATATAGCAGTAAAGATTAACCGAGATAATAAATCTATTATAGGTGTTTGTTTTACTAAAATAGTTATTATTGAAAATTTCCTTTAGTGTTTTTATAATTTATTTGGCATTTTTCACACATTATTTTACACCTTATAGTCAGGCTGAACGGATAGGGCTAATTTTAAGCATCTTTTCATTACATGCTTAGAAAGCTTTCATGATAGTAGGGTATGTATTCATACCATGAACAAAGTGCAAGGCGTTATAAACTATGTACCATAGTTATAGTATTTTCTACCATTTTAAATACTCACTTAATTGACTTTCGATAATAGTAAAACCTAAAGGTATCCAGTGCTGGTACCAAGCTAACTTTTATCCTTCTTTAACGCTAAGTTCCCATTACAACGAAAAGCATGACCATCATCATTTTCAGCTTTTTTTGTCCAACTAGCAAGTATGCTAGGATTAGCACCCAAATTCCTAGCAGCTTCTACCTTTGATTAGTTTTACTAAATCACTAAAGCGGTGTATCAAGTTTAAATTCTTTAGAATATTTTTACGCTTTGTCATTTTAGTCCCCCAGTTAAGTTTATTATCTCTTAATTGGGCTAGTCGAACCTATTAAACGACGTCAATATCAATTACCTCAAGGTATTCTGTGTTTAATGTTTTTAAAACGCTTACTAAAAGCCTGGGTGAAGTGACTCTATGGAATAACTCTAAAACAGTAAGGTAACTAATTGAACAGATTCTTACTTAAATACAGCTGAAAATTATAGTAAAAACAATCCCTTTAAGTTTTAACCAAACTTAGTAGGCAGAGCGCTTTTTCTATCGCTAGTGCTAACCTTCAAATATACTATATACTTAAAATAATCATTGATACTTAGAAAAGTTATTGTAGGTAGTTTAACTACTTGTGAAATAGCTAAAGTTAGTGGTTGTCGTAATATATACCCGTTCCACTTGAAGATGCATGATTCAGCTGGAATTAGAAACGCTTTTAGGCAAGGCATTGATTGAAGAGAATGGTCGTTCAGGAGAATATGCTCCTGCATTCTCTAATAAG
>MAAC01017482.1_pt1 | contig 101734 bp, 84 predicted proteins | sample 1115981 | NCBI WGS metagenome assembly MAAC01 (sample SAMN04961126, study PRJNA320927) | seawater metagenome | isolation source: sample BD02T64 sea water enriched with oil for 64 days | place: USA:Gulf of Mexico | collected 2013-07-27 | reverse complement strand
ATATCGAAAGAAATGCCAATGCGAAAATTGTTATGATGGACACATCCTTTAAAATTGCCAGGCAACTACATCATAAACTAAATGTTGATTCGTATTATGGGGTGTAATGGATGTAGTGTTAAATCATCTGACAGTAAATCAGGCTCATCTTGTGGGACTGGTGGCGGCTGTTCTTCTTGCTCAAGTTCTGCCGGAAAAATGCCTGTTTTCAACTGGCTAAGTAAAGTTGATCAAGATTTCCACAGTAATGATATTGTGGAAGTTCAATTTAAAAATGGAAGAAAAGCCTTCTTCAAAAACACAAACAATATCGCTCTTTATGAAGCTGATATCGTTTCAGTTGAAGGGAGCCCTGGTTATGATATTGGGGTAATTTCCATGGTAGGATCTATCGTGAAATTGCAAATGCGCAGAAAAAAAATAACTGCGGATAGCGATAGAATATTAAAATTATACCGAAAAGCTACACAGCAAGATATAGATAAATGGACTCAAGCGAGATCCAGAGAGAAAGAAACCATGTACAAAACAAGGTTGATGGCTGGTGAATTGAAACTCAAGATGAAAATATCTGATGTAGAGTTTCAAGGAGACAATACCAAAGCAACCTTCTACTATACAGCAGATGACCGTGTCGACTTTAGAGAGTTGATCAAAGTCATGGCCGAAGAATTCAAAATAAGAATTGAAATGCGCCAAATCGGAGCTCGTCAAGAAGCGGCTAGATTAGGTGGTATTGGCTCTTGTGGTAGAGAATTGTGCTGTAGTACTTGGCTTTCAGATTTTAGATCTGTAAATACTACCGCTGCTAGGTATCAACAACTTTCTTTGAATCCTCAAAAATTAGCTGGACAGTGTGGAAAATTGAAGTGCTGCTTAAACTACGAGCTGGACTCGTATCTAGATGCATTGAAAGAATTCCCAAATACCAATATCCGACTTAAAACTGGATCTGGTGAAGCTACTTTTCAAAAAATGGACATTTTCAAACAGAAAATGTGGTATACCTATTCCGATGGCGACAAATTAAATTGGATAGAGTTGAAAGTGGAAAAAGTCCAAGAAATCATTTCTAAAAATAAAAAAGGAGAGATTCCAGATTCTATTGACTATTTCAAAGAGATTGAAATCATTGACGAATTCAAGGAATTTGAAAGCGTAGTTGGTCAAGATAGCTTAAATAGATTCGACAAATCCAAATCTGTTAGCAATAGCAAGAAAAAAGCTCCTCAAAATAAAAAACGTGCAAGAACGGTTAATTCAGAGGGGCAAGCATTAAAATCGAAGAAAAAACCTAGTCAAAAAACAAGGTCAGGAGCAGGTCCAAAAACAACGACAACCAACACTGTTAAGAGAGATCATACTCCGCACAGAAGAAAAGCGAAAGGTAGACCGAAACCAAATAATGCAAACAATAAAGGCCAAAATACATCAAAAGACAACTAAGATGATTAAACAGCTTGCTATTTGCATTTTTGTCATAACTACATTCATTGCCTGTGGATCAAAAGAGGTCCATAGCGCAATGAATACTATGGGTGCTGTATGGCATGAAGAAGCAACACAATCTTTTGAGTTTGAAATTTCTGAAAATGGAAATTATTCAACTCACTTTTATCTAAAGCATAACAACAATTACGGCTATAGAAATTTATTCCTGTTTAGCACCCTTACTTTCCCTGATGGAAACAGCAGAACTGATACCATGCAATATAATATTGCACAACCAGATGGAAAATGGTTAGGACAAGGATGGGGAGAATTGAAAACGATTAAATTGTATTATCCATCTAAATTTGATCAGATAGGGAAATACAAATTGGATATTCAGCAAGGAATGCGAGAATCGGAATTAGAGGGAATAGAACAAATTGGTCTTACCATAGAAGCATTGAACTAAGCAGCTAATATGAGCACTACAAATACAGAAAACTCCAACACAAAGGCTAAGGCGTCGAGAAAGAAAAAATGGATCAAAAAATTCATCATTTTATTCTGGCTTGGACTCATTAGCCCGGTCCTAATTGTTTCCATTGGTTTATTCTGTGCCTCTCAAGAATGGTTTGGCGACCTCCCTACTTTTAGAGAAATTGAAAATCCAGAATCCAATTTTGCCACCGAAGTTATTAGCTCTGATGGGAAAATACTAGGAAAATACTTCTATCAAAATAGGACTCCCGTAAGATTTGACAACCTCTCTCCTCATCTTGTTAATGCCTTAGTTGCTACAGAAGATGAAAGATTTTATGAACATTCTGGAATTGACGCAAGAGCCTTAACAAGAGCCATTGTAAAAGGAGCTTTGGGTCAGAATGGAGGCGGAGGAAGCACTATTACTCAACAGTTAGCAAAGATGCTTTTTACTGGACGAAGATCTAGGAGAAAGATTGATGCTATCCAACAAAAATTCAAAGAATGGGTAATTGCTGCTAGACTGGAAAGGAATTATACCAAGGAGGAAATCATTGCGATGTACTTCAACAAATTCGACTTCCTTTATCAAGCAGTTGGGATAAAATCTGCTGCTAAAATTTATTTTAATACTACTCCAGATAAATTAACAATAGAACAATCTGCAATTTTAGTAGGAATGGCCAAAAACCCATCCTTATTTAACCCAAAGAAATTCAAAGAAAGATCTAAAGGCAGAAGGAATGTTGTACTTCAACAGATGGTTCGGAACGAATTGATAAATCAGGATCATGCCGATTCATTAAAAAAGCTTGATCTAAATATAGAGTTCACCAGAGAAAGCCATCATGAAGGTCTATCTACCTACTTCAGAGAATTTTTAAGAGGTTATATGAAGAGTTGGGTAAAAACTACCCCTAAACCAGATGGCACTGAATACAATATCTATAGCGATGGATTGAAAATATACACTACTATAGATTCAAGACTTCAAGGGTATGCTGAGGAAGCAATGGAAGAGCACAATAAGACAATTCAAAACCAGCTCTACAAACACATGAAGACCTGGAAAAGAAAGAAAAATGCTCCATTCCCTGCAGACTTTAGTAAGGCCGATATCGCCAAAAACCTGAACCTTGCTCAAAGAAGAAGTGAGCGATACAGAAAGCTAAAGAAAGCTAAAAAAACCAAAGAGGAAATTGCAGAAAGCTTTGCTACTGAAACGAAAATGAAGATATACACCTTAGAAGGTGAAATGGATACAGTAATGAGTCCAATGGACTCTATTATTCATTATAAATACTTCCTACACCACAGTATGATGAGTATGGATCCGCAAACAGGATTTGTACGCGCTTGGGTTGGAGGGATCAATCACAAATACTTCCAGTACGACAACGTACATACGGGAAGGCATCAGGTTGGCTCTACCTTCAAACCAATGGTATATGCTACAGCTATAGATCAGCATAAATACTCTCCTTGTACCACAATTCCAAATATCCCTGTGGTCTTCGAGAAAGAAGAATGGGGCCTAGAGGAAGATTGGGAACCAAAAAATAGTGATAATAAATACGGTGGAGAGTTGACCCTAAGTCAGGGCTTGGCTGGTTCTGTAAATACCATTTCATCTTATTTGATGAAGCAGGTAGGACCAAAAAAGGTCGCAAACCTTGCTAAAAAGATGGGTATCAAAAGTAAAATTCCTATTTACCCTTCTATCTGCTTGGGGACTCCGGAGCTAAGCCTTTTTGAATTGACAGGCGCATACAGCACCTTTGCCAATAAAGGAATCCATGTAGATCCTATTTTCATCACCAGAATTGAAGACCGTAATGGAACCATTTTGTATAATTATGAACCCCATTATACCGAAGTATTGTCTGAGGAGAAAGCCTATGCAATGCTAAATTTGATGGAAGGAGTTACCAGACACGGAACAAGTATAAGACTTCGATTTAGATATAAGTTTAAAAACGATATTGCAGGTAAAACCGGAACCACCCAAAACAATATGGATGGATGGTTTATAGGAATGGTACCTAATCTAGTTACAGGTGTTTGGACTGGAGCTGATGACCCTGCAGTTCGATTCAGCGTAACAAGACTTGGACAGGGAGCCAATATGGCACTTCCAATCTGGGGCTTATATATGCAAAAGGCTTATAAAGACAATAGCCTTGATATTTCAAAGGAATCATTTGAGGTTCCTTCAACTAAAATGACAATAATTACCGACTGTGATGAATTCAACAAACAGAATGAAGAGCATTCGGAATTAGATATGGATGATGAACCTGATTTTTAACTTTTAAATTATGATTAACAAGGTAGTTAAAGACGCTCAGGAAGCGATAAAAGATATAAAAAACGGTGATACTCTAATGCTAGGAGGGTTCGGGCTCTGTGGGATTCCTGAAAACTGCATTACAGCATTGGTAGAGCAAGGAACCAAAGACCTTACTTGTATCTCAAACAATGCCGGGGTTGATGACTTTGGTATAGGATTGATGCTTCAACAGAAGCAAGTAAAAAAAATGATTTCATCGTATGTAGGTGAAAATGCCGAATTCGAGAGACAACTTCTTTCAGGTGAATTGGAAGTAGATCTTATTCCTCAAGGAACTTTAGCCGAAAGATGTAGAGCAGCTGGTGCAGGTGTTCCTGCATTTTTTACTCCAGCGGGAGTAGGAACTGAGGTTGCAGAAGGAAAAGAGGTACGTGAATTCAATGGTAAAAAATACCTTCTTGAGCATGCTTTTGAAGCAGAATTTGCCTTAGTAAAGGCATGGAAAGGAGATACTGCAGGTAACCTAATTTTCAAGGGGACAGCGCGTAACTTCAACCCAATGATGGCAACAGGAGGAAAGATCACTATCGCTGAAGTTGAGGAATTAGTCCCAGCTGGTGAATTGGATCCAAACATGATTCATACCCCTGGAGTATTTGTTCAACGCATTTTCCAAGGGAAAGATTACGAAAAACGAATTGAGCAATTAACCGTTAAGGAAGCTTAATATCACTCATAAAAAAAAGGGAACAGATAATCTGTTCCCTTTTTTTATTTTATATCGTAAAATCTATTACAACTCCTCTGCAATAACTGCCTCAATTTGGCCTGGTAACATTTGCTTCAACATAGTCTCGATCCCTTGTTTAAGAGTAACCGATGCTGAAGGACAACCACTACAAGCACCCTGAAGCGCAACAGTAACAATTCCGTGATCGTATTTTCTAAAACTAATATTTCCTCCATCTGACTCAACAGCTGGACGAACAAATTCTTCTAAAATATCAACAATCTTCTTTTCAATATCCGTTTCTGGCTCTACATCTTTCATTAAAGATGAAGTAGATTCTTCCGGAGATACTCCTTCTTCCTCACTAACTACAGGCAAAGAAATAATTTCTTTTCCCGAAGCAACATACTCTCTGATAAATTCCCTAACCTCCATTACAACATCTTCCCATTCGATGATGTTAAATTTGGTAATGGAAATGAAGTTTTTCGCTAAGAATACTTCTTTAACGAAAGGAAAATTATAAATCTGAGCACATAGCGGTGAAAGTTGAGCTTCTTCTATATTCTTAAACTCAACACTATCACCTGGGTTAATTGCTCTATTACATACAAATTTCATCACATCCGGATTTGGAGTGGATTCTGCATATACTGAAATGGGCACTTGTTTAGTCTCCATGTAACGTTTCTTTTTAGCAAATATACTGAAACCCTATCAATCACTATCAGTAAATTAAGGCTCTTTAACTATCTACTTTTTCAACTTCTTATTAGCCTTTCTATAACTTACGAGAAATACACCTATAAATATGGATAAACCACTCAGAATTTTGGTAGCATTCAAACTATCCGAACCTACAGACAAAGCAATCACAGTAGCTAATAAAGGTTGTAAGTAAATATAAAAACTAACTGTTGATGCTCTAAGGTTTTTTAACGCAAGGATATTAAATAAGTAAGCCAGAAAAGAGGTACAGACTACCACAAAAACAATAGACCAAATAATGGATGACCCCATGCTATTCCAATCAACTTCCATCAAACCTTCTAGTCCAAATGGAATTACCATTATCCAACCAATAGTAAATGCCCACTTAATAACAGTTACAGGGTGATACTTAACCATCAATGGCTTGGCAAGTACAAGGTAAATGGAATAAGAAATAGCATTTATAAAAACGAAGAAATTTCCTAAAGTAGGGTTCTCAGCGCTCTGTTGTGAGGTACTCATTAGAATTAAACTAATGGCACCTACTGCCCCTAGCAAAATCCCAATTCCTCTTCGAAGGTTTAGTTTCTCTTGACCAAGATAAATTGCACTTAGGAAGACCAAAATAGGTGTGGAAGTCATGGTCACTGCCGCATTTATTGGCGTTGTTAGGTCCAACCCCTTAAAAAACATCATTTGATTAAAAGCCACCCCAAAAAAACCACATAGAAAAAGATATTTCCAGTCCTTCCGATCCACCTTCTCTCTGATAAAGAGTTGATGCATAATCCAAAATAGCAGAGTAGCTCCAGTTGCCCTCATCAAGATGAATGCTATAGGATCTACGTAACCACCCATTACATCTTTAGCAACAGTAAATGTGATCGCATAGATTAGATTGGCGGAAAAAAGCGCCAAATGTGATAGTACCGTTCTATTCAACATGTGCTAAAGCTATTTTTAACGCTTCTACAGTTTTCTTTGAATTCCCGACAAAGACTTCTTCATTCAATACCACTACTGGACGTTTTAAAAAAGTATACTCATTTAGAATTAATGTCTTCCATTCTATATCTGTAAACTTCTTCTCTTTCAAACCTTCGGAAGCATACTTACGTGCCCTTTTATTGAATAACTCCTCATAAGACTTCACATGAGAACGAACCAATTCCAATTCAGTACTTGAAATTTGACTTTGTTTAATATCCTGAAATTCAAATTCCTTTTCGTTCAATCCAACTTCCTTAATAATACGTTTACAGGTATCACAGGTACTTAAATAGAATAACTTCTTCATCATGCTCAATTTTACACTACAAATGTACTTGAATATACAGAACTCTTGATATGCCGAACACTTATTCAAAGGTTTTTTTAACTTTGCTCTAAATACCCTACAAAAATGGCTTACGGAAAATTTGCAGTAATTGGAATTGGACAATTTGGTTCAGCCATCGCTAGAACACTATCAGAAAGAGGTGCCGAAGTAATTGCAATAGATACTTCAATCAATAAAATTGAAGCAATTAAGGATGATGTTGCCCACGCGGTCGCCTGCGATGCAACGGATAAAAAGAATCTACTTTCTCAGAATATTGAGGATATGGACGCTGTTATTGTAGCTATCGGTGAAAACTTCGAAGGGCTACTGCTTTGTACATTCAATCTAATGGAATTGAAGGTAAAGAGGATCATCGCCAGAGCCATGGGTGAAGAGCAAAAAAGTATTTTGCAAAGAATGGGGGTTACCGAAATACTATCACCAGAGAACGAAGTAGGTATTAGCGTTGCGGAGAAATTACTTAATCCAAACGTAATTGACATTATGGAGCTTCCGGATGGATATGAGATTGCTGAAATAAAAGCGCCTATTAATATCATCGACCGCTCCATTGAGGACATCAATTTGAGAGAAAAATATAAATTGAATTTGGTTACGATTATTAGGCCTTCAGAAAATGAAGACGGACAACCAATTCAAAATACTATTGGGGTTCCCAATGCACAAACTACCATTAGAGCTAATGACCTTTTGGTTATTTTTGGTAGCATGAAAAATATCAATCGATTCACAGAAATAAACAGCTAAACCTTAAAATATTGTCGTTCACCGCTCAATATTATGGTTTCATCTACAATGTTTTCAAAATCAGGGGAAATAAACTACTTTAGGCATTAGAAAGCTATTAGATGTACAAAATTATTGATGTACTGATATTAAAAAAGGGCCTATCTTTTACAGATAGACCCTTTTTTAATTTCTAACCCCTATTTTTCATAGGGTACTTGCCACTTCTTCTACTTTTTCCTCTTCAGCTAATTCACCAGGATAATTTAATTCATCCAATTGCAATTTAAGAGGCTCCATCTTAGACATATAATCAGGCTTCAACTTAGATGAAATTGGTTCTGAAGGTGGAAGTTTAACCTTGAAAGGATCCACTTGCTTACCTTTTTTCCAAAAGCGATAACAAACGTGATATCCTGTTGCTAAACCTGTCTTTCCAACATATCCAATAACCTCTCCTTGTCGAACCTTACGCCCAGGTTTCATTCCTTTGGCGATCTTGTTCATGTGTAAATACTGAGTGGTAAACGTTTTATTATGTCTTACCTTCACATAGCGACCATTGAACTTTCCATATTCTGCTTTAGAAACTACACCATCAGCCGTTGAATAAATAGGTGTATTTTTTGGTGCCGCAAAGTCTGTTCCTTTATGAGCTTTCCATCTTTTCTGTACTGGATGGTATCTCCTTTTGGTAAATTTTGAGGAAATCCTAGTATAAGATACAGGTGCCTTCAAAAAGAACTTACGCAGGTTATTTCCCTCATGATCGTAGAAATCTTCAAATCCAGCTCCATCATAATTAAAGGCATAATAATCTCTGCCATTATGATGGAAGTTACAGGCCAATACTTCTCCGATACCGATGAATTCACCATCTACATATCTAGCCTCATAAATAACCTTAAATTTATCTCCTTTTTGAATACCAAAGAAGTTGATTGACCATGGATAAATATTATCCGCCAATTCCATTACCAATTTTTGTGATAATCCAGCCTTTAAAACAGCCTCCCAAAGTGAGGAAGTAATCTCACCTGAACCCGTTTTAATCTTTACTTCGATATCCTTTTTAAAGTGTCGAACTTCAATGCTATCTCTAAAATCATAAATATAGTAATTCACCTTATCTTCTTGATAGATGAACACATCCGCTCGATTTAGACTATCCGAATTTGATTTTAAAAGGGTATAATTATCCCCTACCTTAAAGTCTCTTACATCAAATACTTCTTTAGATGCCTTTGCTAAGTAATGAACAGTGGAATGATCTACCCCATGCTCATTCAGGATTTTACCTAAAGATTCTCCATATTTAATATCGTCATTAACCACAGCAAATGAATCCAAATCATAGCCAAATAAATACTCCTTAGGTGGTTCTGGTTTTGCAATTGCGGTGCTTAATTCTATCTGCTCATGAAAACCTGAATCTCCTCCACATGAGCTAAGGAAAAGAATCCCTAGAAGGGATAAAAAATATGGAACTAACTTCATACTACTTAATCATTCTTTGCCGTATGTTCATTCACTACACTATCAACCCAACCTTTACCCCAATCTTCTTTTTCTTGATCAGACCAAAGTTCTGGGTAAAATATACGTTTTTGGAAACGTGGAGGCAAATATTTTCTCCAATTCGTTCCTCCAGTAGCAGCAATAGCATGAGGTTCCGCTATAAGATATTTTACTGCTGACCTATAATGAGCTAATGGCCAATTTACATTTACATGTACATCATACCATTTCATTTCTTCTATAATCTCTTGATTTTGCTGATCCTCCTCTGGTAAAGATTTATAAATATCCCAGATATTATTTCCACGAGATTCTTTAGCCATTTTAAGGAAATCGCTATTATACTTTTCCTCAAATTGCACCATCGTAAAGGCTTTCTTCCCAGTCAATGTATGATTTGCACCTTCCTTCCAGTAGATATATTCAAACATATCCTTTATACTAGAATCTGTCTTAAAATTAGCTCTATGATCTTTAGAAACTAAGTTTAGGAAATTAGTAGACATGATCTCAATTAATCGATATTGAGAGGATTGGAATCCACTAGCAGGCTGTAATGTCAAACGGAAAGTTAAAAACTGCTCTCGTTCCATTCCGTCTACCATCACTCCAAATGAGCTCGTCAGCGCTTCAAAATACCTATTTACACGCCCCACCTTTGAGAGGAAATATTTTCCATCAATATCTTCCTTTGAACGCAATTGCTTTAACTCATGTAATGTTAGTTTAAAATACAATTCCGTAATCTGGTGATACATGATGAATACCTTTTCATCAGGGAAGTTCGTTCTTGGTCTTTGAAGCGATAATAAAGTCTCTTGGGCTATATAGTCCCAGTAATTTAGATATTTTGCATGATACAGCCCTTCAAGATATGATGTAAGGTCTTGACCAGTATCTGTATACTTTTTGTCTAATTTCTTTAGTATGTCTAAAAGCTCTTGGTTCTCTAAGTCCATTTTTGATAAAATATTAGCTCCCGCAATTTATCAAATCTCATTTAGAGCAAACCCTAATTTTAATATTTTTTTAATCTAAAAAAGGTAATTTTCACGAAAACAAACTGATTTGTTGAGAATCTTGTAATTACTCAAAAATCACAGTGGAAAAGAAGTTTATTTATTTTTAAAATCAGCAACTAGGTTTTCATAACCAGTTATATCCATTCTGATAGAACCAATCATCAAGTCTGACTTGATTCTAACCGGTAGCTTCATCCTATCTTTGGTTATCCAAACTTTCAAATCTTCCTGTTCATCAAACATCCTCCCTGTAGCCATTTTAGGCACAAAAGTCATACAGTTAACCCGACCAAATTTGGTTCTTATTTTATCATCACCATCGTAACGGAATTGGGTTTCAAAAAGCTCATCATCTAAATAGATCGAAATTGGAATTTCATCCCCTTCCTTAAGGCCTGACAAGTCCATACTTCTTAAATAATAAACAAAAGAAATCAAATCCTGAGTCATAGGATTTATGTCGATAGTATCTTTCTCACTTTTTGCTAATTGATTATTCTGATCAAAAATTACATGTTGCTTCTTCTTGTAGTTCCCCTCTTCAACATCTCTTAGGAACTCCAAAGGCAATAAGGTGTTTGTATCTACAAAACTTTGGAAAGTATCTCTCACCTTAAAAAACATATCAAAAAAACCAGCTGACCTTCCCTTAGCAACAATATGGTAAGTTACCTTATCATTTACCTTATGCGTGCCTTCAACTTCTAGTGAGCCATAACCTGCGTTAATCAAACCATAATTCACCTTAAAATCTAATCTTTCCCCTACTTGAAATGCCGATTGCTGAGCTTCGCATGTTATAATAGTGAGAAGAGACATTAATCCAACAATTATTTCCTTTAACATAAGAACAAATTTTTATCTACCTAATAATAAGACAAAAGCTATTCCAAAATGGACTCCTGTATAAAAAACAGTACCCTCAGTAAACAAAGAAGCTCTTCATTTCCTAAAAAATTCAGAGCTTCTATTCTATCAATCTTATTTTCTATTCTCTAATACAACTTAAAAGAAAGTTACGCAAACTATCTGATATAAATTAGATTACGAAATTCACAATTCGTTTAGGCACAATGATTACTTTCTTTGGCTCTCCACCATTCAAGTATTGTGCAGTTTTTTCATAATTCATAACAGCTTCCCTAATTTGATCCGTTGACATATCAATTGGCAACTCAATAGTAAATCTCATTTTCCCGTTGAATGATACAGGATATTTATGAAGACTTTCCACCAGGTAAGCTGAATTAAAATCTGGATAACTTGCCTCCAAAACACCATTTTCATGTCCTAATTGCTCCCACAACTCTTCACAAATATGTGGTGCATATGGCGAAATAAGCACAACCAACTCTTCCAAAATGGCTCTCTTATTACACTTCATTTTTTGAAGATCATTTACACATACCATAAAATTACTCACAGAGGTATTAAAAGAGAAAGCCTCAACATCTTCCTGAGCCTTTTTGATCGTCTTATGTAGTACTTTTAATTCATCAGCATTTGGCGTTTCATTTGAAACACTAAATTCACCAGTAGTATGAAATAGTCTCCAGAATTTTTTCAAGAAATTGTAAACACCAGATATTCCACTTGTACTCCAAGGCTTACTTTGATCTATTGGCCCAAGGAACATTTCATACATACGCAATGTATCTGCTCCATACTCCTCTACAATCACATCTGGATTGACTACATTGAATTTAGATTTACTCATCTTTTCAACTTCAGATCCGCAATGATACAGCCCATCCTCTAAGACAAATTCTGCATCTGCCAAATCTTCTCTCCATGCTTTAAAAGCATCTAGATCCAATACATCATCTTTCACAATATTCACATCAACGTGCATTGGAACCGTGTCGTGTTGATCTTTAAGGTTCAAACTAACAAATGTATTAGTATCTTTCACTCTATATACAAAGTTACTTCTACCTAAGATCATCCCTTGATTCACCAATTTCTTAAATGGCTCTTCTACGAACAAATGTCCTCTATCATAAAGGAATTTAGTCCAAAACCTAGAGTAAATTAAATGCCCAGTAGCATGCTCTGATCCTCCAATATATAAATCTACATTTTCCCAATATTTCAAGGCTTCTTTAGATGCAAAAGCTTTCTTATTTTGTGCATCCATGTACCTAAATAGATACCATGAAGACCCTGCCCAACCTGGCATTGTACTAGCCTCAATAGGGTTATCGTTTACAAACCAATCTTTACTTCTTGCCAATGGTGGCTCTCCAGATGCTGTTGGCTTATATTGATCTACCTCCGGAAGCTCTAATGGTAAAGAAGAAATGCCCATTGCCTTTGCAATACCATCCTCAAAATAAATAGGGATAGGCTCTCCCCAATATCTTTGTCTACTAAAAGCAGCATCCCTCAATCGGAAATTGGTTCTTGCTTCTCCGATTCCTTTATCATATAATGCAGATAAAATAGTCTTAGTGGCTGATTTCACTTTTTGACCATTCAAAATATCAGAATTGATCAAAATTCCACCTTTTTCCTCAAAAGCTTCTTCCAGAACCTCTGCTGCTGATCCATCCTTACTAATCACCTGAATAATTGGGATTCTGAAATGCTTCGCAAATGCAAAATCTCTATTATCGTGTGCAGGGACAGCCATTACAGCACCTGTACCGTAAGATCCAAGAACATAATCTCCAACCCAAATGGGTATTAAATTCCCAGTTAACGGATGCTTAGCATAAGCTCCAGTAAATACACCTGTGATATTTTTGACTTCACTTTGACGCTCTCTTTCTGATCTATTTTTGGCAACCTCAACATAAGCTTGAACTTGCTCTTTATATTCCTTTGTTACTATAGTATCAATCAACTCACTTTCTGGAGCTAATGTCATAAAGGTAACGCCATAAATGGTATCTGGCCTAGTAGTAAAAACCTCTATGGAATGATCCTCATGCTCATTGATTTCAAAGAAAACCTTTGCACCTCTCGATTTACCAATCCAGTTTTTTTGTTGTTCTTTCAATGCAGGACTCCAATCTAACTCTTCCAATCCTTTCAATAAGCGATCAGCATAAGCAGACACACGCATTGACCAACCCCACATTTTCTTCTTTACTACTGGGTGACCACCACGTTCAGAAACCCCTTCCTTGATTTCATCATTGGCCAATACTGTACCCAATTCAGGGCACCAGTTTACAGACCCTAGTGACCTATAAGCCAATCTATATTCTTGTAAAATTGCTTCTTTTTGGGCCTCAGTATAGCTACTCCATTCCTCAGAAGTGAAAACACCTTCAAAGCTTCCTTCACCCTTAACTCCATTAGAACCTTTCTTTTCAAATTGCTCTACTAGTGTATCAATAGCCTCTGCCTTATCACTTTCTTTATTATACCAAGAATTAAATAATTCAAGGAATATCCACTGTGTCCATTTATAGTAATCTGGCTCAGTTGTTTTGAAAGTTCTATCCCAATCAAATGAAAAACCAATTTTATTCAACTGAGAAACATATCTATCCGTATTCAAGTTAGTACTGATAGATGGATGCTGACCTGTTTGAATAGCATATTGTTCTGCAGGCAACCCAAAGGCATCAAAACCCATTGGATGCAGAACATTGAATCCCTTTAACCTTTTATATCTCGCATAAATATCGGATGCAATATACCCCAGTGGATGCCCTACGTGAAGTCCAGCTCCAGAAGGATATGGGAACATATCCAAAACGTAAAACTTAGGTTTGTCTCCTCCATTTTGAACAGCAAAACTTTTGTTTTCCTGCCAGAATGCTTGCCACTTTTTCTCAATATCTCGATACCTGTATTCCATGTGATTTAGGCTATTATGCTAATTAAAAGGCAAAAATATGAAATACTTTGGGATAGTTAACCCAAAACTAGTCCATTCAGAGAAGATTTATTACATAAAAATAGGGTCTGCGATAAAATCACAGCCCCCATTATGTATTACTTTACAAGTTTGCTTTGCTATACGGTTATATTCTATTATAATTAATAAGTAATTATTAATACTAACCTCAAATAGAGATAACTAGTCCCTATTTGCAACCAACTAGAACAAATATAAGAAACTAAATGATAACCATTCCTTTTTCCAACAAGAATCCTATTGAATTAATGGTTTTTAATACGATAGAAACCTCCAATTAAAACACAAATTTCGTGTTTTAATTTCGTAACTTGCCAACCTTTGCCCTATCTCTTTAGAAATAGGAGATAACAAAAGAAAAGAATACCTATTACCTAGTAAAACGATATTCATAGATGAAAGAAATAATTGGCTCTTTTTCCAACCAACTTAAGGAAGCAACCGCAATAGCTCAATCTGCTGTTTTCAATCAACACAGTAAAGACATTCAAAATGTACTGATCTCTGGTCTGGGTGGATCTGGTATTGGAGGTACTATTGTTCAGGATCTTATTAAGCTAGATTCAAAAGTTTCTATCTCCATCAATAAGACTTATGAAATTCCTGCTTTCGTTGGTGAAAATACTTTGGTTATTATTTCTTCCTACTCTGGCAATACAGAAGAAACTCTTGAAGCCTTAAAACAGGCGATTAGTGCAGGGGCGAAAATTTGCTGCATTACATCTGGAGGTCAAGTTTTAAATATTGCGACAGAAAACAGCATTGACCACGTTATAGTTCCAGGAGGAAATCAACCTAGAGCAATGCTCGCCTATTCTATTACTTGCTTGATGCATATACTTTCTTATCATGAGATTATTAGTAATAATTTCAAACAGGACTGGCTAAATAGTATCTCATATATAGACAATAACGAATCAACTATTCAAGAAGAGGCCCTTAATTTGGCAAAATCCCTAGATGGGAAAATGCCAATTTTATACGGAATGAATGGATATGAAGGAATTACAATCCGCTTCAGACAACAGCTTAATGAAAATGCCAAAATATTGCTTTGGCATCATATCATTCCTGAAATGAATCATAATGAATTAGTTGGCTGGACACAAAATTCTGATGCTCAAGTCGTTTTCATGACTAACGGAAACGATAGTGAACGCTTAGTAACAAGAACAAAGATCTGTAAAGAAATCATTGGAAAATACGCTAATTCACCAATAACTATTGTCTCTAAAGGAGAAAACCAAATCCAGAATAATCTTTATTGGATTCATTTTGGTGACTGGGTATCCTATTACTTATCAGAAATTAGAGACGTTGACCCTATTGAGGTACGTGTAATCGACTATTTAAAGTCGGAATTAGCGAAATAAAGGCGATATGAAAAAGGTTATCCTACAAGACTTAGGGGAGGTAGATTATGCAAAAGCTTGGGATTACCAAGAAAAAATATTTGGCGGTCTATTATCTGAAAAATCTGACAATAGAAAAAAGGAAGAACAAGACAAAACCGTTCTTCAGAACTATTTATTAGTTTGTCAGCACCCTCACGTATATACTTTAGGGAAAAGTGGTAGTGAAGAAAACCTATTGATAAATAGTCTTCAACTTCAAGAAAAGAAGGCTACTTTTTATAAAATAAATCGTGGAGGGGATATCACTTATCACGGCCCTGGTCAAATGGTAGTATATCCTATCTTTGATCTTGACCAATTCTTCACTGACATTCATAAATACCTTAGATTTCTAGAGGAAGCCGTTATTCTAACACTTAAAGAATATGGAATCGAATCAGGAAGGATAGATGGATCTACAGGCGTATGGCTTGATTGGGACAACCCTAGAGCTCGAAAGATCTGCGCAATGGGTGTGCGAGCAAGTAGATGGGTAACCATGCATGGTTTAGCATTCAACCTCAACTCTGACTTGTCTTACTTCAATAATATTGTTCCTTGTGGAATCACAGACAAAGCAGTGACCTCCCTACATCTCGAGCTAGGCAAACCTGTTGATGAGGAGGAAGTTCAAGAAAAATTGATTCGACATCTTCAGAATCTCTTTGAATTTGAAATAATTAAGAAAGAAAAGAACATCTTATAAGCCTTGAATTCAAGGCTTTTTTTATTTTTATGACACCGAGTGAATTTCACTCTTCAAATAGTACACTAATTTGAGCTATTTGCACAGGCCATTTATTCGGAATAAAGATTTCTTAAATAAATTTTACAATCTTTAACGACATATGAATTATAAAAAGGATACTTTCAACAAAAATAGACTTCGGACCGCTTATCTATCTGTAATAGTAAGCATCTCCTTAGTTCTTTTTATGGTTGGACTACTTAGCATTGTTCTTTTATTCACTTATTCCTTTTCTAATCAAGTTAAGGAGCAGATTACTTTTACGGCTTTTCTAGACCCTACCGCTAAAGAAGTAGACACTAGAGCCTTTGAAAAATCGCTCCAACAGATGAGAGAAATAAAATCAATTGAACATATAAGCAAAGAGGAAGCAGCAAAAAACATGCAACCTTTATTAGGGGAAAACTTTCTAGAACTTCTAGATTTCAATCCATTATTTGATGCCGTTGACATTCATTTCAAGTCGTCATTTGTCAATATTGAAAATCTAAACAGAATAGAAAAGCAGTTATTGGCTAACAATATTGTAAAAGATGTTGTCTATCAAAAATCAGCCATTTATTCGATTGGAAAAAATATTCAGAAAATAAGCTTGGCCTTACTTGCCTTCTGTTCAGTTTTCTTATTGATTGCTATATCGTTAATCAATAATGCCATTCGACTGGCTATTTACTCTAAACGATTCACCATTAGAACCATGCAGTTAGTTGGAGCAACTAGCGGATTCATTCGCAAGCCATTCCTTAAAACAAGCTTTTCTCAAGCCCTCATAGCATCATTTATTGCTTGTCTAATGCTAGGAGGTTCTTTACTATTTTTAGAAAAGCAAATTTTGAGTTTTTCTCTTTTGGAGAATCTCCAATACTTAGGTGCAATTGCAGGACTCATTCTACTTACGGGTATAGTAATATCCTGGATATGTACTTATTTTTCAGTTCGTAAATACCTTAATTTGAAAAGCGCAGCTTTACACCTTTAAAACTATAATGATGGAAAAGAACAAAGACTTTGTTTTTACTAAAAAGAACTATCAAATATTATTAATTGGAATTGCATTGAACTTAATTGGATTCTTACTAATGAGGGGAGGTGGTTCAGCTGACGGAATATCCTACAATCCAGAGATTTTTAGCTTCACAAGAATTACTATAGCACCTATTCTAATTGTTGCAGGTCTTATTGTTGATACCTATGCTATTTTTTATCGCGATAAAAAATAAGAATGGGATTATTAGAAGCACTTATTCTTGGTATCATCCAAGGATTAACGGAATTTTTACCAGTTAGTAGTAGTGGACATATTGAATTGGGTAAGGAGATCCTAAACGTCCATGTTAAAGACCCTTTACTGTTTAGTATTGTAGTTCATGGAGCAACAGCTCTAAGCACTTTGGTCGTCTTCAGAAAAGACATCTTTTCTATTATAAAGGAGCTTTTTGCATTTAAATGGAATGAAGGAACATCCTATTCATTTAAAATAATTCTATCTATGATTCCAGTAGGAATTGTAGGTGTCTTTTTGGAAGACAAAATAGAATCTTTCTTTGAGGGACAAATTCTATTAGTAGGCTGCATGCTTTTAATCACAGGTGTATTACTTTATCTTACAACCCGGGCGAAAGAAAAGACGGGCGAGGTAACCTTCAAAAATGCAGGAATCGTTGGCTTAGCACAAGCTATTGCCATTTTACCTGGAATAAGCAGAAGTGGGACTACAATAGCGATTGCATTACTATTGGGTATCAATAGAGAAAAAGCTGCTAGATTCTCGTTCCTTATGGTTCTTCCTCCTATTCTAGGCGCCGTAGCCTTAAAAGTGAAAGACTATCTTGAAGTGGAACATACGAGCAGTACTGAATCTATCGGTAATCTAGCCTTAATAGTTGGTTTTATCGCCGCATTTATTTCAGGATTGATTGCTTGCCAATGGATGATTAAAATTGTTAAAAAAGCAAAACTTCAGCATTTCGCTTATTATTGTTTCTTCGTTGGAACGATAGCTATTATCTGGAAATTAATGGTTTAATTATGGAAAAACGAAAGGTATTAATCTGCCCCTTAAATTGGGGATTAGGCCATGCCTCTCGTTGCGTTCCAATTGCCTTGGAATTACACCAACAAGGCCATGAGGTAATTATGGCTAGCTCTGGTGATGCTTTCCACTTCCTGAAAAACGAACTTCCCCAGTTTCCACTTGAACAAATTCCAGACTATAACATTAAATACTGGTCATTCCTTCCCATCTGGCTAAGTATTGGATTACAATTTCCTAAACTATTCCTAAAATTTAGAAAGGAGAACCATAGTGTAGATCAACTTGTGGAAAAATATAATATTGATCTAATAATTTCCGATAATCGATTAGGTGTTTACAAAAAGGGAATCCCCTCTATATATATTAGTCATCAAATTCAATTACTAAGCCCATTCGGATCCTTTCAAAATTTAGGCACCATAGCTCATCAGTATTTTATGAAATCATTTGATGAGATATGGATTCCCGATTTGGAGGACAAAAATACAAGTCTTGCAGGTGAATTATCTCATCCAAAAAAGAAATGGAACAACGTTAGGTATATAGGTTGGTTGAGTAGACTAAATAAAAGCGAACATGGATTTAAAGAGGAGTCCATCGTTGTGATACTATCCGGAGTAGAACCACATAGATCTTTACTGGAAAAGATTATTATTAATCAAGCAGAGAGGTTGAGGAATCATCGATTTGTAATCATTGGAGGAAAACCTCAGTTAGAAACTAAACCTCAAAAACTTCCCGATAATATTAATTATATCGCTTTTGCCAATTCCAAAAAATTATCTGAGGAAATTGAAAAAGCACAATTGGTCATTTGTAGATCCGGGTACTCTAGTCTAATGGATCTCATGCAGTTTAATAAAAGACTTCTAGTTATTCCTAGCCCAGGCCAAACAGAACAAGAATACCTTGCTTCGATTCTGCCAGTATTCTCGACTCCTCAATCAGCCCTAAATCTAGAACAACAGATTCCACTTGCTCTAAATAAAGACCCATTTAATTTGATAAAAGATGAAGAATTGAATCTCAACTTAATTCAACTCTAACACATCTTCACCATTTTTCGCGATACTAGACATTAGATTACTCACCCCCATAGTGTATGCGCCGTCTAGTACAAAATCATAGGAAGGGTCATCAAATAAATTGTTCACATTGAAAGAAATATTGACATCATTATAGGAGTCATCAATTTCCACATTGACTTCCATTTGGCCTTCCATTAATCCAATTGAAGTACCTAAATGAATCGCATAGCCAAATTGATTTTCGCTGGCATCGTAATAATATCCTTCCATTTTCATAAAATGATACCCTCCTCCCATCTGCTTTGGCCAAAGCATTAAATCATGTTTTTCTTCATTTGGTAAAGCCCCCTCTACGTTCATCTCCTCTCCTATTCCAATGAGATATTTCATAGTGGTATATTTACCCAAAGGGATCTCTTCCAATTCTATTTTATTCTCGGCAGACTTGGCGTCTATATGGAATATTTCCTCAGATTGATAAATGATATCATCTCCATTCCAAAACTCAATATTTGAAAGATAATACCTAAGGCCTGTTATATTATAATTATTTCCAGCTTCATTCTGATACATTACCGAATCAAAAGCCAAAGGATTATTACCCACCTTGTGCTTTAAATCAATGATTAATATATTTCCATCTTCGCCTTCCTTTTCAGAACAACTGATCATGGACAAACTCACAAGAACTAAAGAAAATAACCAATTGATTCGTTTCATATCTTCATTATAGACATCAAACATACTGAATTGATCGATCAAGTTTTATGCGCTAGAATATAGAGCATAAAAAAAGGTCTTGTGAAATTCACAAGACCTTTTTCCTTTCTATTTAAATAGTGATTAGTCCACTATCCATGTATTATTTCCGGCTAGCAGAGAATCCAAGTCCCCCTTTCCTTTTTGAGCTTGTGCAGAATCAACTTGAGCCTGCATTGCATCTTCATAACAGAAACGATCTTCTTTATAAAAAACCCCAAATGGTCTAGGAAGATGTCCTCCAACCTTTGGATCATCAAAAAGCTGTGTAAGTATATAAGCCTTCGTCTTGTCTCTTTCATCATGAATCCACAATCCTTCAACGCCCTCTTCTTCTATATTCACAACTACTGGATGAATACCATCTAATTTCACTCCAAATTGACTATTGTCACCAAAGATTAGTGGTTCGCCTTGTTTTAGGTAAACGGTATCCTTCTTCTTGGTTTCTTTATCTGTGAATGCAGAAAAAGCTCCATCGTTGAATATAGGGCAGTTTTGATAGATCTCTAAAAGGGAAGTTCCCTTGTGCTTATGAGATTCAATAATCAATTCTTTCAATACCTTAGGATCTCTATCCATCCCTCGGGCGATAAAAGTTCCTCCAGCTCCTAAGCAAACTGACAAAGGATTAAAAGGATGATCGATACTTCCTAAAGGAGTCGATTTAGTAACCTTTCCTAATTCCGATGTTGGTGAATATTGTCCCTTAGTTAATCCGTAGATCTGATTATTAAACAGCATGATGTTCACATTTGGATTTCTTCTCAAAATATGAATTAAGTGATTCCCACCAATTGATAAGGCATCACCATCACCTGTAATTATCCAAGTGCTCAATTCTGGACGTGCAGCTTTCAATCCAGCGGCAACAGCAGTTGCTCTACCGTGGATACTGTGCATTCCAAAGGTATTCATATAATAAGGGAACCTTGAAGAACAACCAATCCCAGAGACAAATACAATATCTTCTTTCTTTACACCAATTTCAGGTAAGGCAGATTGCATTTGCTTTAAAATGGCATAATCTCCACATCCCGGACACCATTTGATATCTTGGTCTGAAGCAAAGTCTTTAGCCTTTAAAACGGGCTCGTTTGCTTTCTCTTCTTGTGATTTAACTTCCATCATAGGTAATATTCTTTGATCACATCCTTAACTTCACTAGAGGCAAATGGATTTCCTTCCACTTTTGATAGCCCTTTCGCATCGATAAGGAATTTTTCACGAATCATTTTTATAAGTTGACCATTGTTCAATTCAGGAATTAAAACATGATCATATGATTTCAAGACATCCTCCAAATTTTCCGGCATTGGATTTAAATGTCTTAAATGAACATGCGCTACATTCATTCCTTCAAGAATCAATTCTCTTACAGCAGTTTTTATAGCACCATAAGTAGATCCCCATCCTAGAACAACAACTTTCCCGTTCAATTCTCCACTATCAGGAGTAATTTGAGGAATTACGCTAGTCATTTTTTCAACCTTTTCAGCACGAATATTTATCATGGATTGATGATTCTTGGCATCATAGGATACATTTCCAGATTCCAATTCTTTCTCCAAACCACCAATTCTATGCTCAAACCCTTTCATTCCAGGAACAGCCCATTGTCTTACCAAACGCTCATCTCTAGCATAAGCTTGAAAAGATTCAGATGCTTCTCTATCCACAAATTGTGTTTGGATATCAGGAAGACTATCCGCACTTGGAAAACGCCATGGCTCCGCTCCATTAGCAATATAACCATCGGTTAAAACCATAACAGGCGTCATGTGCTCGATAGCTAATTTACAAGCTTCGTACACTGTAGCGAAACAATCTTTTGGAGATGATGCAGACAATACAGGCATTGGCGCCTCTCCATTTCTTCCATACATTGCTTGGAATAAATCAGATTGTTCAGTTTTTGTTGGTAAGCCAGTAGATGGACCTCCACGCTGAACATTGATAATAACCAATGGTAGCTCCAACATAATAGCCAATCCCATTGCTTCTGCCTTTAATGCAATACCAGGTCCAGATGAAGCTGTAACCCCTAGTGACCCACCAAATGAAGCTCCTATAGTTGTACAAATACCTGCTATCTCATCTTCCGCCTGGAAAGTTTTTACATCAAAGTTTTTATGCTTTGCCAACTCATGTAATATATCTGAAGCTGGCGTAATTGGGTAACCACCAAAAAATAGAGGCAATCCTGCTTTTTTACAAGCAGCTACCAGCCCAATAGCAGTAGCTTGATTCCCCATTATATTTCTATAGATTCCCTTTTGCATTTTTGCAGGGCTAATCTCAAAAGTACTAGGGATTGCTTCTACAGTATCTCCGTAATAGTAACCTGCTTTTAATACTTTGATATTTGCCTCAGCTATTTCTATTTTCTTCTTGAATTTATCATCCAAAAAGTCAACAGTTCCTTGCATTGGTCTACCAAATAGCCAATAAATAAAACCAAGAACAAACATATTTTTACATCTGTCTCGATCCTTTGGACCTAATCCACTCTCGGATAAAGCCTCTCTGGTCATTTTGGTAACATCAATTTCAATCAATTGATAGTTCTCTCTAAGCTTCTCATCATCTAGAGGGTTCTCCTCATATTGTGCTAATCTTAGATTCCGCTTATCAAATCCACTAGTATTACAAATGATAATTCCTCTATCCTTCAACCTTTCCAGGTTCTTTTTCAAGGCAGCAGCATTAAATGCTACCAATACATCACATGAATCACCAGGTGTATATATCTCGGAACTACCGAAATTAATTTGAAAACCAGATACCCCTGCAATTGTTCCCATTGGAGCCCTAATCTCGGCTGGGAAATCTGGAAAAGTACTTAGGTCATTTCCAAATAAAGCAGTCGTTTGTGTAAACTGACTTCCGGCTAATTGAATACCGTCACCCGAGTCTCCTGCAAACAATATGGTAACTTGATCTACTTGTTCTTTTGTTGTCATATCTGTGGATGGATACAATTAGGCATTTATTTTTTCTACACGCACAATCTCAGGAGCGTACTTTTTGATAGTTGACTCTACCCCTGCTTTCAACGTCATTTGATTTACATTACAATCAACACATGAACCGTGAAGTTTCACTTTCACAATATTCTCATCCGTGATTTCAATCAAAGAAATATCTCCACCGTCCGACTTCAAATACGGTCGGATCTCAGCGAGAGCCATTTCTACTTTATCCAATAATGCTTGTTCAGAAGCTATCATAATTGTTCAAATTTACGAACACCCGTTCATATTGGTAATTTCCAATACTTTCGTAGGGTCTAAGTTTTTGTTTCTTTCTTGAACTTGCTTTACCAATTGGGCTGACAAGTGCAAATAAGATGCTGCGTTTGGTGTTCCCTCTTGAAGTACTGCTGGACGACCTGCATCAGCGGCCTCACGAATACTTTGTACAATAGGAACTTCACCCAAAAACGGAACATTCAAATCTTCTGCAAGATTTTTGATCCCATCTTTACCAAAGATATAATATTTATTCTCTGGTAGCTCCTCTGGAGTGAAATATGCCATATTCTCTACTAAACCTAAGATTGGCACCTTTATTTCATCCATTTGGAACATGCTCACTCCTTTCTTGGCGTCAGCCAATGCAATTTTCTGTGGCGTACTTACCACTATTGCTCCAGTAACTGGAACTGTTTGCACTAGAGAAAGGTGAATATCACTTGTTCCAGGAGGTAAATCGATTAAAAGAAAATCTAACTCACCCCAGTTGGTATCTCTCAACAATTGGTTTAAGGCTTTTGACGCCATTGGTCCTCTCCATACAACAGCCTTATTTGGCTCAGCGAAGAATCCGATTGACAACATTTTCACACCGTAACTTTCAATTGGCTTGATCATTTTCTTACCATCAACTTCTACAGCTAACGGTCTCTCTTGCTCTACATCAAACATCATAGGTATAGATGGCCCATAAATATCAGCATCTACCAATCCTACTTTAAATCCTTGCTTTGCAAGACCGCAAGCTAAATTGGCACTCAATGTAGACTTCCCTACACCGCCCTTACCAGAAGCTATGGCTACTATATTTTTTACTCCGGGAAGCACCTTTGCCTTTGGCGCCTCCACTGGCTCTTCTTTTTTCTCAACGATTAAGTTCACCTTAACCACTGCTTTTTCGAAAACCTGCTCGTGAATCGCTTTAAGGATATCTACTTCCAATTTCTTTTTAGCCTGTAAAGTTGGGTTTGTTGTCACAACATCCAACATGATTTCAGTGCCAAAAATGACTATATTTCTTACAGCTCCTTGTTTCACAAGATCCTCTTGTGATCCTTGAGTCTTTACACCTTTTACGGCGTCTAGTATTTGATCTTTGCTTATTTTCATCGGACAGGTGAATAATTCGCACAAAGTTACTAATAATCGCTGTATCTACCATGTCAAAAATCATGTAAGAAGATTTAGGAAAAAATGATGGGAATTTCATTGGAGATTAGTCTCTAACAAATTGAAGATTACCCTTTTTATTTAATTAAACAATCCATTGGGTTCCAGAAGACTTTTTCAAAATCAATGATCTGATCATCTACAATCTGTAATCCTTCACTTTCCAATAATTCCTGCATCAAATGTGTACCTGAAAATTGATGTTTTCCGGTAAGTATTCCTTTCCTATTTACTACACGATGCGCTGGGATATTTTCCCCTGAACTACTTTTTAGAGCCCAGCCTACTAACCTGGCAGATCTTCCCATTCCAATACACTTGCCAATCGCTCCATAACTGGTTACTTTACCTTTAGGTATTTTACGAACAATGTCGTAAATTAACTCATATGTATTGGCATTTTTTGACATAGAAATTAGTCTCTGTTTAGCTGAAACTGAATATAGGTAATTGGGAATCCTTTGCTATAGAATAAATTCTCATAATAGGTTTTGATTTCCAATAATTCCCAATCCTTTCTTGATTCATACAAATTGTGCGTACAATCTATAATAGGATGCTCCAGTATTTCCAGCACCCCTCTTGTGTACCCATGAAGGAAGGCTGAATCGGTTTTCAAATGTACAATCCCCTCTGGCTTCAAAATTTGCTTATATTTTTCCAGGAAAACAGGATGCGTCAAACGTTTCTTTCTTCTGCGATATTTGATTTGTGGGTCTGGAAATGTAATCCAAATTTCATCTACTTCATTCTCTCCAAAATAAGTAACTATTTCTTCAATATGAACACGTAAAAAGGCCGCATTATTTAGTCCTTTCTCAAGTACCTTTTTTGCACCATTCCACATTCTTGACCCTTTCAGATCAATACCAATAAAATTCTTATCTGGATATTTTTCAGAAAGGGCTACCGTATACTCCCCTCTACCACAGCCCAACTCCAATATAATAGGACGATCATTTTTAAAAAAATCTTTATTCCAATTTCCTTTTAGATCAAAACCCTTATCTAGCTCTTTCAAATTTGGTTGAATGGCGTGAGCAAACCCTTCCATATCAGCAAATTTCTTTAACTTATTTTTTCCCACCTGAAATTTATTTTGTGCAAAAGTACGTTTTCTTAACCTAACCCGCGAAAAGCATTTAAAACCCTAGAGACCTGAATGATGACCATTTTCTGAGAGCAATCTACATACTCCCACCTTACTTTAGGGACTAAAAACTATTTTTATTTAATGATTTAGTAATTTACTAGACCTTCATCTAACATAAAAATAACCTGTTAAATATGCTATCTTAATGAAATCCATTACTTTTGCATTAAATATTGAATTTTTTTAATGCAAATAATATACTTCTCCTTCATATAATATTGTATTATATAACAGAAACAATAGCCTAGCTATTAGAAACAAAACATGACAAAAAGAAAAACGTTTAAAAGTAAGCTAAACAAAAGTAAGCCTGATAAAGGCTTAAAAAACAAATTACTAGCTTTCTTATACAAGTACCCTAACCAGTCTTTCTCTTCAAAACAAATTACCAAAGGGATAAAAATCAAAGACAGAGCAGCAAAAGATCTAATTGGATTTCATTTGCGCAACTTTGTAGTCTCTGGAGTGATTGAGGAAAGAGCAAATAACAAATACCGAATCGTTGAGCAAAGCCCAGCAGCTGATCGAATGATTGGTAAAATTGAATTGATCAAATCTGGTTCAGCCTATTTCATAAATGAAAATGGAGATGATGTCTATATCTCATCCAAGAACCTTAATCGAGCACTAAATGGTGACCAAGTTGAAGTTTCTATCTTTAGAAAAGGTAGAGTTGGTAAAAAACCGGAAGGTGAGGTAATCAATGTAATTGAAAGAGCAAGGACCAGCTATTTGGGTATCATAGAAACTTTAAATGGAAATGCCTTTTTGACTACTGAAAAAGTAGGAAGAGACATCTTCATCCATGGAAGCAAATTAAATGGAGCCAAAAATGGACAGAGAGCCATTGTTAAACTATTGGATTGGCCAGAAAAGGCCAAAAATCCATTTGGTGAAGTAATAGAAGTCCTTGGAGACGCAGGAGACCATGAAGTAGAGATTCATGCTATTCTAGCAGAATTTGGACTGCCTGCTAAATTTGACAACGAATTAGAGTCAGAAGCGGAAAAATTTTCTGAGGAACTAACAGACGAAGACCTTCAAAATAGAAGAGACTTCAGGGATATTTGCACCTTCACAATTGACCCTGATGATGCTAAAGATTTTGATGATGCCTTATCCTTTCAAAAACTGGAAAACGGTAATTGGGAGATCGGAATTCATATTGCCGATGTTTCCTATTACCTAGATAAAAGTGAAGTTCTAGAAGAAGAAGCATTCAAGCGAGCAACGTCTGTTTACCTTGTGGACAGAGTTGTACCAATGCTCCCTGAGAGCCTTTCAAATAAATTATGCTCACTTAGGCCTAAAGAGACTAAGCGTTGTTTTTCTGCCGTATTTGAAATTGACGAAACAGCTAGAATCAGAAAGCAATGGTTTGGTAGAACATTGATCAATTCAGATCATAGGTTCACCTACATGGATGCTCAAAAGGTTATTGAAGACAAACAAGGTGACTATGCAGATGAACTTTTGACACTTGATCGCTTGGCGAAAATCATGCGAGACAAAAGGATGAAAAATGGAGCTATCTCCTTCGATAAAGCAGAGGTTAAATTTAAATTGGATGAAGAACATAACCCTGTAAAGGTTTTCTTCAAACATTCCTTGGATGCCCATAAACTGATTGAAGAATATATGTTACTTGCAAACAAGCAGGTAGCCGCTTTCATTGGAGCAAAGATGACCGGAGAACCAAGCGGGAAAACATTTGTCTATCGTATTCACGATAAGCCTGATCCAGATAAGGTAAATTCATTTTCTCAGTTTGTGAGTCAATTTGGATTCAAACTGAAGACAGAGGGTAGCCAACTTAGTAATAGCCTAAATGATTTATTGGCGGAGGTGAAGAATTCTCCATTTGCTCAAATGGTAGAAACATTAGCCATGAGATCCATGAGTAAGGCAAAATATAGTACTGCCAATATTGGCCACTATGGACTTGGATTTGAATATTACAGTCATTTCACTTCTCCTATCCGTAGGTATCCAGATGTAATGGTTCATAGATTATTACAACACTATCTTGAAGGTGGATCTTCTCCAGGTGCTGATCAATATGAATTTGCTTGTAAGCACAGTTCAAGCATGGAGAAATTGGCCAGCGATGCCGAAAGAAGTTCTACAAAATACATGCAAGTAAAATTCTTAGAAGACAAGAAAGATATCATCTTTGAAGGGGTTGTAAGTGGAGTAACAGAATGGGGGTTATATGTTGAAATCATAGAGAATAAATGTGAAGGGATGGTGCCTTTACGAGCAATCAAAGAGGACTATTATATTGCTGATACTAAAAACTATATGGTTCAAGGACAGATGTCCAAACATCAGATAAGACTAGGGGATAAGATAAATGTAAAGATTACTAATACCAACCTCTACAAAAAAACAATCGACATGGGTTTAATCCTAGATAAATCCCTTGTGAAGTAATTGATATTATTGTAATTTCCCGAAAATCTAAAAAGTAATAAACAACCATTATGCTTAGCATCGATCCAAAAACTGTTGCAACGAAAGATTTGCACCAATATTTATTAGGAGCTATTGGACCACGACCTATCGCATTAGCAAGTACAGTTGACGTAAATGGGGTACCAAATTTGAGTCCATTTAGTTTCTTCAATGTATTTAGCGCTAATCCTCCGATCTTGATTTTTTCACCAGCAAGGAGAGTTAGAAACAATACGACTAAACACAGTTTGGAGAATGCTTTGGCTACCAAAGAGGTTGTTATCAATGTTGTTTCTTATGATATTGTAGAGCAAACTTCCTTATCAAGTACTGAATATGATCAAGGAGTAAACGAATTCAAAAAAGCTGGATTGACTCAAGTAGCCTCTGAAAAGGTAAAACCATTCAGAGTAGCTGAATCACCTGCTCAATTTGAATGCGTGGTAAAGGAAGTTATCTCACTTGGAGAAGAAGGTGGTGCAGGAAACTTAGTTATTTGTGAGGTTGTTCACGCACACATTAGTGAAGCAGTATTAGATGATTTAGGAAAAATTGATCCTAATAAAATTGACTTAGTAGGTAGAATGGGTGGAGATACCTATTGTAGAGCTTCAGACAACTCTCTTTTTGAAGTTGTAAAACCTATTTTAAATAAAGGGATTGGAATTGACGCAATCCCTCCAAGAATACGCAATTCTTTTATCCTTTCAGGAAATGACCTTGGAAAATTAGGGAATGTAGAAAGTCTTCCTTCTGCAGAAGAAGTTGATAATTGGAAAAAAAATTCAGAGATTTGCAATCTGCTAGATAATTGTTCTGAAGATGAGGAAATGAGGGAACAATTGCATTATTTTGCAAAAGAACTACTGGAAAACAATCAAGTAAAAGAAGCTTGGATGAGTTTATTGATTGACAAGTTGAACAGAAATTAGAGACATAGATATGGAGCCATTTAAAGTTGAGGGAATCCTTAAGCGCGTTAGTGATGTACAAGAGATCAACGAGCGATTCAAAAAAAGAGAATTTGTAATTGAAACACAAGAGCAGTACCCACAGGTACTACAGTTTCAATCTGTACAGGATAGAGTTAATTTGATTGACGGATTCCAAGCAGGAGATAAAGTTGAGGTATTCTTCAACCTAAGAGGTAGAGAGTGGCAAAAAGATGCTGCTTCTGAAATAAGAGTATTTGTTACTTTAGATGCTTGGAGAATTAGCAAGGTAGAAGATATGCCTGCAGGTTCTGCTGACGAAGCTCCAACGGAACAATATGAAGATGACTTACCGTTTTAATCATCTATAAAACATCCTCAGTACCTATTAGAGTTGCCGAGGAAGCAAAATAAAAAAAAGCCAAGTAAATTTTACTTGGCTTTTTTTTTATTTAAAATTTTGACTACTTTTTAAGAGCTATAACTTCCTTACCGCCCAACAATACCTGCTATACTTATAGAACCACCTAGTAATAAAAAACAGCAGCAAAAAACCTACTAATGAAAATAAAAGAGAACCCAACTCGAATGCTCCAAGTCTATAACTGATCAATTCATAAAAATTAATTAAAATAAAATAGACTATGCTAAGCAGATTTAAAGCCAAAGTCAGAGTAATTGCACTTACAAATAAACAAACAATGGTATTGAAGATCAATTTAAAGCTCATCAGAATTAATTTTTCTCTACCAATTCATTAATCTTTGGTTGAATAAACCATATACCCACAAACCAAAAGAAAATCAAAAGGAACTCCCCAATATAATCTCCAACCTGAACTGCTCGCTGAAGCTGAACTGCTTTATAACTTTTAGCAATGAATTGAATATTGTGAATAAGACAAAACATAGAGAATAGATGAAAAATACCAATAAGGACAAAGAAAATGATGAAATTTCCTTCCGGAAATATATCTTTTCCCCCGCTAAACATCAAGAAGAAGAAGGCCATAAAAAAGACCATATATACTAGTGGGAAAAAGAAGAATATTTTGAATCTTGTCAAATTCATTTTAAATCCCTCAGGCAAATGTTTATTTAGCTTATTTGCAACTGCCCATTGCCACCCGAATAAACCACCATACGCCAACACCATTATCAAAGGCATCCATTTCATATATTCAAAGGTAAGATCAGGGCCTGTAGTATCAACCAAAATCTCATTTGTAAACATAGAAATCATGTTAAACACATGTATTCCAAAAGGGATCACAACAACAATTAAAAATAAGTGCCAGTGCTTCAATTTTAATAATAACTTCATCATTATATCTATTTTAGCCTAAATCCAATAGTAGCCTCCGTTAATAAATCAGCCCCCTGAATATCATCGTTCTGTTCTAGTTCAATATTAACATATCCGACTCCTATCCCTAAATTATAAAAAAAATCTTTTCTGCGCCCCAAGGTACCTTGAGTTCCATATAGCGCTCCTACCGAATATCCTTTTGACAAATATACAGTAGCGGGAATACCAATATATCCACCAGAAAAATTATCTATGGATTTATTCATGGCCAACCTTCTTTTTCTTGAGACAAAAAATCTAGGTTCAAAATTAAAATGAGTTATTGTCTCTATGGTATTTTTTGTTGTTTCCCCATTCTCACTCCTGTATTCTCCGGCTAACATAATTCCTACACCCATCTTAAATGAAGAGGCTTCGGCATTTTGCATTTCCACTATTAATTCTGGAAATAATAACCCTAAACGTACGCTTGTTTTTTGTTTTTCCTCTTGAGCAAATGCAGTCAGGGAAAGGAATCCTAGACAAAGGATCAGCATTTTTAATTTCATCCTGTGTTAATTTTAAAATTTTTCGAATATAGGAAATATTGATTCAAATAAAGAAAGGGAATACTCGGGATGGTATTTCTGTACCGAAATAGGGCTTCCTTATAGAGTCAGTAAATTCATCAATCAAAAACATTAACCACAATATTTACTGTAGTATTCACAAATTGGTATGAGATCTCTATATGTAAATACCTTATTTTTAATCTTTTGCACCAAATCCGGGCAATCATTAAATCTTTTTGACATATCCTTTTTAAAGCGTAAATAATTGATCACAACTGGTTTCTGACCTTCTTTTTTAAGCCATATAGACGATGCTCCTTGATGACCAACAAAATTATATCCTTTTACTTTTTCACTATCCACTACAACCAATAAAAACATTTTACCTTTTTTAGGTATTATTTCCACTGGATGTAATTTCGCCACTTGCTGCTTGTTGAATATGACTATTTCAATCACCTCATCTGGCTTTACGAAATGTTTATTTCCTGCCTTATCAAAATACTTAACCTTCGATCTCATAGATTTAAATGAGTCAGTCATTATATTACCCCCTACAAGAGGAACATTAATTATTGCCTCCTTAATGCCTTTTTCAGTTCTTATTTTCGCTTTGAGCTTTTTAGCATACAAATTTGTATTTAGGACAATTCCTAAAAGCAGTACAGTTACAAGTCTTCCCATTATTTAAATACCTAATATTTAATTTTTTCTGATAGCTATCAAATGTAACCAATTTTATACGCTAATTGAACCTATAGATTTATTCTTTCCAATCAGCAAAGGACGTCACTCCAAAATATCCTCTTCGTGTGTTAACTCTAACGGCAAAGAAATTCTTCTTTGGAAGTAAGAGCAATTATCACTTTGGACGCTGTACCTACTAGGCAGGTGACGGCGTTTTAATCAATATTATTAAAACATTCAAAAAGTCGGACAATTTAATTATCCGACTTTTTTTTATCCATTTTACTAGGACTTCAGAAGGTGAATAAACCGTGTAAAAACAGTAAAAAAATATCCTATTTTTATTGACTTTAAATTCATTCTTTATATCAATAGATTTATGTAATTTACCCATTCAATAATTAATAATTAGCTATTTAGAAGTATAAAAAACAATAGAAGACATGGAAGAAATCATTCTACTTTGTATCTAACACCGCAAATTCAACTATCGGATGCAACCTTCCCTAGGTATTAACTATATCATCTGTTTGATAGGAGAATAGCCTCCAAAAAAATCAACCAGTAACATGAATAAATCAATTATTTTTTGAAAAAAATTCATTTACATCCGATAATTCAATCTGCTTTATTAAGCCTATTTTTTCTATTCTTTACTGTCATTCTGGTTTCTTGTGAGAATAGCTCAAAACCAACTACGTTTAAAAAACGTAGTATATCAAAACCATTTCCCGAAAAAAAACAAACTGGATTCAAGCTCCTCTCACCACAAGAGACTGGTATAACATTTAACAATCAAAGCGCTAAAGAAACCGCTTCAATGAACTGCTTCAACTTTTTCAATATATACAACGGAGGAGGAGTTGCCATTGGAGACATAAACAACGATAACCTTCCAGACATCTATTTTACAGGGAATGAGGTTCCAAATAAACTCTATTTAAATCAGGGGGATTTTTCATTTAAGGACATCACGGAATCGGCCAATGTGGGTGGTGGAGTTAATAACTGGACCACTGGAGTTACCATGACAGATGTAAATGGAGATGGATACCTCGATATTTATGTATGCTTATCTGGAGGGAAAGACTCAAAAGTAGAACAACGAGAGAATAAATTATTCATCAATAACCAAGATCTCACATTCACTGAACGAGGGAAAACCTACGGAATCAATGATCAAGCCTACAGTAATCATGCTTCTTTTTTTGACTATGACCTGGATGGCGATTTGGATTTATATGTCCTGAATCATCCAATGGGATTTGGAGACAATATACAAGCACGATTAAAGAAAAGTGAAAATCCACACGCCTTTTTTACCGACAAGCTTTTCAGAAATAACGGAAATAATACATTTAGTGACATCACAACCGAATCCGGACTTAAAAATTATGGTTTTGGGTTGAGTGTCTCAGTTGCCGATATAAATAACGACCGCTATCCTGATATTTTCATTGCGAATGATTATTCTGAACCGGACCACCTTTACCTTAATAACGGAAAAGGTAGTTTCGACGACATTATCCATTCTGCTATGCCTCATATTTCCCAATTCTCTATGGGTAGTGACATCGCTGATTTCAACAACGATGGGAATCAGGATATCTTAGTAGTTGATATGATTGCCGAGTCGAACCGACGAAAAAAAACCAACATGTCTAGCATGCAACCTCAGGCATTTTATACCAATGTTCAACTGGGAAGACATTTTCAATACATGCAAAACATGCTACATCTCAACAATGGCAACAGCACCTTCAGTGATGTAGCAGAGATGGCAGGCATATCAAATACAGACTGGTCATGGGCTCCTCTTTTTTGCGATTTGGACAACGATGGATTGAAAGATGTATTTATATCAAACGGAATGAGAAGAGACATTAGAAACAATGACTTCATCCAAAATTTACGTCAATTATCGGACAAAGATATTACCCAGAACTTTGCGCAAATAATCGCTCAAATCCCAAGTGAAAAAGTCGCTAATTATGCTTTTAAAAATAAGGGAGATCTTACTTTCCAAAAATCAGACAACTGGGGACTAAATTTTTCTGGATTTTCAAATGGAGCAGCCTATGCCGATTTGGATAATGACGGAGATCTAGATCTAGTGGTTAACAACCTAGATCATGAAGCCTTGGTCTATCAGAATAACATACACAAGAAGTCTAACTATCTTAAAGTCCAACTGAAGGGATTATCTAAAAATAGTTTTGCAATTGGAGCTGAAATAAAAATCATCACTGCAGAAGGAAAACAAGTTGGACAAGTGAATAGCAACCATGGATTTTTATCCAGCTCTGAACCTATTCTTCATTTTGGTCTTGGCCAAGAGAAAATCATAGAGAAATTGACTGTTCTATGGCCTAATGGAAAAGAAACTAAACTTTCAAAAATTGAAGCCAACCAACATCTCCTTATAGATCAAGCATCATCTAAGCAAATTAGTTTAGGTAAAGTCTCAAAAAACAAACTATTTAAAGACATCACCATTCAGTCAGGACTAAACCATAAACATCAAGAATCAGGATATTTTGACTATGTAAACGAAGTCCTTTTACCTCATCTGTATTCCAGAAATGGGCCTTTTGTTTCCGTAGCTGATGTGGACAAAAATGGATTGGATGATTTCTTCATAGGGGGGGCTGCAGGATTTCCAGGGACATTATATCTTCAACGTAAAAATGGAAAATTCAAGCCTTCGAATGAACAGGCCTGGGAGAAAGACAGTCAATATGAAGATATGAATAGCCTCTTCTTTGATTATGATAACGACAATGACTTGGATCTGTATGTTGTAAGTGGTAGCAATGAATGGAAAAAGGGCTCAACTAAATACCAAGACAGACTGTACACTAATGATGGAAAAGGGAATTTCTCCAAATCCAAAGCGCTTCCTAAAATTAATATTAGTGGTTCTACTGTTATTAGCAATGATATAGATAAGGATGGGGATTTAGATCTATTTATTGGAGGTAGACTAAGCCCTCAAAATTACCCAAATCCATCAAGCAGCTTATTGCTTATAAATGAGAATGGTCAATTTGTGGACAGAACGAAAAATCTCGCTCCAAGCCTTATTAATTTAGGTATGGTAACCGATGCTTCATTCACGGACCTAGACATGGATGGTGATGATGATTTAATTATTTCGGGAGAATGGATGCCTTTGACTTTACTTTATAATGAGAATGGTGTCTTTGTAGATAATACTGAAAAATCTGGCCTTTCAAACTATAAAGGTTGGTGGTATTCTATCAGTCCATTTGATTTCGATCAGGATGGTGACATGGACTTTGTAGCTGGGAATTTAGGTCTCAATTCTAAATACAACGTTAAAAATGGTCCACTAAAAGTATTGGGTGGAGACCTAGATAAAAACGGGAAAAGTGATATCGTTTTAGGATACCATGAAAACGGGATTTGCTATCCTGTAAGGGGAAGACAATGCTCCTCTCAACAAATTCCCGGTATTAAAAAGAAATTCAAAAACTACCAAACCTTTGCCAATGCTTCCCTACAAGATATTTATGGAAATATGAACAAGTCCGTTGAATTGGAAGCTAATCACTTACACTCTTCCTATATAGAAAACTTAGGGAATGGTACTTTCACCTTGAAAACCCTTCCAAATGGAAGCCAGAAATCTCCTATGTTGAAATCTATACCAGTAGATATCAATAAAGATGGAAATATGGACCTAGTCTACGCTGGAAATTTACATAGTGCTGAAATTGAAACCTGCAGACATGACGCCTCTATTGGAGGGGTACTGTTAGGAGATGGAAATGGATCTTTTGAAGAAATGCCTTGGACAACATCTGGATTCTTTGCAAGAGGAGATGTTAAAGACCTACAACTTATTTATGGAAAAAATGGAACTAAGTCCATTTTGATCAGCAGAAACGATGATAAAATCAACTTGTTAGAATTTAACAATTAACCTAAACGTAAAGTCTATGCATTACTAACTAATATTAATTAAAAATATAAAGGTTCCCCACAAACCAAACACGGATATTAACCTAATTAATTATTATGAAACATCTATTAACACTGATTATTTCATTATTCTTTTTCAATTCTTCCTTTGCGCAATGCCCTAAGGGAGTGGCTTCATTTTCAGTATTTAACATGACCCCTGCCAATGTTGGAGACTCTGTTTTAAATTCTGGAATATGGGGAGGAGAATATGTAAAAGTTGATGTAACCAATGGACATGTATATGAATTTTCGACTTGTGATTTCCCTCCCAGTTACGATGCATTTATGACTATTTTTGATGCATCTGACAACAGCATTGAAGGTACAAATGATGACTATTGTGGAGATGATCCTTACGTATTGTATACTGCCACCTTCGATGGCACTGTTCATGTCCAATTAAATAAGCAATCTTGTGGGAATAATACTGTTAACACACACTTAAAAGTAAAATATGTAAGTGGCGAAGCTTGTACAGATCCTGATCTTCCAACCTTAACTGCAGGAACCAATAACTTATGTCTAGGTTCAAGTACAAAATTATACGCCAATGGAAATATAAATGATGCCACTGCCTGGCAATGGTACACTAGCAGTTGTGGAGGCTCAAGTATAGGTAGCGGAGACAGCATAACGGTAAACCCTTCTATCACAACAACTTACTACGCTAGAGGTGAGGGAGGATGTGTTACTTCCGGAACCTGCAATTCTATAACCCTATCCGTTCATTCTATTTCTGCAAGCACTGTTGCTGACAGTATGATTTCTTGTAATGGGAATTCTAACGGTGGAGCAACTGCTTCTGCTACCGGAGGCACTACTCCTTATACTTATTTATGGAGCAACGCTGCAACTACAGCTTCTATTACTGGAGTTGTTGCTGGTGATTACTCGGTAACTATTACTGATGCAAACGGTTGTACAGACACCTCTTCAGTGACTATCACACAACCTGCCACATTAGTAGCATCTGCATTCATTGACAGCAATGTTACCTGTTTTGCTTTTTCTGATGGAGGAGCAACTGCTTCAGCCTCTGGAGGTACTACACCGTACACTTACGCATGGTCAAATGCTGTAACTACAGCTTCTATTTCAGGAATTTCTGTAGGAACATATTCAGTGTGGGTTACAGACGCAAATGGATGTCTAGATTCAACTTCTGTTACCATTTCTCTGTCAAATGCATTAGAAAATGCTGGATTTGGGTATAGCAGCATTAACTATTGTATTTCTGATTCTGATCCTAATCCTACAATTTCAGGAACTAATGGAGGTATATTTACCAGTAGTTCATCTGGATGTGTTATAGACTCCATTTCAGGACAGATTGATCTTTCTACAAGTACCCCTGGAAATTATACTATAACCTATACCTCCCCAAACCCAGTTTGCTGGGTAGATTCAACAATAGCTATCAATATTATTGACGAAGATGATCCGGTATTCTCCTATTCTTTTAATGAATACTGTTTAACGTATACAGATCCAACACCAATAATTAGTGGGACAAACGGTGGTATATTTTTCGCTAATTCTTCAGGACTCGTTATTGATTCCTTAACAGGGCAAATCGATCTTTCCTCTTCTGCTGTTGGTCAGTATATTATTCAATATACAACCCCAGGCTTATGTAGTTATTCTGCATTCGACACACTGAATCTAATAAATGACACTACACCTGTTCCTGTTCAAATTTTTCAATCTGGTATAAAAACCGATAGTATCATTGGAGCTAGTTATAAATGGCTTGATTGCTACGATTACAGTGAGTTAATCAATGAAACTCAAACAGCCTTACAACTAGACACAACTCAATCTGGCTCTTACGCTGTTGAAGTTACCCGACCAGGATGTATAGATACTTCAGCTTGTATTGAAATAAGCTTCTATACTTTAGTTGAACATTTTGACACTCTATCAACGCCAAGTTATTACAAACCGTTTCCTGATAACTTCCAAGTGAAGTTTACGGAAGTAAAACCATATGTGCAGTATCAATTACTTAACAATTATGGTGTCGTACTACTTGATGCCTCAGGTACGAATATCGATAATATCGTCCTGGACATGAGTTCATATCAAGATGGCGATTATTTCCTTGATGTACTGGTGGGAACTTATAAATTTAGGGTTCGACTATATCGATAATGATAATCGCTATTCATACAACAATGCTTCAACTCACCATAAATAATACTACTAGATTGAACTATTAACTAGTTAACCCTATCAATATGAAATATATTTTTACTTTGGTCTTTTCGCTATTCACATTAAGTGTAGCTATGGCTCAATGCCCCAACACCAACATCCTAGTGTTTGGCTCTCCTGCAGATTTAACCCCTTCGGCTGTTGGTGACTCTGTATCCAATACCTGTGTATGGGGAGGAGATTACCTGACCCTAAATGTTGTAACCGGAAATGAATACAAAATCACCTTATGTAATTCAACATCCGGTGTTACTTACGATCCGATTATTACATTGTACAACCAAAGTACTGGTGATTATATCGGGGAGAATGATAATTACTGTGGGGTTCTACCACAGATTACCTATACTGCAGATTTTAACGGAACTCTTCGAATTTTGTTAGATCAAAGCGGAACTTGTAATACCGTAGCTCAATGTGCCAAATTGACTGTAAAACTGAATGGTACAGGCTGTACCGACCCAGACATTCCTACCATTGCAGTAGACACGATCTGTGCCGGAGCCTCTTCCACCTTAAACGTTAGTGCAGGGAATCTAAACGATGCAACAGCTTGGAATTGGTATACAGGCAGTTGTGGCGGAACCAATATAGGTACCGGTACAAGCATGACGGTCAGCCCCAGTACAACTACCACTTACTATGTCCGCGGCGAAGGAGGTTGCATTACTCCAGGGTCCTGTAAAGCCGTAACGGTTGTTGTAAACAACGTTTCTGCATCGACATCTGTTGATAGTACTGTTTCTTGCAATGGATATGCCGATGGTGGAGCTACGGCTTCGGCTACTGGAGGAACACCTCCATACACTTATGCCTGGTCGAACTCGGCAACTACCGCTTCTATTGCCGGTGTCGTAGCAGGAACCTATACCGTTACAACTACAGATGCAAAAGGCTGTACGGATACCGATTCTGTGACTATCACAGAGCCGTCAGCTCTTGTTGCTGCAACTACTTTGGATAGCAATGTTACTTGTTTTGGATATGCTAATGGTGGAGCTACGGCTTCAGCCACTGGAGGAACTACCCCATACACTTATGCCTGGTCGAACTTTGATACTACAGCTTCAATTACTAGTGCACCTGTTGGTTCTTATTCTGTTTGGATAACAGATGCAAATGGTTGTATGGACTCTGCATCGGTTACCATTTCCTTGTCAAGCGTAATTGAAAATGCTGGGTTTGGGTTTAGTAATGCTAACTATTGCACTTCAGATCCAGATCCAAACCCTACAATTACCGGTACTACAGGAGGTGTTTTTACCAGCAGTTCATCTGGTTTGGTAATAGATTCTATTTCAGGACAAATTGATCTTTCAGCAAGTAGCTCGGGAAATTATACTGTAACCTATACCACGCCAAACACAATTTGCTGGGTAGACTCAACAATAGCGATCAATATTATCCCTGAAGACGATCCTTCATTCTCCTATACTTTCGACGGATACTGTTTAACCTATAGTGACCCAACACCAATTATTTATGGGTCAAGCGGTGGTATTTTTACTGCTAATCCAATTGGACTGGTTATCGACTCCCTAACAGGACAGGTAGATCTTTCCGCCTCTGCTGTTGGTCAGTTTATTGTTCAGTACACTACGCAGGGGATATGTCAACACGCTGCATTCGACACGCTAAATCTAACAGATGATACCACTCCTGTTCCAGTTGAAATTTATCAATCCGGAATTAAAACTGATAGTATCACAGGGGCTACCTATAAATGGCTTGATTGCTATGACTACAGTGAGTTAACTAGTGAAACTCAAACCATTTTACAACTAGACACTACTCAATCCGGCTCTTACGCCGTTGAGGTTACTCGTCCTGGATGCATCGATACTTCAGCTTGTATAGAGATAAGTTTCTATTCATTAGTTGAACATTTTGACACTTTATCAGCGCCAAGTTATTACAAACCGTTTCCTGATAACTTCCAGGTGAAGTTTGCGGAAGCAAAACCATATGTGGAGTATCAGCTACTTAACAAATATGGTGTTGTATTATTTGATGGTTCAGGTACGAATATCGATAACATTATCCTGGATATGAGTCCATATCAAGATGGCGATTATTTCCTTGATGTAATGGTAGGAACTTATGAATTTAGGGTTCGACTATATCGTTAATCGAATAACATTAAAAAAAAGAGGCTGCATAAAATCAGTCTCTTTTTTAATATAGTCCAAAAAAAAAGTCCTATTGATTGCTCAATAGGACTTTTTTGTTGACCCACCAGGGCTCGAACCGCATTGACTTGTTGGCCCACCAGGGCTCGAACCTGGACTCTTCTGCACCAAAAACAGACGTGTTGCCAATTACACCATGGGCCAATGCGGTTGCAAAAATAGAATTTTATTTAAACGTTCCCAACAAAACTTGAAAAAAAATCATTTTTTTAAACTACATATCGATTTCAACACCATTCCATGTTAAGTACGTTTTTGAAATTCAAACAATTAATGTTTCTTAACAACTTTTACATCTTAAAACATATTTGAATTTTTATTTTTTTTAAATTCGCAACAAACCTATAATTTCCGCATGATGCAGAATACTTATAAAAAATTAAATAATTTGATTGGATGGCTGATATTTGCCATCGCTTCAGTTGTATATCTTTCAACCATAGAGCCTACTACCAGTTTTTGGGACTGTGGTGAGTATATCGCTACTGCCTTCAAGTTAGAAGTTGGACACCCTCCGGGAGCTCCTCTATTCTTATTGATCGCTAATATTTTCTCTAATTTTGCCTTCAGAAATGTTGAAAATGTGGCCTATATGGTCAATGTCATGTCTGGGCTTTCTAGTGCTTTTACCATTTTATTTTTATTCTGGACCATCACTGCACTTGCAAAGAAATTAATCAAGAGACCTATTGAAGAAATGACACAAGGTCAGCTTTACGCTATAATGGGTAGTGGAGCAGTAGGAGCCCTTTGCTATACATTCTCAGATTCCTTCTGGTTTTCAGCTGTAGAAGGAGAGGTATACGCCTTATCTGCGTTATTTTCAGCCATCGTTTTCTGGTCAATCTTAAAATGGGAACAATCCTTTGGAGAAGCTGGGAATAATAGATGGGTCATCTTTATATCTTTTATGGTTGGTCTTTCTATAGGTGTTCACATGTTGAACCTACTTGCAATTCCTGCTATCGTCTTTGTTTATTACTTTAAAAACAAGGAAGGAAAGAAGATTTCAGTAATGAATTTCTTTGCAATCAATGCTTTATCAATTGGTATTCTTGGTGCAATATTCTTTGTGCTAATCCCACAAATTGTAAACTTTGCTGGAAAAATCGAATTGATCTTTGTTAATGATATCGGATTACCATTTAACTCAGGTACAATCTTCTATTTTGCCTTGCTAATTGGTTTAATCGTTTACGGATTAAAATACACTAGAAAGACTGGTCACTTCAATTATAACACCATCCTTCTTTCACTAACCTTCTTACTTATTGGATATTCAATGTTCTTTGTATTGATCATCCGATCAAATGCAAATACACCAATTGACGAGAACAACCCTGAAAATGCGGTTAGTTTATTGGCCTACCTAAACAGAGAGCAATATGGTCAAACACCATTAATGAGTGGGCACTACTTCAACTCTCAAGTTCAAAGTATAGAAGACGGAAAACCAGTTTGGGAAAAAAGTGAAGAAAAAGGAAAGTACGTAATAAAAGACGATCGTAAAGGTACCAAACGTGTATATTCTAAAGCTTCTACTGGACTTTTACCTAGAATGCATAGTTCAAAAGCTAGCCACGTAAGAGAATACAAACGCTGGTCTGGCTTTGATGGCCCGAAAGACAGAAAACCATCCTTCGGTGAAAACATGAAATACTTCATTGATTACCAATTGAATTTCATGTACTTCAGATACTTCATGTGGAACTTTGCCGGACGTCAAAACAACATGCAAGGTCATGGTAATGTAACCAATGGAAACTGGATTAGTGGAATCCCATTTGTTGATGAAGCAAGATTGGGACCGCAAGACAACCTTCCAAGAAAATACAAGGATAATCCAGCAAGAAATACCTACTTCTTCTTACCACTGATTCTTGGTCTGATTGGCTTACTATATCATTACAAAAACAACGACAGGGATGCCTGGATAGTTACTCTACTATTCTTGCTAACAGGGCTTGCCATTGTAGCTTATTTGAATCAACATCCACTTCAACCAAGAGAAAGAGATTACGCTTATGCTGGATCCTTCTATGCATTTGCCATTTGGGTTGGACTAGGGGTATATGCAATTTGGGATTTCTTCGCCAAGAAAACTCAATCTCAGCCTTTGGCTATCATTACAACTGTTGCCTGTCTTGTTGCAGTCCCTGGATTGATGGCTTCACAAAACTGGGATGACCATGACAGATCAGGTAGATATACTGGAAGGGACTTCGCATTGAACTATCTAAACTCTTGTGACGATAATGCTATCCTATTTACTATGGGAGATAATGACACTTTCCCGCTATGGTATGTTCAAGAGGTTGAAGAGAAAAGAACAGATGTTCGTATCGTCAACTTGAGTCTTCTGAATACAGACTGGTATATCGACCAAATGAAAAGAGATGCCTACGATGGTAAAGGTGTACCAATTTCTATGGATTATAATCTATATAAACAAGGGACTAGAGACTTTGCTATACACGCTAAGCCTATCAATAAAAGAGTTGACATCGATAAGATGAATGGATTCTTGAAAAGTGATAAGGAATTCTCTAAAGTGAAATTACAAAGAGGACTATCTGTAAACTACTACCCAAGTAAAAAAATCAGTATCCCTGTTGACAAACAGAGGGTTATTGAGAGTGGACTAGTAGAACCAGAAGATCAACACAGGATTTTGGATACCTTAGAATGGGATATCGAAATGGACCAATTGGAAAAAAGACATTTGGCTATTTTGGACATGATTGCTACCAATGATTGGGAAAGACCAATTTACTTTGCTATCACTATTGGAAACTCTGCTAAGGACTTTATGTTCCTAGACAAATTCTTCCAGCTAGATGGATTGGTTTACAAATTCGTTCCTATTAAGAACACAGAGGAAGAGACCCAAGGTCAGATGGGACGTGTTAACACCAATAAACTTCATGAAAATGTAAAGAAATACACATGGGGTGGAATGGAAAAAGAAGATGTGATGTTGGATGAAACCAACCTAAGGTTGATAATGAACTTTAGAAACATTTATGGTAGACTAACCTCTGAATTAATCAATGAAGGGAAAAATGACTTGGCTGTTGAGTTAATCGACGAATTGATTGCTGTAACACCATCTAATAAAATTCCACATTCATTGTACTCTATTCCATTAGCAGAAAACTACTATAAGGCTGGAGCAATAGATAAGGCAAGAGATTTGGCCTTTGAAATCCTTCAGGATTACGCGGATGAGCTAACCTACTATCAAACTATGTCAGCAAGTAAAAGATCAAGTCTTAGATCTGAAACAAGAAGAGCCAATTACTTCTTACAATCTGTAGGAAGAATGATCAATTCTTACGACCCAGACCAGAAAGCTAGATTGACTGAAGTTCTTGCAAGTATCAAGAAATAACATATTAAGCTTGCCCAATTGGGCAAGCTTTTTTTTTATATGATCTATCCTGTAAAAACACCGGCAATACTGCCTAAGCTCTATCCTTCACTCATCTGGAATATGTCTAGAGAGGAGCGCGTTCTGTACCTAACTTTTGATGATGGTCCAAGTCCAGAAATTACAGAAAAGGTCATAAACATTTTAGATAAGTACAATGTCAAGGCTTGCTTTTTCCTTATTGGAGATAAAGTAAACAGGTATCCCGAATTATTTAAATTACTTCAATCAAAGGGCCATCAAATAGGAAACCATACCTACAACCACCTTAATGGATGGAGAAGCTCTACAAGTGACTATCTTGCTAACTTCAAACAATGTGAGAAGCTAGTAGATTCGAACCTTTTCAGGCCGCCGTATGGACGTATTAAAAGCAGTCAAATAAAGGCACTCAAAGAGCAAACAATTATCATGTGGGACGTGCTTAGTGGTGATTTTGATTCTAATTTAACCCCTAAAGGTTGCCTTAAAAATTTGACCGATAATGTCGAAAATGGTTCCATCATTGTGATGCATGACAGCAAGAAATCAGAAGAAAAAGTCCTTTACGCCTTGCCAATATTTTTAGACTGGGCAAAAAAGGAAGGCTATACTTTCGGATTATTTTAAATAGAAAAGGCTCCAATTGGAGCCTTTTCTATTTAAAATTTATAAGGTTTCTGTCAACCACTTAAAGAATTCTCTCTGCCACAACAAACCATTTTGTGGTTTCAATATCCAGTGTCCTTCATTCGGGAAATAAAGGAACCTACTATTCAATCCTTTTAATTTCGCTACTTGAAATGCCTCCATTCCCTGATTGATAGGGACTCTAAAATCATTACCACCATGAATCACTAAAATTGGAGTATCCCAATTATCCACGTATTTATGTGGAGAATACTTTTCATAAGAATCCGATTTTTTATTCCCCCAGTAAGGGCCACCTATATCATGATTAGCAAAAAACAACTCTTCCGTAGTACCATACCAAGACTCTAAATTGAATAAACCACAATGAGAAATAAAGGTCTTAAATCGCTTATTGTGAATCCCAGCCAACATATACACCGAATAACCACCATAAGACGCTCCAATAGCCCCTATCCTACTCTCATCAACAAATGGTTCTTTAGCCAATTCGTCTATTGCTGATAGGTAATCATCCATAGGTTGACCACCCCAATCTTTACTTATTGCTTTATTCCATTCTTCTCCAAATCCAGGCAAACCTCTTCTATTTGGAGCAACCACAACATAACCCTTTGCTGCCATTAATTGAAAGTTCCATCTATAAGAATAAAATTGAGACACCATAGATTGTGGACCTCCTTGGCAATACAATAATGTTGGATACTTTTTATTTTTATCAAAATTAGGAGGATAAATAACCCATGTCAACATATCCTTCCCATCTGTAGTCTTAACCCAGCGTTTTTCAACATCACTCAGGCTGATACTATTATAAATAGCATCATTTTCATGACTTATTGCTGTAGATACCCCATTGGATATTTGTGTAGAATAAACTTCAGAGGCATGGTTCATATCTTGACGCAACCCTATCAAATCCTTCCCGTGAAAATGGATGGTTTTGTAATTATAATCCCCTGCAGAAATACGCTTAAACGCTTTTTTTTCTGGAATAGTCTTACTGTCTCCTACTACTAGTTCAAAGTACTGATAAGAACCCTCATGTGGAGCGACTATATAAATCTTAGAATGATCTTTTCCCCAAACAAAGCTACTTACAGTCTGATGGAAATTTACCGTCAGGTTTAATTTTATACCTGTGGACATGTTCTGGATATAGATATTGTTCTTGTCCGATTCATATCCAGCAGTAGCCATACTAGTCCATGCTAAATATTCACCATCGCGAGAGAAAGAAGGCTGGTTATCATAACCATACATCCCTTCAGTAAGGTTTATAGTTTTTTCAGAACGGATATTATATTGATAAAGATCTGTATTCGTTGTTTCAGTATAATCTACCCCTGTAGTTTTCTTACAAACATAGATGATACTCTTACTATCAGGACTCCATATAGCATCTTCAGCACCACCAAATGGCATAGTTGGTACGTCGAACTTTTCTCCTTCCATAATATCTCCAGAGAATCCAAATAGACGTCCATCACTATATTGAGAAATGTAGATATGAGAATTATCTTCATCAGACCAAGTATCCCAATGTCGATACATCAAATCATCAATGATCCTAGCCTCAGCTTTTGGTAAATCGGGATGAATATCATTTTTTGTTTTACCCGTTTTCACATCCCTTGCATAAAGTACGTGCCTCCCATCAGGAGAATATTTTAGGAAGTGAATGCCCCCTTTTATATTACTTACTTGCTTCTCTTCCGTTCCATCAAGATTGGTCTCATACCATTGTCCGGCATACATATACCCCATCTTTTTATTATCTGGTCGGAACATCACAGAATGCTCACTTCCTTGAGAAAAAGATATTTGCTCCTTTTCTCCATTGGACAACTTAATTCTAAATAAATTTCTTTCGGATTTATTTTTACTAATACTTGGTTTGGAAACTCCGTACACTACATATTTCCCATCTAGTGAAAGAACTTCACCTCCAACTCTATTTAAATCCCACATCAATTCGGTGGTCATCACATCTTGAGCGGAAACAGAATTCAATGCCAAGCCTATAGCTGCAAGCGTCCAAATCTTTTTTAACATTCCTATCGTTTTATTACTTATTCTATAAAAAGTATCTCGAAAAGATAACTATTATTCTCTTAACTATACCAAAAAAAGAGGGATGCAAAATAAATCACATCCCTCTTTAAATATTCCGATCAGAATGATCCTTATTTCACTAAGGTCATTTCATCGATTAGATTCGTTGCTCCAGCATATTTATCGATGATAAATAATACATAACGGATATCAACAGAAATTGTTCTTTGTAGTTTATGCTCAAATGCAATATCTCCACTCATCGCTTCCCAGTTACCGTCAAATGCAGTACCGATCAACTCGCCATCACCGTTGATTACAGGAGAACCTGAATTACCACCTGTGATGTCATTATTTGAAATAAAACATACATGTAACTTACCATCAGCATCTACATATTGTCCGTAGTCTTCATTTTCATAAAGGTCTACCAATTTTTGAGGAACTACAAACTCAGGATTTTTGTTATCCATCTTTTGCATTAACCCTTCCATTGTAGTGTAGTAGTCATAGTGTACAGCATCTGCAGGATAGTAATCACCTACTTTACCATATGTACAACGCATAGTGAAGTTAGCATTTGGATAGTAAGATTTTGATGCGTTCATTTTTCTTAAACCATCAACAAATAAACGGTATCCTTTTTCCATCTTAGCTTCTGCCTCAGCATTTGCAGAACCTTGTGCAAAGTAAATTTCGAAAATAGACCCAGCTGCATGGCTTACCATGTCCTTTTCCAACAATTTAGCATTTGACTTTCTTAAGAAACTAAATAAACCACTTTTGTCTTTTCTTCCTAAGAACTCCATGAAGCGCTCTTTGTTTACAAAGAATGACGAGCTATACATCTCCTCAGCATACTTAGCGAAATCACCATCGTATTTTTTGCTTACCTCAGCAAAGAAAGATGGATGTTGATCTGCAGCAATATCATTGTAAAACTTAGCCATCAATTTTGCGAACAATTCTTGATCCAAAGCAGCATCGAAATCTTTGAAGTGAGATTCAACCTGAGCCTCAATTCCTGCACGGATTGCTTGCTTCTTTTCTTCTGGCATCTCTGGATTGCTTAATGCACCCATCATTCTACCCATTCTGAAAGCAAACAAAGCAGACTCAGATCCACTGATTCCAGCCTCTCTCAAGTAAGTATTTCCTTTTACTGTTTTATCTGTAGCAGCATACCCCTCTTTCAATAATTGGATAGCATTACCATACTTCGCTTTACGTGATGCATCAGCATTTACCCAATTTTGGAAATCACTTTCCAATTTTTGCTTATCACCCAATACATTCAATCTCTTAAGACCTTTTGTTTGACCAATAAAGTATTTCCAGTAGTTTGCTGTTTGTGCATGCTTAGCTGCATACTTAATACGAGTAGCAGGATCAGAATCCATGTGTTTACCCATGATATCCAATTTAAGATCTCTTACATCAACAACCGATGGGTTTGAAGTCTCAATTGCTTGCTCAACACCGAATGAAGAAAGGTATCTATCTGTAGAACCTGGATAACCCCAGATCATAGCGTAATCACCATCCTTAACCCCTTTCAAAGAGATTGGCAAGTGGTGACGAGGCTTCAATGGAACGTTTTCTGCAGCATAACCTGCAGGAGATCCATCTGGTGCTGAATAAACTCTAAACATAGAGAAATCACCAGTATGTCTTGGCCACATCCAGTTATCAGTATCACCACCGTATTTCCCAACAGATGATGGAGGAGCACCAACCAATCTTACATCCGTGTATTTTTCATACATGAACATGTAAAATTCATTTCCTTCAAAGAAATCTTTAATCTCACAAACGAAATTATTTCCTTCTGTTGCAGTTGCTTTAAGTTCTTTGATTTTCACATGAATAGCTTGTGCTCTTTCAGCCTCAGACATATCAGCGTTAACCACAGATAATACATCTTCTGAAACATCGCTCATCCCAACTAAAAACTGAACAAACAGATCTTCGTTAGCTAGCTCTTCATTTTTGTTCATTGCCCAGAAACCATCAGTCAGATAGTCATTTTCTGGCGTACTATGAGATTGGATCGCTCCATATCCACAGTGGTGATTTGTTAAGATCAATCCCTGATCAGAGATCATCTCTCCAGTACAAAAACCACCAAAGTTTACAATAGCATCTTTTAAACTTGAGTTGTTAATGCTATATAATTCTTCTGCAGTAAGGTTCAATCCTTCCTTTTGCATGTCAACATGATTCAATCTTGACAAAAACATAGGAAGCCACATACCTTCATCTGCCTTTACAGACATCGGTAAAGCAAACGCGGCAACTAGTGCCATGCTTATCCACTTTCTCAACATAATTCTAATTTAAATGGGTTAAAAAAAAGCTTTCTTGCTTTTACTTTATGTGCGTTATTAGTAGTTCGCTAAGGTATTAAATTTTCCCCAACCTCAACTGATATTAATCACTGTTTTACAACAGCTAAATGAATGGAAATAGAAGAATACTTAACCAAAAAATATAAAATTCTTTATCAACTAAATTTCTATCCTTCTCTCAGGTATATAAAATCAAAAAAGACCCTTTTCTTTCGAAAAGGATCTCATCTTTATTTTTTAAAGAGGCACCTGCGAACAAGCTTCTCCGTAACTTAATTTTTTCACTATTCCAGTGAGTAATCGAGTAGCTTCTACATAAGCTTGCTCCGGAACGGGAACATTCGAGCATCCTTTGATGATCACTCTTTCTCCCTTGTATTTTTCTATGTCCAATGCATTCAACACCTTTTGATAATATAAGGACAAAAAAGAATCCTTAGTACCCACGGTGATCGATTTAGCATAAACGCTTGCATGTTTCGTAATCAAAAGATTCGCCCATGCAGGGAGGATAGCATCCGTTGAACAATGAACACAAAGATGTTGATCTCCAAATATGGACCAATCAAATTCCTTGCAATGTCTTCTAAAATCCTTTTCCCTTAAAAGCAATCCTTCTACCAAAAACTGACTAGTATCGAAAGATGCTATTTTACTTTTCGGAAAATATTCTGAAAGATCGAAGACGAGTAAATTCTTTTGATCGACTTTATTTACAATTTCATCCATCATTACATAAAACCTAATTCCAGACGAGCTTCTTCACTCATCATATCTTTGTCCCAAGGAGGATCGAAAACTATTTCAACTTTAGCATCTTTTACCTTCTCCAAAGTTTTCACCTTTTCCTCTACCTCAACTGGTAAACTTTCAGCTACTGGACAGTTCGGTGAAGTAAGCGTCATTTCAATCAATACATCTCCCTCTTCTGAGACCTGTACATCGTAGATTAATCCCAATTCGTAGATATCAACTGGAATCTCAGGATCGAAAATTGTGTGTAATATACCAATTACATCCTCTCCCAAAATGGTCATTTCCTGTTCTGTCATCATAAATTCGCCATATTTTGCTGACTTTCAAAAGCCAAGGCATACAATTTCATTTGTTTGATCATGGACAATAATCCATTCGATCTTGTCATAGAAAGATGTTCCTTCAAATCGATAGAATCAATAAATGAAAGTTCACTTTTCAAGATATCAGCTGGTAACTGATTATCCCAAACTCTAATTAGAAGCGCAATAATTCCTTTCGTTATGATGGCATCACTATCAGCAGAAAAGCGAACTTTATCCCCCTCCATCTGCGCATGCAACCATACCTTGGATTGACAACCCTTGATCAAATGATCATCATTTTTATATGTATCATTGAAAAGGGTTAATTCCTTACCTAACTCAATAATATAATCATACTTATCAATCCAGTCTGAGAACATCTCAAACTCTTCGATTATTTCGTTCTGATTTACACTTATCAAATCCATATATACTAGAATTTGTGCAAAGTTAAACTTTATCAAAGGATTATAGAATCATTCTAAAGAAGAAATTACTCAAAAAAAGAGACCATCTGGTAATAATTATTACCAGATGGTCTCTTCAAAACTAAACTTAAATATAAAGGTTATAATATTACTATCTTCTTCGTAATATTCCCTAATTCATTATTCAACCTGATATAATACAATCCCTTCTTCAAGTTAGCATTGATGTCTGATAATAAAACCGTTGCTTCCATAGTTTCGCCAAGTTGATACTGACCAACTTGCTTCCCTATAGCGTCTATCAAATACAGGGTACTATTAGTGGATTGAATATTCTCGATATGAATAGTTGTTTCTTTTGTTGCTGGGTTTGGAGCAATGTCAAAAATGGTTTTCTCTTCCATCTCTTCTACACCCAATCCTCCGTTGTGGATCTCAATCTGGTCAATGAATAAAAAGTTACCATTGGCTCCTTCTAGACCAAATCTGAACATCACCTCTGGATCCCCCAAAATACTACTTGGTAAATTGATAGCAATCACTTCCCAGTCATCCGTTCCTGGAGTCCATGAAAGTGACTTATTCCCCGTTACAGTAGCCAAGCCTGCTCCATATTTTGATTTTCTTGGTATCCAACTTCTACCACAATTAGTACTTGTCATCACCCTCAATCGATCTTCTATTCCAGAATTTCTCATAGCGTACGCTATTTTGAAATACATCGTTGCATCTCCTTCATCATCAGAGAAATCACTAAAATCATACACAGGGCTATACAGATAAGTGCTCTCATCTTCAATATCATTATCAAAATCATAAGAACGTGCTCTTATACATTTCCCACCAGTTGCAGATGGAATAGTAACTACTTCCCATTTAGATCCAGTAGAACTAGGTTCTATATCCCAAGAAGCTGAATTTTCAAAAACGCCTTCAACGAAACCATAATCAAATCCTTCATTAATGAATGGTGCACCGTCAAATTCCAATGTTTCTTTTACAATGATATAATCTGTTAATGTTTTTATATGTGTACCTGATGTATTACTTACGGTAAGAGTAACATCATACACTCCACCTTCACTATATATTACTGAAGGATCTTGATCTGTAGATGTTGCAGGGAATCCACCATTGAATGACCATTCATAATTGATATTATCTGCATTATAACCTAATCCTTCAAAATCCAACTCTGAACCAATACAGATTCTTTTCTTTTCTACATGGAAATCTGATACTGGTGTACATTCAGTTCCAGCATAACCATCATTTGTTCCAGTGGCAACCAAATTTGTTTGCTTCCACAATAGATCTCTAGATGCTGCTCCAGAGTTTCCATTTTCGATTACCAAACGCATTCTATTTTTTTGCCCTACCGTAAACATTCTAGGACATCCAGAATAAGACATAAAGTTTTGTACATTATCCAATGTACCACAAGAAATATTAGCCAAGTTACATGAAGTAGCTCCAATACATTCTGGTGTATCAGAAACATTATCGTCTGAATTACAATTCGTAGCAAGACCTGGAGTGTTTGTTCCTCCCCAAGTATGTCTCAAATTAAAAAAGTGTCCCATTTCGTGTGACAAAGTATGTTTCGCCATCGCAGATCCATTGGAAGTTCCAATTCCACCAAACTGTTGGTTCAATACTAGTATACCAGCATCTGCATCCCAACCTGGTGCTGTTCCTGGTAAAAATGTATAACCACCTGCACCACTTGCAATAGACTCAACAACCCAAACATTTACATATTTGTTTACGGACCATTTGATCAAATCTTTTACATTTTCTCCTGCCGTATTGGTCAATGGAGAGAAGGTTCTTGTGATCCCATTAGTACAATTTCCTTCTGGATCCAATTTAGCTAGACGGAATTCCAAATTCACATCACCGGTAATTCCACTAAATGCAGAAACTACATCCACCAAATCATCATTATCCTTATTGAAATCTTCATTCAAGATTTCAATGGCATTGATCACCTGACTATCTTCTATATTACTACCATTCTCATAGTCGTGAATAATATGGATAACAACAGGGATTATTTTTGTATCATCGGCAGACACCTTTGCATTCGCCATCAAACTCTCATAGGCCTGGCTTTTCAATTCCAATTGCTCATGAGCATGCTTGATTTCTGGATTTGCCTCCATCACGGCATTAGATAAACTGTGGGTAGTACAATGAAAATCATCCTGTGCAAAAGCGAAGGATGATACAAAAAAGGCAAGGATTAATTTCTTCAACATAAATTCAATATTCTGGTTTGATGTTTCGATCTCTGCAAATATCTATCCTAAAAAGGGAATGTCCTATATAAATTTTCACTTTTTTAACATAAATTAACTCAAAGCCAGCATTAACACCACCCATAAGTGATTAATTCACAGCATCTAGACCATACGTCAGATCAATTATTAACAATAACTTATATTATTTAACTTTTCCATTCAATTTTAGCCTCTACATACCTTCACTAGCCTACGATTTTCTTATCTTCGGCTTTCATCTCTTATAAAAAACGGGTCCGCCAAAAAAAAACATCAACATGTCTGAGAACAAACAGAAACTCTTTCTATTTGACGCTTTTGCACTAATCTATAGATCATTCTTCGCTTTTAGCAAAAACCCTAGATTAACCAGCCAAGGTTTCGATACCTCTGCTATCTATGGTTTCCTTTTAACTATTCTAGATGTTATTGACAAAGAAAAGCCCAGTCACCTTGCGGTAGTCTTTGATTCTGCAAAACCTACTTTCAGACATGAAAAATTTAAAGAATATAAAGCACATAGAGAAGCTATGCCTGAAGGTATCCAAGGAGCAATCCCTTATATCTTCAAATTATTAGATGCCATGAACATTGAAACCGTTGCTCTAGAAGGATATGAGGCGGACGACATTATAGGAACCATGGCCCTAAAGGCGCCCAAAGATATTTTTGATGTCTATATGATGACTCCTGATAAGGACTATGCTCAGCTTGTAAGGGAAAACGTATTCATGTACCGCCCATCTAGAATGGGGAAAGGTGTAGAGGTTTGGGGAATACCAGAAGTATGTGAAAAATTTGAGGTAAAAGATCCTCTTCAGGTTATCGATTACCTTGCTATGATGGGTGATGCTTCTGATAATATCCCGGGAATTCCAGGTGTTGGTGATAAAACAGCCAAAAAATTAATAGGATTATACGACAACCTAGAAGGTCTTTATGATCATGTTGATGAATTAAAAGGAAAGCAAAAGGAAAAGGTAAGAGATAATAAGGAGCAGGCATTTATGTCCAAATGGCTGGCGACAATTGCTATCGACGTACCAGTAGAAATTGACAATGACAAACTAAAAAACAAACCATTCAACAAAAAAGCCTTAGAGGAACTTTTTGTAGAATTGGAATTCAGCACCCTAGGTCGAAAAGTGATTGGCATGGATTACCAAAGTAATCATGCCGCTCCAAAAGTCCACAGCACGACTCAACCTCAACTAGATCTGTTTGCCCCTGAACCTAGTATAGATGAATCTGTTCAAGCAGCAGTAATTAGTGATAAAAATAATGCTTATCAACTAGTGCAAACAGAGGCTGAAATAAATAAACTGATAGAATACCTATTCAAGCAGAAAAGCTTTTGCTTTGACACAGAGACTACAGGATTAAATACCCTAGAAGCATCTCTTGTTGGGATTTCATTCTCTTGTAAAGATAATGAAGCCTTCTACTTACCTATCCCTGAGGATGAGGCTGATGCAAAAAAATTACTGACTAGATTCAGGCCCATCTTTGGTTATCCCCTGATAGAAAAAATAGCGCATAACCTTAAGTTTGATCTCAATGTATTGGCCAAATATAATATACATATAGGAGGACCACTTTTTGACAGTATGCTGGCTCATTACCTGCTAGAACCAGACATGAGACATAATATGGATTACCTTTCTGAGGTCTATCTAGCCTATCAACCGGTCTCCATAGAAAGTCTTATTGGTCCAAAAGGGAAAAACCAGAAGTCGATGAAAGATGTTCCCATGGAGCAACTTTTAGACTATGCATGTGAGGACGCCGACATAACTTGGCAACTAGCCAATATCTTTAAAGAAAAGTTGAAGGAGGCCAATCTAGAGGATATTTTCAATACAATTGAAATGCCCTTAGTTCCGGTTTTGGCAAAAATGGAACGCAACGGGATTTGCTTAGATTCAGAAGCACTTCATTCCCTTGAAAAAACGTTGGAACAAGAAGCCACCGAAATCACCAAGGACATTTATGCATTGAGTGAGACTGAATTCAATATTGCCTCACCAAAACAATTGGGAGAAATACTATTCGATCAATTGAAGTTGGATCCAAAAGCAAAAAAGACAAAAACAGGACAATATTCTACCTCAGAGGCTATCCTATCTAAACTGAAAGACAAACACCCAATTATTGACAAAGTATTGGAATTTAGATCTATCCAAAAGCTAAGATCAACATATGTTGAAGCCTTACCGAAGATGGTTTCTCCAATTACTAAAAGAATCCATACTTCCTACAATCAGGCAGTAGCTGCAACAGGACGATTGAGTTCTAACAACCCTAACTTACAGAATATTCCTATTCGTACGGAAAGAGGAAAATTAGTAAGACAATCATTTATTTCTCCAAATGAAGACACGGTATTACTAGCAGCCGATTACTCTCAAATTGAATTGAGATTAATAGCGGAAATGAGTGGAGACCAACATATGGTCGAAGCATTTATGAATGGTGAAGACATCCATAAATCTACCGCTTCCAAGGTATTTAATGTCCCTATTGAAGAAGTAGATAGTACACAGCGTTCTAACGCCAAAACGGTCAATTTTGGTATCATATATGGCGTATCCGCTTTTGGATTAAGTCAACAAACAGATCTAAGCAGATCAGAGGCCAAAGAAATTATCAATACCTATTTCGAAAACTATAGTGATCTAAAATCCTATATGGATAATCAGGTAGCTTTCGCAAGAGATAACGGATACGTGACTACACTTCTTGGAAGGAGAAGATGGCTGAGAGATATCAACTCAAGAAATGGAATGGTAAGACAGCATGCCGAAAGAAACGCTATCAACGCACCTATTCAAGGTACTGCTGCCGACATAATCAAACTAGCTATGATTGATATTCATAAAAAGCTAGAAGAAGGCAAGTACAAAAGTAAAATGCTATTACAAGTACATGATGAATTGGTATTTGAAGTCCCAAAAGATGAAATTGAAAGATTGAGTGAAATGGTGAAAGAATCCATGGAACAAATCCACAAAACTAAGGTCCCTCTGACTGTTGAGGTAGGCATGGGGCAAAACTGGTTGCAAGCACATTAAATAAAGAAGGGGACTCAGCCCCCCGAGTCCCCTTCATAATTAATTGCATTAACCGAAATATAAAATTTCCCCACTCCTATAATTATTATATACTCAAATATAGGCCTTAGAAACCTTGCCTTGAAACAATATGGATCGATCATAATCATTCCTTGTTAAGGAGTAAATTTTTCTCGTTAAGCAAAATCAAATAAGTAAGGCTCAAGAAAAGGAGACCTCTTCTTTTTGGGAAAAGCATATATTAGACCATCCAAATGTATTCTACTATTTGATTTATGTCAGCTACACAAAAAATTGAAACCTTTTTTAGAAGGTTCTTACCATCACCTTTTACCATTGCTTGGGCACTTACAGCTCTAGCTATACTTCTAGCCTATGTTTTTGGAGAATTCAAACCTGAATCTTCTCGCTTCCTGTTCATCCTAGAACAATGGGAAATAGGCCTTTGGAAGGTTCCATTGATGAATTTCTTAGTGCAAATGATGCTAATGCTTGTATTAGGTCATGTGTTGGCACTTAGTCCACTAATAGAAAAACTCTTAAATCGATCCTTATCCATCATTCATAATGGGGCTCAAGCTGCCGGCCTGGTCACCCTAGTGGCTGTAAGCGTTAGCTTATTTAATTGGGGATTGGGATTGATTGTTGGTGCAGTCTTAGCCCGAAAAATTGGCGAATATGCTCAAGAGAAAAAAATTCCAATCAACTACCCTTTAATCGCAGCTGGCGCCTATTCTGGATTAATGGTATGGCACGGCGGGATCTCCGGGTCTGCCCCGGTAAAAGTTGCTGAAAATGGACATTTGAAGGAAATGATGCAAGGAATTTTCACGGAAGAAAAACTGGCTAGCCTTCCAGAAAGTATGGATTATTCTCATACCATTTTTTCATCCATGAATCTTACAGTTTCCTTGATAGTTATTATTACTTTACCCCTATTGATGTATTTCATCAGTAAGAAAACTAAACTAACTATTCCAAACTTATTAACAGAGCCCCCTAATGAAGACATCAATCAGGACCCGGTCCAATTTCCTGCAGAAAAACTAGACCACTCTGCCATCTTTATTAAAACGCTTGGGGTTGGAGTATTATTTTTTTGGATCTATAAGAGCTTCTGGCTGAGTCCTAGTTTTGTAAAATCTATTAACCCCAATACAATTAACCTTTTTCTTTTAGGAAGCTCTTTATTGCTGCATAAAAACATAATCACCTACTTAAAGGCACTGAATACAGCCATCTCAGGAGCATCTGGAATTCTAATTCAGTTCCCCTTATATTTTGGTATCATGGGCATCATGAATGGATGTGGACTAGTTGAATTGATATCAGAAGGGTTCGTTAGCATCTCCAACAACTTTAGCTTTCCCTTATTCACCTTTATCAGTGCTGGATTGGTCAATATATTTGTACCAAGCGGAGGTGGACAATGGGCTGTTCAAGGCCCTATCATTGTTCAAGCCATAGAACAACTACAAGGAGACCTTTCTAAAGCCATTATGGCACTTGCCTACGGAGATCAACTGACAAATATGCTTCAACCCTTTTGGGCACTACCTTTGCTAGGAATAACTAAACTTAAAGCAAATCAAATTCTGCCTTATACACTGCTACTATTTTTGGCAGGCTGTATTATTTATGGGACAGCATTAATTATATTCTAGATTATGGATTTTAAAAACATCATTGATTCTCACCCTTTCGTTTTAGTTGATTTTTATGCAGATTGGTGTGAACCTTGTAAATGGCTAGACGAAATATTGCAAGAGGTAGCCAATCATTTCGGAGATCGACTAAAAATTGTCAAAATAGACTCTGAAAAGAACAAAGAGATAACTGATGCTTTCACCATAAAAAGTGTACCTACCCTCATCTTATTTAAAGAAGGTACCCAGATTTGGCGATACAAAGGGTTCATGAATGCCCAAGACACTATTAAATTACTAGAGGGCTATCATTACAGTAGAGACGATAACAAAGCCTAATTCTTTTTCAGAGACAACTAAAATTAATCCCTTATCAGCTCTCACTTACCATTGTGTCAAGACAGAAATAATAGTCTTAACTGTTGATTTTCAACCTTTTAATTGCTATATTTAAGATAAAAAATTATGAAAGATATTGGGACAATAGCAAATAGATTAGTGGAATTATGTAGAGCTTGTGAATTTGATACAGCGATAGATGAATTATACTCGGATAACATAGTTAGTGATGAACCTATTGGTACTCCCTTGAACCACGTTGAGGGGATATCTGGAGTAAGAGGTAAAACCGCACATTTCAATGAAAACTTTAAAGTAGATGCAATAACCGTTTCAGATCCCCTGGTTACCGACAATGCATTTACCATCAAAATGGCATTGGACTGTACTCACAAAGAGGCTGGAAAGGTTCACATGGAAGAAATATGTGTTTATGAAGTACTGAACGGAAAGATAACCCATGAGCATTTCTTCTATACTCCGCATGCTACAGCATAATCTAATTTGTTTTGGAGAAGAAAAAGGAAAGAAGTCATTAAAAAAGAATTAAACAAAAAAAAGCCGAGATAAAAATCTCAGCTTTTTTTTGTGCGGGCGAAAGGACTCGAACCTTCACACCTTGCGGCACTAGATCCTAAATCTAGCGTGTCTACCAATTCCACCACGCCCGCTTGTGTTATGTGATGGCAAATGTAATACAATTCTGAGTACTGACAAGGGATCAGAAAAAAATATTTTTAACTTTTTTGCAAGTATCAGAAAATGAATATTTAATAATTCAAAAAAATAGATTTAATAATCAATTTCCACCAAAATAGGACAATGATCAGAGTGTACAGCATCCTTTAGAATGGCTGAACGAGTAATTTTCTCCTTAATCTCTGATGAAACCATATTATAATCTATTCTCCAACCTTTATTTCTAGCTCTCGATGCTGCTCTATAACTCCACCAACTATAACAATCTGGATCTTCATTCATAGTCCTAAAAGAATCTTCAAATCCGGCATTATCCATAAAGTGACTCAACCATTCACGCTCTTCCGGCAAAAATCCAGAAGTCTTTTTATTGGATACTGGATTATGAATATCAATAGCCTTGTGACAAATATTATAATCACCAGAAATCACAAGATTTGGTATTTCATTTTTCAATTCTGCGATATAGGAATAAAAATCCGCCAGAAACTGCATTTTAAAAGCCTGACGCTCCTCTCCACTACTTCCAGAAGGTATATAAACAGAGATGACAGAATACCCTTCATAATCCGCTCTTATAACACGACCTTCATAGTCATAAGCCTCTATTCCACAACCGTACTCAACATGTTTAGGTTCCTCTTTGGATAAAATAGCTACACCACTGTATCCTTTCTTTTGCGCTGGGTACCAATAATAATGATATCCCATTTCCGTAAACATCTCCAGATTCACTTGATCCAAATTGGCTTTTACTTCCTGCAGGCAAATAACATCAGCATTAGATGCTTTTGCCCATTCCGACCATCCTTTTTTCTCTGCTGCCCGTATTCCGTTTACGTTATAACTGATAATTCGTTTCATTGCTATTTTCAATTAGTGATTTATCCAAAGATCCAACTCTTCGAAATTCAATTCATCTCCAAAAAAGTGTTCTGTACTTCTGGCAAATGAATCTGTATATACAGACATGTAAAATTTACTATCTCCTTGACTTACCTTACATAAAAGGTCCTGCTCTTTTAAAACTGTAGCTACTCTTTTTGCCACCAAAATAGACGCATCAATGATCTCTACTTTCTGATTAAAGTAATCAGAAATTTCATCCTTAATTAAGGGGTAATGAGTACAGGCTAAAACCAGGGATTCAATTCCAATTAATTGCTTATCTGACAAGTATCCTTCAATAATAGAATGAGAAATTTCATTATGAATAAATCCTTCTTCTATCATATTAGCAAAAAGAGGGGTTGCCAGTTCTTCTACGGTTATAGAAGGATGATTTTTTTTGATCTTGGATGAATATACTTGAGACTTTATTGTCCCTCTAGTTCCAATGACGCCCAACTTACCATATTTCATCTCACCTATATAATCCACCAGAGGATCGATTACATTTATAATATCAGCTCTACCGTCCGCCACACGTACCACTTCATCAAAAGCTAATGAAGAAGCCGTATTACAGGCTATCACCAATACTTTGCACCCTTTCCCTATCAAAAACTCTGCTATAGCCCCAGAATATTGCTGAACAGCCTCAGCCGACTTCTCCCCATAAGGCAGGTGTGCTGTATCTCCAAAATATACGATATCTTCATTTGGAAGCAACTCTCTTATTGCCTTTGCAACAGTTAAACCACCAATGCCCGAATCAAATACTCCTATAGGACCTTTTTTTGTCATAACAACAAATATACTTTTTTGAATTCAAGTTTTTCAACCACCCGGAAAATTTGGGCAAAAAAAAAGCCGCTTCGTTAAGGAAGCGGCTTCAAATATATTGTGTGTAGATTAAAGTCCTAATTTAGACTTAACCAAAGACATTACGCTTTTTGACTCATCAGCATACAATAAGATTCCAGCTTGACCAGCTGCATCATAATCAATGATGAAAGTGTATCCGTTTTCTTTAGCTACCTCAGAAATAGCAGTATTTACTTTATCCAAAAGTGGACTAAGTTTCACCTGTCTTTCTTTGATAATTCTTTGTTGAGAAGACTCGTAATATCCTTCAATCTTCAATTTCATATCTTGGATATACTTGAATTTAGATTCTTTTACGATATCTGTCATTAAAGCTTCCTCAGCTTGAAATTTCTGAACTTCAGTTTCATATTCAGTCTGTAGGCTAGTAATAGTTGCTTGTGCCTCATCTGCCAATTTATTGATCTCTGCCTCAATCACTTTATACTCTGGAAGTGCATCAACTAATTCCAATGATCTTACATAACCAATCTTATCCTGTGCATTCACAACAGAAGTACTCAATACTGTTATCGCTACAGTTAATATGAATAATACCTTTTTCATCTTGTCATTTTTATTTATACCTCGCGAAAATACTTTTTTTTTCGCAAAAATACTTACTGTACTCCTAATGGATTGTTAACAAATGCTATTAATAGCCCAATGATTGAAGAATTGCGTCACTCTTGTCGTATTTTACATCTGAGAAAACCATTACTAGGTCTCCGGATTTATCAAATACAACAGCATAATTGTGGATTTCTGCATATTCAGTAATGGCTGCTTGGATTTGCTCTTGCAGTGGTCTCACTAGAGCTTCCTGCTTATTAAACAACTCACCCTTTGGCCCAAAAAAATGCTTCTTCAACTGCTTTAGAGAACGCTCTTTATCAATTATTTCTTCTTCTCTTGCCTCTTTCATTTTAGAGGACAATAGAACTTGTTCTGCTTGGTAGCTCTTAAACAATTCATCCAAAGTTATCTTTTCATTTTCAATTTCCTTTTGCCATTGAATAGACAACTCATTGATCTGATCCATAGCTACACCGTACTCAGGAATTTCTTCCAGGATATACTTCGTATCTACATAACAAAACTTCTGTGCTTGGGCGGATAAACCGATAAGCACTAAAAATAAAAATGCTAACTTTTTCATTGTTCTATTTTTTAAAATAAATAGAGATTAGAATTGTTGTCCGATGATGAAGTGTGTTTGCCAACCACTTTTTGTCTCACCATCTAAAACTGGATCGAATCCATGTCCGAAATCCACTCCCAAAATACCCAACATAGGCATGATGATTCTAAATCCTAATCCCAAAGATCTTTTTACCTCGAAGGCGTTGAAGTTCTCAAAACCTTCCCATGTATTCCCTGCTTCTGCAAAAGCCAGACCATAAATAGTAGAAGATGGATTCAACGTTAACGGATAACGTGCTTCCATCGTATATTTCACATAGTTTGAACCTCCTCGAGCAGAACTTAACGACTGATTTGGATATCCTCTTAATGCTACAATCTCTCTTCCATCTAATGAGAATCCTGAAAGACCATCACCACCTAAATGAAACCGCTCAAATGGAGGGGGACCTACTTCCTCATTATAGTAATTTAGGAATCCAAACTCACTGTGTGCACGAACAACGAAATCCGAAAATAAATTCGTGTACCAATCTGTAGAGAGTTTCATCTTATAATATTCCAAGAACTCATATTTATCACTACTACTAATATTATCCTCTTCTTTAATATGATCCGAATAATCCTTTCCATCAAATAATGAATAAGGAGGAGTAAACTCACCAGATATGGTAAAAGTAGATCCGTTTTTAGGGTAGAATTGATTAAATACAGAGTTTCTAGACAATGCTATTCTATAATTGATATTATTTGAATGCCCATCTCTAAAGCCATCAACTAGGGTATAGTTTGACAGGTCATATCGCTGAATACTTATATTTTGTGTCAATGTGAAATAATCATCAGGAACAGCTAAACGTTTCCCTAATCCAACATGCAGTCCAGTACTCTTTAACTTTCCAGCAGAATTGAATACAGAATGAGACAAAGTAACAGATAATGAATTCGCTTTCTTACCACCTAACCAAGGCTCTGTAAAAGACATATTATATGACTGGTAATAATCTCCATTTGAAGTCGCTTGGACAGATAATCTTTGACCATCTCCTGAAGGAATCGGATCCCATTTTTCCTTATTCCAAATATTCCCGATTGAGAAGTTATTCAAGGAAAGACCTAGGGTACCTACAAATGAATTTGCTCCCCATCCACCTTGTAATTGAATTTGATCTGTAGATTGCTCTTCAACCGTATACTCTATATCAACCATCCCAGTTGCCGGATCTGGCTTTGGATTTACCCCTAATTTCTGAGGGTTGAAATAACTTAATCTCATCAATTCTTCCTGAGACCTCATTACATCTGTCTTTCTGAATAGACTTCCAGGAATCGTACGCAATTCTCTATAAATTACATGATCCTTGGTTTTTGTATTTCCAGCTACAGAAACATTTCTAATGATGGCAGGATTCCCTTCATGAATTCTAATTTCGAAATCGATAGAATCACTTTCAACAAGCACCTCTACTGGGTTAATATTGAAGAATAAATACCCCTCATCCATATAGAGAGACTTCACATCATCACCAGCAAAACTCCCTTGTAATCTTTCTTGTAATAATTTAGCATCAAAGATATCCCCTGCCTTGATTCCTAAGATCCCAGTCAATTTTTCTGAACTATGCTTAGAATTTCCAATCCAGTTAATATTTCTAAAGAAATATTGTCTTCCTTCCTCAATAACTAAATCTATATTGATCGTATTATCATCAAATTTGTACAAAGTATCTGAGATGATTCTTGCATCCCTAAATCCTTTTTCATTGTATAGTTGGATAATTGCAGACTTATCATCCTTAAAGTTAGACTCAAGATATCTTGAAGATTTAAAGATTCTAAAGAAATTCTTTTCTTTAGTTTCCTTCATTGCCTTTTGTAAGCGCTTTGAAGTGAAGTGGTTTAAACCTTTAAAGTTGATAGCATTGATTTTTACTCTGTCATTCTTATCGATATGAATATCGGCAATTTGACCATTCCTCATTGAGGTATCTGCTCTCAGTTTTATGTCAACATTAGTATTTAGATACCCTTTATCAATAAAGTAACGTTTTACAATCAACCTAGAGTTGTACACCAAATCCTGTGTAATGATCTTCCCTCTATAGAGGTTCAATTCATCTTTTACTTTCTCTACTTCATGCTTTGCCAATCCCTTAAAAGAGAACATAGATAGTCTCGGTAATTCATCCAAGAAAATCTCAAGGAAGACCTTTTTGTCTTCAATTTTCAAGATATTTAATTTGACATCAGAGAATAATCCTTGATCCCAAAACTTCCGAACTAATTTTTGTGTCTCATCTCCTGGAATAGCAACGGTATCACCAACTGAAATTCCAGAGATAACCAAAATAGCCTCTTTATCCAATTTGTTGTTCCCGCCAATGGATATTCCACCAATGATATATTCTTTTGGGTTATTATAGTTAATTTCTATCTCTCCCGTATTTCCTAGCTGAATTTGAGCATTTGCCTGTAGTACAAATAATCCGAATCCAAGGATCGTCAATATCTTCTTAAACATCTGTACCTTCTTTAAGCTGCTCACTTGTTTTTCCAAATCTTCTCTCTCTATTTTGATAATCATAAATGGCTTGATAAAAATCTTCCATTCTAAAATCTGGCCAGTACTTATCCAAGAACAATAGTTCTGCATAAGATAATTGCCACATCAAAAAGTTACTAATTCGCTTTTCTCCACTCGTCCTGATCATCAACTCAGGATCTGGATAATCTGCTGTTTGCAAATAAGTTCTAAACGTCTCCTCCGTTATTTCATCTTCAGAAATAGTCCCTTTTTTGACATCCGAAGCAAAACTTTTCAGTGCTTCAGCTGTTTCCCATTTAGAACTATAACTTAGAGCCAATATTAAAGTTAGACGAGTATTACCTTTCGTTTTTTCTTTTACCTCCTGTAGCCTTTTTGAAGCATTTCCAGGTAGGATTGAAATATCACCAATGGTTTCCAGTCGAACTCCATTTTTCATTAGGGTACTCAATTCTTTTTCAAGGGATTTCACCAATAGATCCATCAAGGCCTTCACCTCAAACTTAGGTCTATTCCAATTCTCTGTTGAAAAAGCATATAACGTAAGATAAGAAACACCAATAGTTGCAGCTGCCTCTACAACTTCCTGTACAGCCTTTACGCCACTTTTATGGCCAAAGATCCTTAGTTTACCTTTCTCTTTAGCCCATCGCCCGTTTCCGTCCATTATAACGGCAACATGCTTTGGAATGTTATCTTTATTGATATTTTCTTTGTAATCCATTCTTACCTAAGAGGTTTAGGGCATTTATTGATCTTCTCTTTTATCTTATATGTAAAGGTTATTGCTCCTACAAAATAATAATCATTATTGTTTGGATTGGCTCTTTGAGCACCTACAACCGCCTGCCCTCCTGGGTCTTTAAAAAAGTCCGATTGTGGATCTTCAGGTGTCTTGGGTACATAAATGGTACTTGCATCATCCAAATAATCGGTAAAGGTATATCTCCAGCCACCTTCTATGCCCAATAGGTATTTTTCTCCCAAATTAAATTTGTAACCAACACCAAATGGAATTGCCCATTCGTTCAGGTCGTATTCCACACCTTCAGTTTTTAGTGGTTGCAAATCATGCCAGATCTCTGCTGACTTTCCTTCAGGATTGAACTTTATTTGACTAATTCCTAAAAACACATAAGGCGTTTTATGAAATAATCTATTTTTCCTTCTAGGTCTAAAAAAGTTAAATTCACCAATTACACTCCATTCAGTTATACTAGACTTAAAGGACAGGTCTCTATTTTTCTGATGTGGATTATCTGATCTGGCATCGCTACCATAAACCTCAGACTCCATAAATGAGAGCCTAATTCCTAAATATGGATTAGGGTTGAATCTATACATCAATCCGAATGCAGGTTTAAAATATGCCAAACTATTCAGCTCATTATTATCTCCCACATCCCCCAAAAAAGTAGCTCCACCAAGACTAACTCCGAACTCATGTTTCTGAGCACGTGCTGAATGAATCCCCAAAAAGGACACCATTGCAAATAGTATTAATACCTGCTTCACTACCTTAAAAAAATTTATTGATTGTTGGTTTTTCATTGATCTTATCCCTTCTAAAGGTTTATCATTTACCTACCTAGTAACGTCAATATTTCAAAACTGGCACAAATATAGGCAATAGCTTCGTAAAAATTAGTTAATTTCTACGATCTAATCCCCAAAGTAATTTGTTACGAAGAGTAGATGCAAAATCATGGTTGTCAGGAATCAACATATTAATAGTGAAATCAGCCTTTTTTATAATCAACTCAGACCCTGTTTCCATGGTGAAAATTCTAGAATCCATCCCCACTAAAAATTGATCTGTTCTACCGTCAACTTTTATTCTAATCTCATTATGATCTCCAATAACCAGTGGTCTTACATTTAGATTATGAGGAGCAATTGGCGTTATAACAAAATTTTGAGACCCCGGCATAACAATAGGCCCTCCACAACTCAAGGAATAACCTGTAGATCCTGTTGGTGTAGCAATGATTAAACCATCTGCCCAATAAGTATTCAAATAATCCCCATCAACCATGGTCATTACACTTATCATAGAGGTAGTATCCTTCCTATTAATAGTTACCTCGTTTATAGCAAAATTCTGATCTTGAAATAATTTGGAATGATTCGTAATGGAAATAAGAGTACGTTCTTCCAGGCGATATTTTCCATTTATCAGTTGATAAAGGGTTTTTTGAATTTGAGTTTTTGAAATAGTTGCCATGAATCCAAGACGCCCTGTATTTATTCCAAGAATAGGAATACCTGAGTCTCGTACATAGGTTACTGCATTTAGTATCGTTCCATCACCACCGATGCAAAAAACATAGTCAAAATTCCCTACTAATTCTTCGTAATGAGAATAAGTAGTATAGGGTAAGCTAATATTAATATTTTTAAGCAAAAAGTGACTATAGGATTCCAAAATGGAAACCTTTGCACCTAGCTTTCTTAACTCATCAAAAAGTAATTGGATATAATCTCTAGCGTCCTCGTCAAAACTCCGTCCAAATATGGCTATATTCATTCCTAAATCATTTATGATCAACTAGATGCATTAAATTAATCCATCGATTATTGATCGAAGCTATTCAATTTACCAGCTAATATAACGAATAAATGAATCTAGCCTACTTTTCATGTCTTCTTCGTAGATACTTTCTTGATAGGAATAAGAAACTTTATAGCCATACCTATTTAAATTTTGAATAACACCTGAGAGCTCAACTTTATTGAACTTAAGGTATACAGAAATCATTTCAGAATCAGGATGAGACTGAACGTGAGATTGAACAATTAAGGCATCATTGGACTCAACAATACGAGCAATCTCTGCTAAAGAATAATCTTTAATATTCATCTCTAATGTAAGCAACCCTCCAGGAGCAACTAAGGGTGTATTTTCAACAAAAGACCACAATAATTCCTCCGTTAATAAATATCCTAAATAATTATCTTCCTCATCAACTAGAGGGATAATACTTAATTTAAATTTCTCAGCAGTATGAAGTATATCGTAAATATGGGACTTCATTGTCAAAATGGGACGAATAAATGGTACTCTATTGTCCTTTATAGACTTCTGAGCATCGTACAATTCGAAAATCTGATCCTCAGATACCAATCCCAAATATTTACCATTTTCCACCACTGGAAGGTGATAAACTCGGTGCTCATCAAACCTCCCTAAAGCCTTTAGACCTGTATCTTCAGGCGATAAAGGTTGGATGTCATCCATGATATATTTTTCATCTATGCTCATGTCAATTAAAGTTTAAAAGAGCTTCTCTCGCTATATGTATGACCAATTAAATAACATCTTTATCATAATTGATCAGTTCCCTCTCAATATATGTTATTGAAAAAAGTATACCAAAAAAAATTAAATAGGTTTTCAGACAGCTCCCAACAGTATTTTTTACCTTTGTCCTCCAGATTATTATACCAGCTATGACTAAATTAAGTGTAAACATCAATAAGGTGGCAACCTTAAGAAATGCAAGAGGCACCAACACTCCTGATCTATTAACAGTGGCAAAAGATTGTGAACATTTTGGAGCCCAAGGAATCACTGTACATCCAAGACCAGACGAGAGACATATAAAATATACTGATGTATACGATTTAAGTCAAAATATCAGTACTGAATTTAATATCGAAGGTTACCCAAACAAACGATTTATGGATCTTGTTCTTGAGGTGAAACCTGAGCAGGTAACCCTTGTGCCAGACCCTCCTGGTGTTCTTACCTCAAATGCTGGCTGGAATGCTAAAGAGAACTATCAACAACTGAAGGAAGTTGTGGACACATTCAATAAGGCAGGTATTAGAACTTCACTATTCATGGATTCTAACGCTGAACAAATTGAATGGGCAGCAAAAACAGGCGCTAATAGAATTGAATTATATACTGAAGCCTACGCATCAAACTACAATAAAAGTAAGGAAGACGCTATAGCACCGTATGTCCAAGCGGCATTAATAGCACAAAACAATGAACTAGGGTTAAATGCTGGCCATGATTTAAGCCTTGAAAACCTAGCCTACCTTCAAAAAAACATGGTGGGCCTTCAGGAAGTATCTATAGGACACGCACTAATCTGTGATGCTCTATATTTTGGACTTCAAAATACAATTCAGATGTACCTCAACTGCCTAAAAGAAGACTAATGTTACTAAACGCAAAGGTATTTGGAGATGGTAATGAAAAACTAGTCATTCTACACGGATTGTTTGGCATGCTAGATAATTGGCAAAGCTTGGCAAGACAATTTTCAGAACACTATCAAGTTCATACGCTAGATCAGAGGAATCACGGGCATTCATTTCATGACGACGAACATAGTTATGAATTGATGGCAGAAGATTTAAAAAAATATCTGGACTATCATGAAATTAAGAAAATCCATATAATAGGGCACTCCATGGGAGGAAAAACAGCCATGCTATTTGCCTGTTTATATCCTGAAATGGTAGAAAAACTGATTGTCATAGATATTGCTCCTAAATATTATGCTCCACATCATCAAGATATCATAGCTGGACTTGAGGATGTAGATAATAGTCCTATTTCATCAAGGAAAGAGGCTGATATCATTCTTCAGAAACACTTTTCAAATATTGGAATTCGACAATTTCTATTGAAAAATTTACATTGGAAGACCAAGGAGAACCTTACTTTTAGATTCAACTTAAAAAGTTTGGTAGACAATATTTCAAATGTTGGTGTTGCCCTTGAAGAAGGAATGTTATTTACTGGGCCTAGCCTCTTTATTGATGGAGGAAAATCGGACTATATCAATGAAGAAGATGAAGAATTAATTTCTGAACACTTTCCTGATTTTGAAATCATGGAAGTGGAAGATGCGGGCCATTGGGTACATGCGGAGAAACCTGAAGAATTGGTCAATTTTGTTTTACAATTCTTGATTTTTTAGAATATCCTTATATTGAATAAATTTTAATCTATGTCCCAGTTATACGTCAAAGCACTGCATATCATTTTCATAGTAACTTGGTTTGCAGGTCTATTTTATATCGTTCGCTTATTCATCTACCACAGAGAGGCGATGGATAAGCAAGAACCCGAAAAGACTATTTTAAGCAACCAACTGAAGATTATGACAAAGAGGTTATGGTATATAATTACTTGGCCCTCTATGATTCTCACCTTAATCTTTGGGCCATGGCTATTATGGATTACGCCAGGTTTTTTAACCCAAGGATGGATGCATCTCAAGCTAGGTTTTATTACTTTATTAATAATCTATCATTTGGCTTGTCACCGCATATTTAAAAAGTTGCAAAACGACATTCCAGTATTGAATAGTATGAAGCTTAGAATGTTTAATGAGGCATCTACCATTATCCTATTTGCTGTGGTATTTTTAGTCGTACTTAAAAATAGTCTGGGTTGGATTTATGGAACTATTGGGATTCTCGTCATTTCCATTATCCTGATGTTAGCCATTAAAGGCTATAAAAAATTGAGAGACAGATAAACTGATATAAAAAAGGCCCAATATTAATTGGGCCTTTTTTATATCCTATTTCTTTAATAAGTCATCTAAACTTTCTTGTGATACTGCATGGTAATTTGCTCTCGCCTTATCATAAATTGCATTGGCTTTCCCTCCACTTGGATCTACTGTCAACAAAGATTTGTATAATGGCATTAGAAACTTACGCCTCCCAACTCTAATTAAGAACTCCTCTACTGCGGCATCCGCAGCAACGTATCCCTTTTCAATAGTATGCTCAAACCAGGCAGCTTGAATTTCTGCATTTCCAGAATTAGTAAAATTAAATTCCTTATCCAAAATAGTCATTTTATCTAAAGTCATATCACTATGAATATGACGGATAAAATGAAGCCATTCATGGCTTGTCCATTCCTCAGAAACAATTTTCTTAACATCTCCAGATTTAGCAAAATTATGCAATGCCATTTCTACCACTTCAAACTTATCAGAAACTACTTTAGGGCAATTATCTGGAATCCCAGCACCATAAACCCATTCATCTATTCTAAGCTCTTCATAGGTTTTATCAGTGATTAATTTTGACTTCAACAGACTCAAGAATGACTCCGTTGTCATTGTTTTAAACGAATTATCTTTGAAATAAGCTTTTAGAAAAGAGTCAAAAGCTTCTCTTCCTACATGCTCTTCAATTAGCCTCAACATAAAGTACCCTTTTTCATAAGCGATATCCGTCATACCATCATCAGGGTTTCTTCCTTCCAAATGCAATTTCAAGTGGGTATCTTCAGATTCTGCGCCAAGATCATGTACCTCTGACTCCAAATCTTGGTGACCTAAAAGTGCAAGCATATTTGCATAAGACTCATCACTTATTTCTTCCATGATTCTTCTTTCAAAATATACTGTGAACCCTTCATTCAACCAGAAGTCATTCCAAGTGGCATTCGTTACTAGATTTCCAGACCAAGAATGCGCTAATTCATGTGCAATAAGAGCCGTTAGCGATCTATCTCCAGCCAGAATTGTTGGTGTAACAAATGTCAATCTAGGGTTTTCCATTCCTCCAAATGGAAAACTTGGCGGCAATACGATCATATCATATCTATCCCAAGAATAAGGTCCATAGATTTTTTCTGCAGCTTCCAACATTTTTTCTGTTTCCGCAAATTCGTAGGCTGCCTTATCAATCAATTCTGCTTCTGCATAAATCCCGGTTCTTTCTCCCAAAGATCTAAATTCAAGTTTACCTACAGACATTGCCATCAAGTAGGCTGGCACAGGCTGCTTCATCTCAAAATGATAAAGACCATTATCATAAGTTTCTGTTGGATTAGATGCAGACATTAGCGCCATCATTCCTTTTGGCACCTCTACAATAGCGCTGTAGCTGAACCTAAATCCAGGACCATCTTGGATAGGAATCCAAGTCCTTGCTAAGATAGCTTGAGATTGAGTAAACAGAAAAGGGAATTGCTTACCTGCAGTTTGCTGGGCATCTAACCATTGTAGAGCCTTTGCTCCTTTAGTTGTTTGATATGCCACATATATTTTATCTACACCTTTTGGTAGGTCAATTATAAGCGCTTGTCCTAAAAACTCCTCTTTTACAGAAAGACTAAATTCCAAATCCTCTGTTCCTTCAGCAACATCCATCCATATGCTATCTATTTGGATTTCGTCAATATCAAGATATAACTTATCAGCACCATTTGAATTTACACTGTATGCTGCACTTCCTTGTATTATCTTATTTTCAAAGTCCACCTTTAAATTCAAGCCAAGGTGATGTACTCGTGCTTCTTGTGTAAAACTATGTGGATCTGGACGATTACCTGTGTTATTCATAATGGTTGGATCTTTCTTCGTTGAAACGTCATTTTCTGTTCCGTTTTGACAAGCGCCAAAAATTAACCCGGCCATCAAAATAAATATACCTGCTTTCATTCCCTATATTATTTAATCAATTACTATGAAATCAATTCCTTCGGCTCTATCCAATCACCGTATTCTTTAATCAGATCAATAAGATCTTGTACAGCCTCTTCCGATGATATATTTCTTTTCACAACCTCTTGCCCTTTATACAAGGTGATTTTCCCTATACCAGTCCCAACATAACCATAATCGGCATCTGCCATTTCTCCTGGCCCATTTACTATACACCCCATGATACCAATTTTAATTCCTTTCAAATGGGAAGTTGCCGATTTTATCTTAGCAGTTGTTTCTTGTAGGTCAAATAATGTCCTTCCACAAGAGGGACATGAAATATATTCTGTTTTTGAAATTCTGGATCTAGACGCTTGAAGAATACCAAAGGCTATTTTATTCAACCTTTCCTTTTCTTTTCCTTTTTGCTCCTTCACCCAAATACCATCAATAAACCCATCTACCAATAAAGATCCATAATCAGAAGCTAAGCTTACTTGGGCATCCAATTCCCCAATGAAGTTATACTCTTTGTAAACGATTACTGGTTGGGTGTTTTTTGAACTCATCAGTTCAATTAACCATCTACGAAGAGCGATCAATTCGTTTGAGTTTTTTGAACTCAAAACCCAAACAACAGTACTTTCCCCATTCAACTTTTCAATCGCTTTTAAATCGAAAGCCTCCACTCTTACGAAATTGATTTCTTTCGAAACAGAAGAACTTTTCTTAAACGATTCAGCATCTGGAAAGAGTGGAAAACAATGTTTAGCCTCTTCACTCCAACAATCATAATTCACAATACACCTTACCATTCCTGGTAAAGAGAATCCGGGAACTTGATTTCCAGTAAAGATAAAATCACTTGCAAAATCACCCATATTCCACTTATCTAGTGGAATACTATATTTCAAATCAAAAGGGAAAAATGAGGCCGCTCTCAATTTTGGTAAATCACTTACATCACCAACAACTACAGGAACTTGACCACCTCCAATTCTCTCAATAGAACGACTTTCTCTTCTTTTGAAATGAAAAGGATCATAAGGAAGATCTTGCTTTATTGCTTCAACTTTTGGATTCTCTACTTTTAAAGCGGTTTTAGCGACAATGGCATCTGCAACAGGCATCTCATGGACAGGAGATTCTGTAAGTGACACTCTCACGGTATCACCAATACCATCTAACAACATTGCTCCAATACCTACCGCTGATTTAATTCGTCCATCTTCACCATCTCCAGCTTCGGTTACCCCAAGATGCAAAGGATAGTTCATTCCCTCCTCTTGCATTGTTACAATCAGGTGTCTATAAGCCTGAACCATAACCAAGGTATTACTTGCTTTCATGGATAAAATAATATCATGATAGTCCATCTCCTTACAAATACGAAGGAATTCCATGGCGCTTTCAACCATTCCTTCAGGGGTATCCCCATATTTACTTAGAATTCTATCAGACAATGAACCATGGTTGGTTCCTATTCTCATGGCTGTACCTTCCTCCTTGCAAATTTCAATTAAAGGAGCAAATCGCTTTTTAATACGATCTATCTCCGATTGATAACTTTCTGGAGTATACTCTATTACCTTGAATTTTTTCTTATCAGTATAATTTCCCGGATTTACGCGGACCTTCTCTACAATTCTAGCTGCAACCTCTGCTGCAACAGGTGTAAAATGGATATCTGCAACAAGTGGTACATCATAACCTCTTGCCAGCAAGCCTTCCTTAATATTTTTAAGATTCTCAGCCTCTCTTTTTCCAGGAGCCGTAATTCTCACTAGTTCACAACCTGCCTCAATCATTGCAATACTTTCAGCAATGGTTGCTTCTGTATCCATTGTATCTGTAGTGGTCATAGACTGAATACGAATAGGATTATCTCCTCCGATTCCTACCTTCCCTACTTTAACTTCTCGGCTTTGATACCTATTATAACTGTTTATAAAGGGTATATAACTCTTTTTATCCATTGATTTTAGCAATAATTCCCAAAGTTCGACATTTCATATGACAGGTGCAATGCTTTTTTTTTCGAAATCTTTTTATAAAACTGTTTACCTTTTGAAGTATCACATCAACAAGAGGTGTAAATACAGAATCGGATGTCTCTGCACATCGCTAATTTCAATAAGTCAATCTATTTTTAGATTTTCATTTACATATTAAGTGGGGACTTAATATTAAAAGCTTTCTTGTCTAACAAGAGAGCTTTTTTTGTTTATTTTTGGGCTAAAAAGATGGCTTCCCTAAAAGAAGAAGAATTTATACAGAAGTACTTTATTGAAGAGCTTGAGCGCTTACAGCAAAACGATTTCAATTATTACTCGGCCTTAATTTGTTGTCAAATCATTGAAAGTATGGGAGCCTTTTTAGATAAAAAACCATTTGCCGCACCTGCTCAATCCAAAAAACGGTTTGATGAAGCCATTAGTATTTTATTCTCCTCTGATTATAATAAGATAAACCAGAATTCATGGTTTTATCATAAGTTCAGATGTAATTTATTGCATTATTTTTCTGTTGGAAGACATTTCTATTTAGATAATGGTTCAACAGATAAACATTTATGCCCTGATGATAATGGAAGAATTGTATTTTCCATTCAACAATTCAACCTGGATACTATTGAAGCTGCAAAGTTTCTCCTTCACCTATTCGAGAAGAATCAAATTAAACGGAAAAAATCTGGAAATATATTACTTGACTTCGGTTCGTAATACTCTTGATTTAACTGACTAATATCTTTTTTTTGAAAAGGTTCAAAACATTACCTTTGTTTAAATCTATTGACACAATGAGCTTTCCATATAAACGTACTAGAAGATTACGTAAATCTTCAGCAATAAGAGATCTAGTTTGTGAAAACCATCTTCATGCCAGCGACTTTATTGTCCCTGTATTTATTATTGAAGGGGAAAACAAAAAGGAAGAGATCAGTTCTATGCCTGGATATTACAGATATAGTTTAGACCTATTAATTCAGGAGGTTCAAGAATGTTATGATCTGGGACTACGTTCTGTTTTGCTATTTGCAAAAGCTCCAGATGAGAAAAAAGACAACAAAGGTACGGAAGCTATCAATCCAAATGGATTGATGCAAAGAGCTATTCGTACTATTAAGGCACATATCCCTGAAATGTATATAATGTCAGACGTAGCTTTGGATCCTTATTCTAGTTATGGTCATGATGGTATTGTGGAAGGAAATGAGATAGTCAACGATCCCACAGTAGAAATCCTTGCTCAAATGGCTGTGAGTCATGCTGAAGCAGGAGTAGATATGGTGGCTCCATCAGATATGATGGATGGAAGAATAGGTGCAATACGAGAGGCATTAGAAACTAATGGATTCCCTAATGTAGGGATCATGTCTTATGCTGTAAAATATGCATCGTGTTTCTATGGGCCATTTAGAGATGCTCTTGATTCTGCTCCCGGTTTTGGAGATAAAAAATCCTATCAGATGAATCCGGCCAATGGCGATTCCGGAATGAGAGAAGTTGAATTAGACATGGAAGAAGGAGCAGATATTATCATGGTAAAACCTGGTATGCCCTATCTGGATATGGTCTTAAGAACAAAAGAAATCTCTGATGTTCCCGTTTCTGTTTATCAAGTTTCTGGAGAATATTCCATGCTTCATGCAGCAGCAGAAAAAGGATGGCTGAACCTTGAAGAAGCCATGATGGAAAGTCTTATTGCCTTTAAACGAGCAGGAGCAGATTTGATCGCCTCCTATTTCGCGAAAGAGGTAGCTAAAAAATTAAAAAACTAAATCGATAGTATGTACGATAAAAGTAAAGCAATGTTCCAACGTGCTCAGCTATTTATTCCAGGTGGAGTAAATTCCCCTGTTAGAGCATTTAATTCTGTTGGAGGTACTCCTGTATTTTTCCAGAAAGCCAAAGGGTCCATCATGACTGATGTTGATGGAAACGACTATATCGACTATATCGGATCTTGGGGACCTATGATTTTGGGCCATGCTTGGGATCCAGTTGTAAAGGCAGTACAAAAAGTTACTGAGAATAGTAGTTCTTTTGGTGCTCCTACTGAAATTGAAACTGAAATTGCAGAGTTGATTTGCAAAATGATGCCAGCAGTTGAGAAAGTAAGAATGGTAAATTCTGGGACAGAAGCATGCATGAGTGCTATTCGTCTTGCTAGAGCATATACAGAACGTGAGAAATTCATCAAATTTGAAGGATGCTACCATGGACACGCAGATCAATTCCTAATAAAAGCAGGAAGTGGAGCCATTACCTTAGGTGTACCTAACTCTCCAGGAGTCACTGAAGGAACAGCAAAAGACACCTTACTTGCAATATATAATGACTTAGATAGTGTCCGTGCACTATTTGAAAACAACCCTTCAGAAATTGCAGCTATCATTATTGAACCTGTTGCTGGGAATATGGGATGTATTCCTCCTGTTAAAGGATTTTTAGAAGGATTAAGAAGTCTTTGTGATGAATTTGGTGCACTACTTATATTTGATGAAGTAATGACAGGATTTAGGCTTTCTGCTGGTGGAGCTCATAAACATTTCAATATTAGCCCTGATCTAGTAACACTGGGTAAAATCATTGGTGGCGGTATGCCAGTAGGTGCATTCGGTGGAAAAAGAGAAATCATGTCTATGATTGCTCCAGAAGGACCAGTATATCAAGCTGGAACACTTTCAGGTAATCCTATGGCAATGACTGCAGGTCTTACTTTACTTAGAGAGCTATATAGCAACCCTTCCATCTACGATGACCTAGAAGAAAAAGGAGCCTATTTAGAAAAAGGATTCCATTCTATTTTCAAGAAACATCAAATACCCGTTTGCATAAATCGTGTTGGTTCCATGATCAGCTTCCATTTCATTTCTGGAAAAATGGAAAATTTTGATGATGCCTGCAATGCTGACGCCAACCTTTTCAAACAATTGTTCCATCAAGTGCTAAAGAGGGGGATTTATTTTGCACCATCAGCATTTGAAACTTTATTTATACCACATAGTCATAGTACAAATCACTTGGACATGACACTAAATGCTATGGATGAAGGTTTATCAGAAATGTTTCAATAAATGGATAATCAATCAGCTATCTATCAGGAAATTATTACTCAGACCTCTGACTTTACACATCAAAAAGATGTAAGTTCTGTAGCGACTATGCAATTTGTTTGTGAAGTAATTCACAGTAAATTAGCATTTTATGACTGGGTAGGATTTTACCTTTGTTCTAAGGAAGAAAAGGATATGCTAATTCTAGCCCCTTATATAGGAGAAGCTACCGATCATCTTAAAATCCCTTTTGGAAAAGGAATATGTGGTCAGGCAGCTGTGAACCAAGAAACATTTTTAATTGACGATGTAACAAAGGAGGATAACTACATAGCTTGTAGTATTCATGTTAAATCGGAAATAGTGGTTCCAATGTTTAAAAATGGTACAATGATAGGCCAAATTGATATTGACTCTAGTAAAATAAATGCATTTTCAAAAGATGATCAGCATTTTCTAGAGAAAATTTGTCAAATTGTTGCTGAAAAATTTTAATTTTCAGGATTAAATAACTCAATTCTTATGAAGTCAATTTTACTTAAACTAACAAGCTTAGTTTGTTTTCTTTCAATACTGGGGTTAAACTCATGTAAATTATTTCAACCACAACCGTTTGAATACGAGTATAGCAATGCTTATTATAATAACTGGTTTGAGGTTAAAAAGGTAGAAAAGAGAGGCTATAAATATAGAATTTATATAGAAGGCGAAAGGCTTCATTTCCTCAACGCGAAATCGCTAATTGTGGGACCTCACAAACTAAAAATTGCCGAATCTGAAATCGTTGAATCAGATCAAAGAGATTTAGCCTCTAAGCTAATCATCACGGCTTACTATATGGAAAGTAAAGGCAAAAATGAGCCTGACTTCAAGGAGGTCGAGAATTCATTAATGGGACAAGAACCTTTTGAAAACGCAGTCTTGGAATATGAGATTGATGGAAAGATTCAAACTATGGTCATTGAAAAGTTTACAAAAAGTAATCAATTTTAAAAAAAGCTCCGAAAGGAGCTTTTTTTTTACCCATAACTTTTACAATAAAAACCATGCTAATTATTTTAGCATGTCTAATTTTTTTAGCATATTTGTAAAAGCAAGTTATTGCAATGAACAATAAAATAACCTAAAAAATAAAAGGTCTCCAATGGAGACCTCCTACGTATTATGTTTATAATCAAATTAATTCTTGGCCTTTTATTACTATTGATAATCAGCATGCTATTTTTTAAAATGCTATTTGGCACTTTAGGGATAGTCATTTTACTCTTCCTAGGATATCAATTAGGTCGATCTAATCGAAAGAACAAGTATCAACGTTATCACTAAAATTAGTTAGTGACAGTTGCGAATTTAGAAATCCAATATTGTGCTATTTGAACTGCATTTGTAGCTGCCCCTTTTCTAAGGTTATCGGCAACTACCCACATGTTTAAGGTATTTGGATTAGACTCATCACGTCTTAACCTACCCACAAAAACTTCATCCTTCCCATGTGCATATAAGGGCATTGGATAAGTATTTGTATCAGTGTTGTCTTGAACAACCACTCCTTCTGTACTTCTCAATAATTGACGAACTTCTGTCAGTGTATAATCTTTATTGAAACCCACATTTATACTTTCTGAATGTCCACCTTTTACAGGTACACGAACAGCTGTTGCAGTAATCCCAATAGATTGATCTCTTAATATTTTTCTTGTTTCATTCACCAGTTTCATCTCTTCTTTGGTGTATCCATTATCTAAGAACACATCACAATGAGGCAAACAATTCTGATCAATAGCATAAGGATAGGCCATTTCACCTGATTCTCCATTACGCTCGTTTTCCATTTGGCGAACGGCTTTCACTCCTGTCCCACTTATTGATTGATAAGTAGATACTACAATTCTATTCACACCGTAAGCTTTGTGCAATGGTGCTAATGCAAGAACCATTTGAATTGTAGAACAGTTCGGGTTAGCAATAATTCTATCTTCCAGTGTGATTGCATCAGCATTAATTTCCGGAACTACCAATGGAATATTTTCATCCATTCTCCAGGCGGATGAATTATCAATAACTACACAACCAACTTTTGCAAATTCAGGAGCCCACATCTTTGATATTTCTCCACCAGCAGAAAATAATGCAATATTAGGGCGTTTAGCAATGGCGTCATTCATTGAGATCACCTTATACTCTTTACCATTAAATACAATTGTATTCCCAACAGATCTTTCTGAAGCTACAGGAATCAATTCACTTATTTCTACTTGTCTTTCTTCTAGAACTTTAAGGATCTCCCTCCCAACCATTCCAGTTGCACCTACAACAGCGATTTTCATTACTAAGTTATTTTTTGACAAAGGTCGTTAATTTTTTCAATTCTTTGTTGAATTTTTAAATAATCAACAAAGAACTAGTGCCCTGTTAAAATAGAGCTTCATATAATTCATTCACGCTTGAGACCATTTGAACCTTGATTCCATACTTCTTGGTATCCAATTTGTTATAAGATGAGATGAAAATTTGATCAAATCCCATTTTCTCAGCTTCCGAAATCCTTTGTTCAACCCGTGATGACGGTCTTATTTCTCCGGTCAATCCAATTTCTCCACTAAAGGCCATTTTGGAACTAACCACTAAATCCTCATTTGAGGATAATATCGCTACTAGTACAGCTAAATCAATACTTGGATCACCAACTTTCAAGCCACCCGTTATATTTAAAAAAACATCTTTTGCACCCAGCTTAAAACCACATCGTTTCTCAAGTACAGCCAGTAACATATTAAGTCGCTTACTATCAAAACCTGTAGCGGTCCTTTGAGGGGTACCATAAACTGCGGTACTAACCAAAGCTTGTATCTCAATAAGCATTGGTCGCATTCCTTCAATTGTGGCAGATATTGCAGTTCCACTTAATAATCCATCTCGTTTACCAAGTAGTAAGTCTGCAGGATTATTAACCGTCTTTAAGCCACTTTCTCTCATTTCGTACAATCCTAACTCAGAAGTAGGTCCAAAACGATTTTTACGTGCTCTTAGAATACGATAAACATGTTTGTTGTCGCCTTCAAAATACAAGACAACATCCACCATGTGTTCCAATATCTTTGGACCAGCTATCATGCCATCCTTAGTAAGATGACCTATTAGTATAATAGCAGTGCCTGTCTCCTTGGCATACCTCAATAATTCTGCTGCAGTTTCTCGGATTTGGCTAATACTACCAGGAGAAGCATCGATAACTGGACTTTGTAGGGTCTGGATAGAATCTATAACCAGGATTTGAGGTTTAATTCTTTGACAATGCTTAAGAATATTTTGTGTGTTGATATCTGTATATATCAAACAACTATCCTGCATACCATCTACTCTTTCTGCCCTCATCTTAATCTGCTTCTCACTTTCCTCTCCAGAAACATAAAGACAAGACAAGTTTTCAATCTGTAATGCCAATTGAAGCATCAGTGTAGATTTCCCAATTCCTGGCTCACCACCCAAAAGAATAAGAGCCCCAGGAACTAGTCCACCTCCAAGTACCCTATTTAATTCCTCATCGGGTAACATCCACCTTCTCTCACTATCCATATCGATATCTGAGATTGGCTTTGGGGAAGCTTTAAAACTACTTTTATCAGTTTTCACCCACTGAGGAACTGCGCCGGTATTTTGAACTACCTCTTCAACAATTGTATTCCATTCATTGCACTGAGAACATTGACCTTGCCATTTAGGAAATACATTGCCACAACTCTGACAATAAAATGCTGTTTTTATTTTTGTTTTAGCCATTGAGATAGATTGTCAATCAAACCCTAATAAAGGAAATGATTGTAAGGATACCTTATTTTATGAATGTCTTCAATAATTGAATATAGATCTGATCGCAAATTCTGTATATCTTCCTTATCAACCGCTGATATGAATATACTCTTTTGATTCTTCTTGCTCATCCAAGTCTGCTTCCAATGATCTAATGATAAGTTTTCCCTAGTAATAGGAGTCAAATCATCTTCTTCTTTTGGGACATAAGTATACTTGTCAACCTTATTGAATATCATAACACAAGGCTTATCAGAGGCCTTTATTTCCTCTAAAATTTTGTCAACAGACGCAATATGATCTTCAAAACTTTCATGAGAAATATCGACAACATGTAAAAGAAGATCTGCTTCCCTTACCTCATCCAAGGTAGATTTAAAAGATTCCACCAACTGCGTAGGTAATTTCCTTATGAAACCAACAGTATCTGACAGCAGGAAAGGCAAATTCTGAACCACAACTTTTCGTACAGTTGTATCTAGTGTAGCAAATAACTTGTTTTCCGCCAATACATCCGATTTACTCAAAGCATTCATGATAGTGGACTTACCAACATTGGTATAACCAACTAAGGCAACTCTCACCATTTTACCCCTATTTTTACGCTGGGTAGCCATTTGCTTGTCAATGGTTTTAAGCTTCTCCTTAAGAAGGGAAATCTTCTCTCTAATGATACGTCTATCTGTTTCGATTTCAGTTTCACCAGGTCCTTTCATTCCAATCCCCCCTTTTTGCTTCTGAAGGTGTGTCCACATCCTTGTCAAACGAGGTAATAGATATTGGTACTGCGCTAACTCAACTTGTGTTGCCGCATAGGATGTCCGAGCACGACCTGCGAATATATCCAAGATAAGGTTTGTACGATCTAAAATCTTACAATCCAGTAAACCTTCAATATTTCTTAGCTGAGAAGGACTCAATTCATCATCGAAGATAACAGTATCTACACCATTTGCTTTTGCAAATTGTTGTACCTCTTCCAATTTCCCTTTTCCTATAAAGGTCTTCGGGTTTGGCTTTTCCAGTTTCTGAGTAAATCTTTTTAATGTCTCAGCACCAGCTGTCATAGCCAGAAACTCCAATTCATCGAGATACTCGGTTACTTTTTGTTCTGTTTGTAATTGTGTTACAACTCCAACCAAAACAACTTTTTCTTTTATATGTTGCTCAAATTCGAAACCCATATAATTATTTTTTTAGAACCAAGGGATTCTTGAGATTACTAAGACGAATGCTATACCGTAAAGAATCGCTTTGGTTTTTTGTTTTTGTTTTGCATCATCCATTCGTTTTGTTTTTGAAAATGCAACAGTGATCAGCGCAATGGCTATCAACATCATTGCGGGATGTTCAAATTTGAAACGAGTTAAACCTGCGGCTACTTTATCACTCATAAAGTACATTCCAAAGCCTACTAACAATTGTAAGTGGGCAAAAATCAAGGTGAATAAACCCAACTTATGATCGAATGTTTTATGTACTCCTTTTTGGAATCCAACCATTGAGGCGATAAAAGAAAGCGCTAGAAGTCCAACAACTATGTAAGACATCATACTGTGAAGATGTAAAAATCCTGTTTGCATTTTTTGAAATTTTGAAGCGTTGTTTTAGATCAACAATTTACTAAATTTTGATCGGTTGATGCTCTTGGGATTAGAATAAAAAAAAAGAAGGCTGCCCGATATGGACAGCCTTCTTTAACCAAAAACTATGTGAAATTATTGAGCTACTATGATCTCAACTTTTCTATTCAAGTGTTGACTATCATCACCTTGAACCATATTCATATTAGTATCAGTAGAGATTCTATCTGCTTTGATACCAAAAGAATTTATTAAGTAATCTCTTACTGCATTCGCTCTGTCTGCTCTAAGCTCACTGTTGAATGTTTCAGAACCATACTTATCAGCATATCCTGTTAATGTAGCATTCAATTTTTTGTTCGCTTTCAAGTAAGCAGCAACTTCTGCAAGTACGATTTGATCTTCAGGAGAAATTACAGTAGATGCAGTTCTAAAGTATACCGTTTTAGCGATATTAATATCAGCAACATCATTCTTTCTCTTCTTAAGATCTTCAATCAAAGCATTGTGAGCAAGTAGTCTAGCTTCCAATTCTTTAATTTTATCAGACTGATTAGCGTTAATTTTCTTAACGTTTGCAATTGCTTCCTCTACAGATTTAGCAATATAAGCAGAATCAGGCTTAATATTCTCTTTAGTACTTTCTGCAGCCCAGAAGTAATTTTTAGAGAATTTTGGAGTATTGTGCATTGATTTAGCGTTCTTACCTAAAGTAATTCCTACACCAAATGAAGTGTACATATAGAAGTCACTACGTGCTCCATCATACTCCCATCCGTCCATTCCATCTTCAAACATATAGTTGAATTTAGATGTCAATTCTAGACGAACTCTTCTTGAAACATTGTAACGAACACCAGCTCCAGCATTCATAACGAAAGCTTTTTCGTCAATCTCACCAGTTTGAGCATCATCAAACTTCAGATGTCTCGTAGCTTCATGTTCACTCCATGATCCACCTACTGTTCCGAAGAAACTCCACTTAGTTTCGTCTCTATCCAAAAGTAGATTAGTGAAATTATAAGTCACACCTAGTTCCAAATTGGCAAGGCTACCCTCATAATATTCATTAGAATTTGCTCCAGTCATATCACCCATCATGAAACCAACTTGCACTCCCCAAAGAGGTGTAAATTGCTTTTCAACATAAATTCCATAACCAAGGTCAAATTCTGTGAAATCTCCATTCAGTCCAGACATATCGTCCGCTCCTAAAGCGTCTACATCTGCAGCTTCAAATGGAAGATCGTATAGATGACCAGCATGTAAACCGATCGTCCAGGTATTTAATTTCTCTTGTGCTTGAAGACCGGAAAGCATCAAGGCAGAGAGACTAAGTAATCCTATTGTTTTTTTCATGTCCAATATTTTATAAATCAAACTAAAATATCAATAAACCTGGGAAGGATTACTCCTCCCCAGAGTTATAAATTATTTAGTGATTACGATTTTAGCTCTTGTGATATACTCTTCGTGTCTGATTACCAATTGGTACATTGCAGCAGAAAGATCTGATAAGTCCATATCAACTTTAGCAGCTGATACATCTTCAAAGTCAATAGTTCTGATTCTAGCACCACGTAGGTCATATACATCAACACTTACATTTCCAGCAAACTGGTTTGATAAGTTGATAGAGAATAAACCGTTGTTTGGATTTGGAAGTATAGATACTTCTCCTAACTCAAGTTCTTCAACATCAAGCGTTGGTTCGTTACCATACATTTCTCCAATAAGAATGTAGTTAGAAATTCCTTCACAACCGAAGTCATTATTAACAACACACTCATACTTACCACCCATCGTCAAGTTCAATTGAGCAGAATTTTCACCACTCATCATTACAGCATTTCTATACCATTGGTAAGAAGCGTAAGAACCAACAACCTCAAGAAGGTCAGATCCAGACTGAACGATCTCAGTACTAGCAGGACCATCTTCAACTGTTACATCAAGAACACCGATAGATACACATCCAGTAACTGGATCAGTGTACGTGTAAGTCAATGAATGAACACCAACCCCAGCACCTGGCCAGAACATGTTTCCATTGTTTACAGCCCAGTAGTCATAAGTTACAGCACCATCTTCGGTTGGAAGAGGGAAGTTTCCACCTTCAACACACAATACAGGTACAGCAGCCAATGTAGGAGCAGTAGATTCAGTGTAGTTTACAGTTACAGAGAATGAACTAGAAGTAGAATTTCCAGCAGCATCAGTTGCAACGAATGTACAAACAGTGATTCCTTCTGGGAATACACTTCCACTTGGAAGACCAGCTGTTTGTTCTACAGTGTAAGAACAGTTATCATTGAATGAAGGAGCAACATAATCAACTCCAGTATTAACATCACAGTCAGTAAACTCAACAACCATATTAGCTGTTCCAGCCATTACTGTTGGAGCAGTTTGGTCAACTACAGTAACAGTGAATGATGTAGTAGCCATATTTCCAGCATCGTCAGTAGCAGTAACTGTAACAACAGTTTCTCCTAATTGGAATACATCACCTGAAGTATAATCTACAGATACGGTTACACCACCACAGTTATCACTTACTAATGGAAGAGGAGAGAACCAACTAGCAGTAGCCTCACAATTCGCGTTAGCATTAACAACAACGTCTGGCATAGTAGCAGAGAATGTTGGAGCAACAACGTCTTCAACAACTACATCGAATGTAAATGTTGTCATGTTGTTAGCATCATCAGTAGCAGTATAAGTTACTGTCGTAGTACCTACAGGGAACATATCACCTGAGTTGTGAGATGCAGTATAAGTAACACCAGAACAGTTATCAACAGCTACTGGAGCTTGCCATGAAACATTTGCTTGACAGTTTGGAGTATCGAATACTGAATTGAATACAGTAGGAACAGATACAACAAATGGAGCAACGTTATCTTCAACAGTTACGTTGAAAGTTTCAGAAGTACTGTTTCCAGCAGCATCAGTACCAGTAGCAGTAACTACAGTAGTACCTAAACTGAATACAGATCCATTTCCGATAGAGTAAGTAACAACTACATTAGCATCACCTGCATTATCAGAGAATGTTGCTTCGTCAAAAGTAACAGCAGCAGAACAAGATCCTGAATCAGTGTAAGCAACGATATCGTTTGATGTACCTAGAGATACAGGAGCAACGTTATCCTCTACAACAACAACAGCGTTGATAGTTGTAGTGTTACCTTCTTGATCAGTAACTGTAAAGTCAACATTGTTCAATCCTAAGTTTGATTCATCAAATGACATTTGAGAAACAGCAAACGTTAAGAATGCATCATCAGTACAGTTATCATTTGAACCACCATCAAGATCAGAAGCATTAGCGATTGAAGCATCACCATTAGCATCTAATTGGATAGTCAATGTTTGTGCAACAGCAACTGGTGCAACATTATCTACAACATTTACTGTTGCAGTAGCTGTAGAAGCATTTCCATCAGCATCATTTACTACAAGGATTACAATGTGGTTTCCTAAGTTAGCACATGTATAAGTAGTAGAGAACTGAGTGATTACAAGAGAACAGTTGTCATAAGATCCGTTATCAATCATGTCTGCAGTAACTACAGCTTGACCGTTAGCGTCTAATTCAACAACAATATTTTGTGCGATAGCAACTGGTGCAACGTTATCTTCAACAGTTACAGTAGCAGTATCAGAAGTCATGTTTCCACTTCCATCAACACCTGTAAGAATTACTTCGTTTGCACCAAGATTAGCACAGTTGAATGTAGTAACATCCAAAGAAAGTTCAAGAGAACATTCGTCAGAAGAACCGTTATCAATCATAGCTGGAGTGATAGAAACTTCACCAGCAGCATCCAATTGAACAGTGATATCTTGAACCATCATTACTGGAGCAACAACATCAACAACTGTTACAAGAGCAACTGCAGAGTGAGCATTTCCTTGAGCATCTTCAACAGTCAAGTAAACAGCATTTTCTCCAACATTAACACAAGTAAAGTCATATACATCTAAGTACATTGTATCAACTGAACAGTTATCAGTAGAACCGTTGTTCAACATAGCAGCCGTAATAGATACGTTACCTGTAGAATCAAGATCAACTGAAATACTTTGAGTAACAACAACTGGTACTACGTTATCTTCAACAGTTACAGTTACAGTTTCAGAAGAAGACTGTCCGTTTTCGTCAAATGCAGTAATCATAACATCGTTATCACCAATATTAGAACAATCGAAAGAAGCAATGTCAATTGTTAAGTTCAATTGGTCATCACAGTTATCGAATGAATTAACATCGATTTGATCAGAAGTAATAGTTACAACACCATTTGCGTCTAGTTCAACAGTAATGTCTTGAACATCCAAAGTTGGAGCAATTGTATCATAAACATATATAAATGCATCTGCAGAATCTACATTTCCAGCGATATCTGTTACATAAAGTCTAATCAAGTTAAGACCTTCTTCATCACAGTAGAAAGTATCTCTATCAGTAGCATAAGTAATTGCACAGTTGTCATAAGAACCGTTATCAACAGCCATTACATCAACTACAGCAACACCACTAGCATCAAGATAGATAGTTGAGTTCGTAGCAAATACGAAAGGAACCAATGTATCAATTACTTCAACAGTAACTGTATCATAAGAAGTATTTCCATAGTAATCCATGAAAGAGAAACTTACGTCATTGAATCCTAAGTCATCACAATCAAATGATGTAGGGTCGATATTGATTACTGTTGGATAAAGATCACAGTTATCAGTCATACTTGTTACAAGGTAATCTACGATGTAAGTTGAATCAACTACAGCCATACCTGAAGCATCAAGACCGATTGTATTATTGTTAGCAACAACAACTGGAGCTAAAGTATCAACGATTTCTACTACAGTATATGAAGTGTCAGCATTTCCAGCTGCATCAAATATCTCCATAGTAATTGTAGTGAAAGTTCCGATTGAATCACAATCAATTGAAGTAGGACTAATTATGTGATCGAAATCACAGTTATCCCAACTTGCGCTATCAAGATCAGCAAAACCGAATGTAAATACTCCAACACCATCAGCATAAACAGTGATTGTATCGTGAGCGATTGCCATTGGTACGATAGTATCCATTACATTAACAGTAACGTTAGCATCAGCTGAAACGTTTCCGCTATTATCAACAGAATTCACTACCATGTTTACCGAAGCAAAATCAGCACAGTCAACTGAATCCATAGAGAACATAAATGAATCTACAGTACAGTTATCCCAAGAACCAGTAACGATTCCAACAGTGTCGATTGGGCTAACACCCATTGAATCTAAGTAAACAGTAATAGAAGCTACAGCTGAAACAGTTGGTTTGATAGTATCTACAACTTCTAGAGCGAAGCTATCAGTAGTTACGTTAAAATAAATATCATCAGCAGTTACTACAATAGTATCCCAACCTAGGTCATCACAGTCAACCATGATTAAGTTAGGGAACATAGAGTTCAAACCACAAGAGTCTGAAACATCAGAATATTCTGAATCCATTACAGTGTAAACACCTGTTGAATCCAAGTAAACTGTAAGTGAATCAACAATGTTCAAGTCTGGTCCGATTGTATCAAGAACTGTTACGCTCAATGATACTGTATCAGCATTACCTGAAGCATCTGTAGCGATCAACCAAGCAGTGATTGGAGATGCCGCAGCAGAATCACAGTTTACATAATCATTAATAAATGAGTATGCAATACTATCACAATTGTCTGTAGAACCATCATTAGCACTATCAGCTATCATTGTAAATTCACCGTTTGCATCCAAGTAAACAGTAATATCTTGAGAAATAGCAGTTGGAGCCAATGTATCTACAACAGTAACCGTTGCAGAACAAGAATCCACATTTCCATCTTGATCTTCTACATACAACATAACTGTATTAACACCTTCGTGATTACAGTCAAATAAAGTAAGATCAGCAGAGTATGTCAATGAAGTATCACCTGTATTATCTGTAGAACCACCATTCAAGCTATCTGGTATAAGCGTAGCCATTGAAGCAGTGTCTAAATACAGAGTGAATGATTGGCAGACAGCAACTGGAGCAATAGTATCTATTACTGTAACTGTAGCAATACAGAAATCAGTATTTCCAGATGGGTCTTCTGCAGTTACAGTAATTGCATTAGCACCTAAATCAGCTACAGTAAAAGTATCTGCTGAAAGCTCAACAGAAGGAGCAGCTGTACAGTTATCAATAATAAGAGACAATACTGCATCATTATTGATATAAGCATAACCTGAACCGTCTAAATAAACAGTAGCATCCTTACAAACTAAAGTTGGAAGAATAGTATCCAAAACAGTTACAGAAGCTACACATTGATTAGTGTTACCAGCTGAATCAGTTACTGTCAATGTAAGACTGTGTACACCTGCTTCATCACAATCGAATGAAGTAGTATCCAAAGTCATTGTTGCTACACCGCTATGAAGATCATAACTTCCAGCACCAATAACAGCAGGATCAACTTGAGCCATACCAAATTCATCTAAATAAACTGTGTCAGCATTACATACTGCAACAGGGTCTAAGATGTCAAAGTAGCTAAATTGAACGGTCATTGTCTGAGTAGCAGAAGCACATACAGTTTCAGAACCTACTGCAGATACACCACCCCAGTTAGGGTTACCGATCTCAGGACGAACAGCTGCGCTAGCGAAACAGTCACAACCTACAGCAGCGTCAGCAGCAGGATAAATCTCAAGAGACATACCCATTGTATCTGCACCGATACATGTAGACGTACCTGAATCAAAACATTCAGACTTAACAACCCATTTATAGGTCCCGTCATTTATTACTGTGTCGACCCCAGTATTTAATGCCTCAACAATAGCATTAACATTAGACGAACCTTCAAGGGTATAACCTGTCGAGTTTGAATCACTGGAAACAACAACTTTCACGAAGTCCATGGCAGTTATGTCCATAGAATCCCTTAAGGTTTTCCATTCATCCCATTGAGAAGTACCTGGACAGTAAGTCGTAGCATTTTCAAAACTTTGTGAATAGGAAATTTGGAGTGTGTCGGCAGCTCTAGCGCTCACAGTAATAAGAAGGAGCAATAAGAGCTTTCGAAAACCACTCACACCTTTTAGTGAGTGTCGATAATTTCTCATAGTTTAGTTAGTTGGTTAGTATTTATTATTCTTGTTTCTAATGTTTTAACCACTGTATTTCCCTTATAAATCACGACAAAACACAGCGTTTGCAATGACAAATATAAAGATATTTTTATATCAATGAAATGAACGGGCTATAAAGTGTAAAAATATATTGAAGCCTTATTGAATCTTGCATTGTGATTATCAATCAAATAGAAACAATTAATTTAATTTAAGTTTCTCTAATTATTTTTCTTCCAAATTCTTCCCTTTCATTTTCATATTTCCAGCAGTTAGATTATTCTATTTTTAATATTAACACTTAATATCCTTTGTTTCAGGTGTTTGCGGCTTCATTGTTGATTTCGAAGTATCATTCGTTATATTTTGATCAATCCCCTCTTCTTATTGCATCAACAGGATGTAATCTTGCTGCAGACCTCGCTGGTAAAAAACCAGAAACTACACCAACTACTATAGAAAGTACCATCCCGAAAATTACATTATTCCATCCCAAAACGAAAACTATAGGCAGATCCATCCAGTTATTTAATCCATAAAACATAGAGTATATCAATATCAGAGAGGCTAAACCTCCTATTATACACAATACAATAGATTCAAATAGAAATTGAAAGAGAATAAAAATCCTTTTTGCACCAAGTGATTTTTGTATTCCAATCTCTCCTACCCTTTCCTTTACGGAGACAATCATAATATTTGAGATACCAAAAGCTCCAACCAGAAGTGAAAACAACCCAATAATGACTCCTACAATGTCTATTTGCACAAATACAGGTCCAAGAAAATTATCAATTAAATTCAGATCATTGATTGCAAAATTATTAGACGAAACAGGCTTCAACCTTCTAAGCCCTCTCATTACTCCGATCAGCTCATCTCTTAATTCATCAAGTGAAACATTATTCTTGGCCTTTACAACTAATGTAGGGTTGGTTATATCAGTTCTTATATTAACGAATGATTTAAATTTTGTGATTGGTATAAGAACTGAATTATCATCTTCTCCAAATAAGCTTTTCCCTGTTTTCTCTAGCAATCCAATTACTTTAAACCTATGCCCATACATTAATACAGTTTTCCCTATTGGATCAATATATTCGAAAAGGGTTTCGGCCACTTCGGCTCCTAAGATAATTACACCTGATCTACGATCAACCTCCTCCTCTGTGAAATATCTACCTCGATTAATATTCACTGTATTGGTCCGATCATATTCGTAACTAGCCCCTATCAAGGAAATGTTTTCAATAGATCGGTCCTTGTGTTTTATTAATTTCCCTTGAACAACAGAAAAGAAAGACACAGCATCAGCCCCTTTACATTCTTCTTTTAAATACTGCAACTCTGCAAATGTCGCGGAAGGTCTATTTAGGTATTTCTGCCAATTCATACCTTGACCACCATCCCAAGGTATCTTTTGTATGTATAATACATCCTTACCCAACTTATCAATCTGATTATACAAATCTCTTTTTAAGGAATCGATCAATGACAATACAACAACTATAGAAAATACACCTAGACAAATCCCTATTAAAGACAAGGATGATCTCAACCTATTACCGATCAAGGATGAATAGGTATATCGCAGGGATTCAAATATTAAGTTTAGTATTCTAGTAAGCATCATCTTTTCTATTTACTCAACCATTGTTCTGGATTTTGCCCATTATTCCCTTGCCAAATTTGAAATTCCAACTTCCCTATACCATCAGGTGATACATGAACACGCCCCAACTTCTCCTTTATTTCAACTATTTCGCCATCCTTTACATTTACTTCTGAAAGGTTTGCGTATATGCTAGAATAATCTCCATGCTTTAGAATAACCACCTTAAGGCCTGTTGGTAGAATAATCACACTGGATACCTTACCTTCAAACACAGCCCTAACGCTCTGTCCTTTGGATGTCTCCAATTCGATTCCGTCATTTTCTACTGTAATATTTGGTAGGTAGGGATGCCTATGCTTCCCATAATGACTAATTATCTTTCCACTTTTAACAGGCCAAGGTAACTTTCCTTTATTCCCTTGAAATTCTTTTGACCTGATTAATTCTTCCGGAGTCAAAACATATTTCACTCCGCTTTTATCAGAGTTGTCTTTCTTATTATTCGCCGCCAACTCTTTTTCAATAGCATCCTTAATGGCCTTTTTTAGGAAGTTTGATTTCTTTTCCTTTTTTGCCAAATCCTTAAGGAGATTCTCTTCTTTGCCTTTTAGTTTTTCCAGTTGATCCTTAAAATCCTTTTGCTCACTAAGTAATTTCTTTTGCTCTTGGACCTTTTCAAATTTTAACGCTTGTTTTGTTTTCTTCTTAGCTACTAAACTCTTCTTTACTCCTTCAAGGTTCAATTTCTTTTGCCCTATCTCTTGTCCTTGATCCTGACGATAGGAACTATATTGCTTTAGGTAGGAGAATCTCTTATAAGCTTGACTAATATTTTCTGAGGATAGTATGAACCACCAATTATTGGATGTGCTCAATTGTTTTTGAGAACTCACCAACATCTTGGAATAACTTTCCTTCAAAATGACCAAGTTAGACTCCAAAGATTTAATATTCTTTGAGTTTTGTGTGATTTCTGATTGAATAACTTTTAATTCAGCGATGAAGTTCGCCTCTAATTTCTTTCTATATTTTATTTTTCGATCTAGTAAGGATATTGCTTCTATTTGATTCTTTTTATTCTGACTATTTGATGTTAATCTTTTATTGACATTATTAATTTCATTAAGTAGAACTTTACGCTGCTCCTCAAGATCTTTACTCGATTGCCCCAAAACAAGAGAAGTATTGCATAACATACAAATAAACAATAGCCAAACTATTCCTCTGAATACATCTTGAGTGCTGCAATGGTTTCTCTTGAACATTAATAATATCTTTTTAAATTTCTATCCTTCTATACTTACTTGAAATTTTAAACGGAAATGACAAGGCCTTTTTCGTAATAACCTTCGAAAATTTCCAATCGGCAGACATTGATTTATCACCTGATATTTCAACTTTCAATGTAGGACTAATTTTTTCAGTCAAAGAGAATTTTTCATAATCTGCCGATAATTTGGTCCGGCCATTATGGATAGCATATATTTGACGAATTGGACGGTAAGATTGTTTGTTTATAACATAATTAAAAAACACGTCTACCTTTTCCTGATTCGCACTTCGTCTATTATTAGACAATATATAATTTGTTTCCTCTCTAAAACTATAGAAATCTGAGTTCGGCTCCAAAAGTGGTGTACCTAATAATAGGTTCTGAAAAAAATTGAAATCTACATTTACCCCCAGATGCTTACTTATCGCATTATAATCCGTATCGACATACTCCTTGTTAAAGCGATTGATCAATTTAAACCTATTGGTTTCCAATTGAAGCCTAGCGACCTCCTGACCAAAATATCGAAAACTAAACCAAATAACACTGTCCTTTTTTATCCTAACAGTACCTTTTACAGGAAAAGACTTATCCAAATATAGCTTACCAGAGATATTTGCTTGTAAAAAATCAAATTGACTTTTCTCTTCATCCAACCCTTGAATGAATTGCTTCACCTTTGGTACTCTATGAATTCTATCAACTGTTTCTGTAGTTGGCCTAACCCTACAAGAACTTAAAAGCAGTAAAGAGAATATGAATGCTAAAAACCTATTCATAATATTGTTTAGTAGTAATTTTCTTGTCTAAAAATTCAGATGCTTTACCAGGAGCTTTTTTTGCTAATTCCCAATTTTCAACAGCTTCCTCTATTCTTCCCAAATGAAACAAAGCGTCCCCATAATGCTCATAGACCTCTGCACTTGGCTCTGAATCAACCTCTATTGAACTTTTTATCCAATTTGCAGCCTCCTCATATCGCCCGAGCTTGAACAATATCCAACCATAAGTATCTCTATAAGAGCTGCTTTCCGGCTCTAATTCCAAGGCTTTAAGAATCATAGACTCGGCTTTATTCAGGTCTATATTCCTTAAAGATAGGTAATACGCATAGTTATTCAGCACTAGTGCATTCTCTGGTTTTTGAATCAGGGCTTTGTCATAATACCCATCTGATTCTTTGTGTTGCTCTAATTTGTGAAATACATCACCTAAAGAACTATAAAATTGAGCCTGCAACTCAGAATTATTGAATACATAACCTACTCCTTTTTCAAGATACTTTATAGCTCCCTGATAATCTTCTAAAATATTCAGTACAGTTCCTCCATATAAGTAACTAATTGCTTGAAAGGGGTATTTCTCCACTCCCTCTTCAGCATATTTTTTAACGGATTCATAATTCCCAGATTCAAAGTGTAGATTCATCAACTGAATAAGAACATTGAAATCATCCAGTCCGTTTTCATAAGCCTTTTCATAATGAGATATTGCAGCTGAAGAATCACCTTCGTGCAAACGCATATCGCCCGCTAAAGCGTGTAACCCTTTTTCATTAGGATGCTGGATCAGGGACTTACTTACTAAGTCGTCTGTCAATGGAAGAGCAGTACTATCAATTTCTATGAGTTGATAGTATCCAAATACAATTTTCATTTTTTCCTCTAAACTTAAAAAGTCACCAGAGAATGCAGCTTCCAGATGTTCTCTAGATTCTTTATTCTTTCCTAGTTTCTTGTAAATCTCAAATAGGGAAAAATGAGCTTTACCGTCAGAAGGATCACGATCTAATAAATCCTCATATACGCCAGCAGCCTTTTCAAGTTTACTGTTTACAGCCAGTAGATTTCCTAACATATAATAACTGTTCTTATCATCTGGATATTGAACAATTAATCTCTCCACCTCGTTTACCGCACCGTCAAGATCACCTTTCTGAATATGGATTTTTTGTCTCTGCACACTTAGGTCTGAATTTAACCCAATTACTTTTTCAACAATATCCAATTGACTTAAAGCATTCTGATAATTCTTGTTCTTTAGATAGGCTTCTGATAAACTGTAATTCAACTCAATCGCCTCAGGCTTTATTTCTAAAATTAGCTTAAGTACCTCTATCTCTTTTTTAAAGTCCCCGTTAATCTTATAAATGTTTGCCAATAAGTATTTATACCAGATATTGGATTCATCCAATTCTACCGCATTTGTGGAATAAAATTGAGCTTGTGATAGTTGATTTGTATTGACATATAATTGCGCCAATTCAAACATCACTGGAGCATTTTTTGAATCAATAGTTAAACACTGACTAAAAAGGTCAATCGCCTCTTTTACATTTCCATTCTGCTTTTCTTTCTGCGCATTGAAAAAAGCTGTATCAAATGATTTGCGCTCATAGTCTGTCCACTCCTTATACTTGGATAAAGAAATTGGATTAGACACTTGATCTTTCGTCTTACAAGAGATTAAGATCATGAACAGGAAACTAAGAGATATGAGGGATTTAATCTTCAAAATATTATTCAAATGTACAATAGTCACCAATATTCACTGCGGTACTATTTCCTTTATAACAAACATGGTTACCAATCATAGAATTTTCCAAAATTGCATTTTCAATCAATGTGTTATTTTGGATTAGACTATTCTTTATTATTGAATTTTTCACAACGCTGTTTTCCCCTAAAGAAACATGGGGACCAACCGTTGTATTTTCTAAAACTACATTTTCTCCTAGGAAACAAGGCTCAATAATATGTGCATTTTTAAGTATCAATGAGGTTGGCTTTTGACTAAAACCCTCCGCTCCAATTGCCAACATTCTTTGATTGGCATAGATTGCTGCTTTTGGATTCCCGCAGTCCAACCATTCCGTAACGGCACCAGTCACCAATTTTGCTCCTTTGTTTTTCAAATTCTCAAGAGCATTTGTAATCTGGTATTCTCCATTTTCTATGATATCGTTATCGATCAGAAATTGTAATTCTGAACGAAGACCATTACCATCTTTGAAATAATAAATCCCAATAATGGCCTCATTGGAAACAAACTCCTTTGGTTTCTCAATAAAATCTGAGATATATCCTTCTTCAGTTAATTTAACAACTCCATAAGCTTCAGGATTTTCCACATGCTGAACCCAAATAATTCCATCTTGTTCCTCGTCCAGTTTAAAATCAGCTCTAAAAAGAGTGTCAGCAAAGGCAATAATCACCTTTCCATCCATTCTTTCTTTAGCACATAGAATAGCATGTGCTGTTCCTAGAGCTTCTTCCTGCTCGTACACAAACCCTTTAGCTCCAATCTTATCAGCGATATCCATTAGATCCTGCTTTACAGCATCTCCAAAATCTCCTATTATGAATGCAACTTCTTCAATTTCCTCTTGACAAACATTAGCAATATCTGAAACAAGTCTTTCAACAATTGACTTACCTGCTATAGGTACAAGTGGCTTTGGTATGGTCAATGTGTGAGGTCTCAATCGAGATCCTCTTCCTGCCATTGGTACTATTATTTTCATCGTAATCGTTCTTTTAAATCCTTAAAACTTCCTCAATCTAGACTCACTAATTAAAATCCAGTACTTCCAAAACCGCCAACACCTCTAACTGTTTCTGACAGCGACTCTACCAATTCCCAATCTGCCTGCGTATATTTTGCAATGACAAGTTGAGCCACTCTTTCACCATCCGCTATAAAAACCTCCTCATTGGATAGATTCACAAGAATAACTCCAATTTCGCCTCTATAATCTGCATCAATTGTTCCAGGTGCGTTTAATACGGAAACCCCTTTCTTTAAAGCCATTCCACTTCTAGGCCTTACCTGAGCTTCAAAACCTTCAGTCAACGCAATATAAATCCCAGTAGGAACTAACTTTCTCTCCAATGGTTTCAATGTAAAACCCTCCTCTTCTAAATTGGCATGTAAATCAACACCAGCTGAATCCTTCGTCTTGTATTCTGGTAATGGATACTTTGACCTATTGACTATTTGGATCTTTTGCATATTGCTGTAATAAAATTATGGATAGTCTCTTTTTCTAAAAAATAAATAAGGCCAATATAAATCAATACCGAACAGGTATTCACGATATAATATTGGTCTTCAATTAAGGCACTGAACAAATATAAGCCTATTGCTCCAAAAATATACGTTAAAATTCGTTTATAGTCATAAGGGATAGGGTAAAACTTCCTACTAAAAAGGTAAGATGTAACAAGCATTACAAAATAACAAACCAATGTAGCCCAGGCAGATGCTACATATCCATATATTGGAATATAACACCAGTTTAGCCCAATAGTAATGAGGGCGCCTAGTATTGAAAAATAGGCTCCGAACTTGGTTTTATCTGTCACTTTATACCAAACGGACAAATTATAATATATTCCAGAACACAAAATCGCCAACAATAAAATTGGTACAACTTTAACTCCTTCGAAGTACTCCTCTTTCCTTAAAAATGGCTCCTTTAATAAATCGACATATTGGGTTACAAGCAGAAAAGTGAAGCTTAAAACAATTACCAATATTTTCATCATCCAAGCGTATTGCTCCTTCGCATCCTTCTCTTTTGCCATTTTAAAGAAAAAGGGCTCAGCTCCAAAGCGATATCCCTGAATAATTATATTCATCAGGATGGCTAATTTATACACGGCCGAGTAAATTCCCAATTGACTATCTGCAATATCTTTAGGCAATAGGTAACTAAGGAATAACCTATCAGATAATTCGTTTGTCACATAAGCCAACCCTCCAATAGCAATTGGCCATGCAAACAGCATCATTTTTTTCCATAATTGAAAGTCGAATTTAAGCTTGATTCCCAGCCACTGAGGCGCCAACATCATCAAACTAATTGCACTTGCAAAAACATTTGCCAAAAATGCATAACCTACTAACCAATCTGGATTATAAATTGACTCTATAAATGTTACCGATATCCCTTCCTTGATCATCCAAGGACAGGCTAAAAAGAAAAATAAATTGAAACTTATATTACTAATTACATTTACCGTCTTGATCAAACCATACCGCATTGGTCTTTCTTCCGCTCGCAATACAGCAAAAGGAATTGTTGAAAGTGTATCTAGACCCAGTATAATAATGATGAGCAAGAAATAACTACTATAGGATGATCTATCTAGTATCCCTGCAATTTCTGGATACCATATTAAACCGATCAATAAAAATAGAAGGGTAGTAACTAGATGTGATAAGAAGGCTGTACTAGCTACAGCTTTCCCCTTATTCTTATGAAGAAACCTGAAAAAAGTTGTCTCCATTCCATAAGTCAATAGCACCAATACAAAGGCTGTAATTGAAAAGAAATAAGACATGACCCCATAATCTGCAGATCCTTTTAGAAAATGCAGGTAAAAAGGGGTCAGAAAATAATTGAGCAAGCGCGATAATACCGTGCTTGCTCCGTAAATCATTGTTTGGCCTAAAAACCTTCTTCTTGAAGACATATTTTATTAACTAAATACTGCTTTCCTTTTTTCCATAAATGCGGTTGTTCCTTCTTTGAAATGATCTGTTCCGAAACACTTCCCGAATTCTTCAACTTCCTTCTGGAATCCATCTACACCATCTGTATAATTTGCATTGACGGCTATAATAGCTGAAGCAATTGCTTTTGAAGAATTTTTCATAATTCCTTTAGCGATTTCTCTACACTTTTCCATCAAATCCTCAGAAGATACTACATAATTTGCCAATCCAATTGCTTCTGCACGATCTGCTTTAATCATTCCTGCAGTCATAATTAACTCTAGCGCTCTTCCTCGTCCAACTAATTGCGCTAACCTTTGTGTTCCTCCATATCCCGGGATTACACCTAAAGATGTTTCTGGCAAACCAACTCTTGCGTTCTGACTGAACACACGAATATGACAGGACATAGCTAACTCTAGTCCTCCACCCAATGCAAATCCATTCACAGCGGCAATTACTGGTGTTGACAATCTTTCTACTAAATTGAACAAGTCATTATGCCCTTTTTGACTTAACTCTTGTCCTTGCTCTACACTAAAGTTTGCAAATTCTGAAATATCCGCCCCAGCCACAAATGCCTTTTCACCTGATCCTGTCACTATGATGCATTTGACCTCAGTACTTTTGTCTAAAGATTGAAAGGCTAAACCTAATTCAGTAATGGTTTCCTTATTAAGTGCATTCAACTTACTAGGTCTGTTGATAGTAATTTCGGCAAGACCAGCTGCTATTTCGACAATGATATTTTGATATGACATCTGCTAATTTTTCTGCTAATTTAATAAATAATCGGTACTCTTTACTTTTAAGAAATCGGTATCTCTACAATAAAGCATGTTCCTATTCCTTCCTCACTAGTAAATTGAATGTTTCCATTATGAGCATGGATTATATTCTTAACCATAACCAAACCTAATCCCATCCCACTATTTTTTGTTGTGAATCTAGGTTCAAAAATATGGCCAGCAATATCTGACTTTATTCCAATACCATTATCTGTGACCTTTACAAGATAATTTTTTCCTTCCGATGAAAGGTCAATTACAATCTCCGCCTCTCTTTCATCAGGAATTGCTTGGATCGCGTTTTTAATTAAGTTGTTTAAAACTCTTTGCAATTGATTTTTATCTGCCAAGATGGGTGCATCATTCATAGATGAAGTTAACTTCACACCATTATTCTCATAAAAAGAAACGGTATTTCCCGCCAATTGTTTTAGGTCCAAGTTCTCTTTCACCAGCTTGGGCATAGCAGCGAAATCTGAAAATGCTTCAGCAATATAGGATAAGGTATCAATTTGATCAACGAGAGTTTCGGTAAACTCTTTCATTTTTATCTTCCAATTTGGATTGGTTGGATCAAATGTTTTCTCCATAAACTGAACGTGGAGCTTCATAGGGGTCAATGGATTCTTTATTTCATGAGCCACTTGTCTAGCCATTTCTCTCCAGGCATATTCTCTCTCACTTTTAGCCAGCCTCTCAGCACTTTTCCCCAACTCCTCAATAAGGTTGTTATATTCATTGATTAAAAGCCCTATTTCATCCTTAACGCTCCATTCTATTTTTTGATTTTGACCATTAATCTGAACATTTTTTAGCTTAGCAGCCAATTCCTTCAAGGGCTCAGTAATATACCTTGACAAGAATATTGCAAGACCAATTCCAAAGGCAAACAATACAACATAAACTTTTGATAGATTCCATAAATAGGCTTGAATATCTCGTTGATACTGCTTCTTGAGATCACGATAGGGAATATTCATAATCATAAGTGGTTCACCATTAGGAAGCCTCACCAATTGATAACTTGATAAATATTCAATATCATCAACTATCACCTGATCAGAGAATCTTTGATTTCCTTGAATAATTTCATTCAACTTTTTACTCTCCAAGCGCTTTGGTAGACCAACACCATCAAATAAGAATTGGTTTGAACTTAAAATCAATTCCCCATTCAAATTATAGAAATTAATATCTAGGTTATTGATTTTTGCTAGTGTATGAATAAATTGACTGAATTCCTTCTCGATATTATACATATCAATTTCACCTTCCCTAGAACGAATTTCATAGTCAATGGCTTTCATCACCGTATGTTCCTTTCTCATTAATCGATCTTCATGATATCGTCTATTCTGATTACTAAAATCATAAAAACTAATCAGACCTATCAAGGCAAATGAAAAGAGAAGGAGAATTAAAAGGGATAGTGTAATTCTATACTGTAAGCCGAGCTTTTTAAACATAAATAAGGTAATATTCTAGTATGCTAGGTAAGTTATACAAATTCATCATAAACGCAAAAAGCCACTCTTTAAAAAAGAGTGGCTTTTATATAGAAAATTTTTCTTTGCTTATCCTTGTGCTGATGCACCAGAAACAATTTCCAAAATTTCATTTGTAATTGCAGCTTGACGTTGACGGTTATAAACAAGTGATAAGCTATCTCTAAGCTCACCTGCATTATCCGTTGCTTTGTGCATTGCAGTCATTCTAGCTCCATGTTCTGAAGCATGAGAATCTAGAAGGGCTTTATAGATTTGTGTTTTCAATGATTTAGGAATCATTTCCAATACAATCTCTTCCTTTCCAGGTTCAAAGATATAATCTAGTTGAACAGAGCCATCAGATTCAATTGGCTTAACTGGCAAGAATTGTTCTGTTTGAACGATTTGTACAGCAGCATTTTTAAACTGATTGTAAACTAATACAACATGATCATAATCTCCAGCAACAAAAGCATCCATAATTTCTTGAGCAATAGCAGCCGAATGTTCGAAATCAAGATTATCAAAAATAGAAGTATTACTATTCATGATTTTAAAATCTCTAGATTCGTAGAAATCTGAAACTCTTTTACCAATTGTATATAAAGTAACATCCTTACCTGCTAAGTCTTCACTTACCAGTCGATTTACTTTTTTATTGATGTTGGCATTGAAACCACCACATAAACCACGATTAGAAGAAATAGCTACGATAAGTACCTTTTCAACCTCTCGTTGCTCTGAATATTTCCCTTCTGTTGAATTTTCTAAAGAAGCACTTAGGTTTTCCAACAATTCTTTCAATTTGTTGGCGTAAGGGCGCATTTGAACGATAGCATCCTGAGCTCTTTTCAACTTAGCAGCAGATACCATTTTCATAGCACTGGTGATCTGCATCGTTGATTTTACCGATGTGATTCTTGTTCTTAATTCTTTTAGATTAGCCATATCACTAATAATATTTTAGGAAATACCTAATTGGTATTAAGTTGGGAGTTATTAAAATACAACTCCCAGCTTAAATTAATATTTTGATGAAAGATCTTTCGCTACTGATTCTAGCACATCTGTTTGAGCAGAAGTGTATTTCCCAGTTTTCAACTGAGCCAATACATCAGCATGTTTAGCATCCAAGAATGCTAAGTATTCCGTTTGGAATGCAGCGATTTTATTTTCAGGTACGTTCATCAACAATCCTTTTGTACCACAGTAAATGATAGCAATCTGATGCTCAACAGTCATTGGAGCATTTTGAGCTTGCTTAAGGATCTCAACATTACGTTTACCTTTGTTGATTACAGATAATGTTGCATCATCTAGATCAGAACCGAACTTAGCAAATGCTTCTAGTTCACGGAACTGAGCTTGATCCAACTTAAGTGTACCAGCAACTTTCTTCATTGACTTAATCTGTGCACTACCTCCTACACGAGATACAGAGATACCTACGTTGATCGCTGGACGAACACCCGCATTAAATAAATCTGACTCTAGGAAGATCTGACCATCTGTAATAGAAATTACATTGGTTGGAATATATGCAGAAACGTCACCCGCTTGAGTTTCAATGATTGGAAGTGCAGTTAATGAACCACCACCTTTTACGATTCCTTTGATAGAAACAGGAAGGTCATTCATAGAAGCAGCGATATCATCATTGTTGTTGATTTTCGCAGCACGCTCTAACAATCTTGAGTGCAAGAAGAATACATCCCCTGGATAAGCTTCACGTCCTGGAGGTCTCTTAAGAAGAAGAGATACTTCACGGTATGCTACTGCTTGTTTAGATAAATCATCATAAACAATCAATGCAGGCTTTCCAGTATCACGGAAGAACTCTCCAATTGCAGCACCTGCGAATGGAGCATAGAATTGCATTGGAGCAGGATCAGATGCATTTGAAGCAACAATTACAGTATAGGCCATCGCTCCAGCTTTTTCAAGCGTATTAACGATACCTGCTACTGTAGAACCTTTTTGTCCAATAGCAACATATATACAGAATACAGGTTCACCTGCATCATAAAATTCTTTTTGGTTGATAATCGTATCAATCGCTACTGTAGTTTTCCCAGTTTGACGGTCACCGATAATCAATTCACGTTGTCCACGTCCAATAGGAATCATCGCATCAATTGCTTTGATACCTGTTTGCATTGGCTCACTTACAGGTTGACGGTAAATTACACCAGGAGCAGTTCTCTCCAATGGCATATCATAAAGGTCTCCTCCAACTGGTCCTTTACCATCGATAGGATTACCCAATGTATCAACAACACGTCCACAAAGACCATGACCTACTTTCAAAGAGGCAATTTTCTTAGTACGTTTTGCGATATCACCTTCTTTTACTCCTTTCGAAGTACCTAAAAGTACAACCCCAACGTTGTCTTCCTCCAAGTTCATTACAATTCCTTGAAGACCTGATTCAAATTCTATAAGTTCACCAGCTTGAACATTACCCAAACCGTAAAGACGGGCAATACCATCCCCAACTTGTAGAACACTACCAACTTCTTCCAACTCTGCTTGGCTCTTTGAACCAGCTAGTTGTTCTCTTAGTATGGCAGAAACTTCTGCCGGATTTAGTTTAGACATCTTTTAGAACTCTTTTATAAAAGGGTTTGAATCAAACTCCCGTTTCATTTT
>MAAC01018846.1_pt1 | contig 102232 bp, 91 predicted proteins | sample 1115981 | NCBI WGS metagenome assembly MAAC01 (sample SAMN04961126, study PRJNA320927) | seawater metagenome | isolation source: sample BD02T64 sea water enriched with oil for 64 days | place: USA:Gulf of Mexico | collected 2013-07-27 | reverse complement strand
GCGCGGCTCTGATCTTACCCACCGCCTGCTCGCCTTCTCGCGTCAGACGCCTCTGGCACCAAAAGTAGTTGATATTCACGATACTCTGGAAAGTGCCTGTGCCTTGTTACAGCGGCTAATAGGTGAAGATGTTGATTTATGCTTGGTCATTGGCCAGAACATTTCTAACTGCGAGGTCGACCCCGCCGAGTTAGAGAATGTCATTATCAATTTATCTAACAACGCTCGAGATGCCATGCCCAAAGGTGGTCGCTTAACCATTGAGGCCAATGAGGTGATGTGCGATACGCAGAATAAAATGGTTCGCGCCGGTGAACTGGCAGAAGGGGAGTATGTGGTGGTCTCCGTCAGTGATTCGGGTACGGGTATCGAGCCAGATGTGCTTCATCGTGTTACCGACCCGTTTTTTACCACCAAAGATGTGGGTAAGGGCACGGGCCTAGGCTTGAGTATGGCCTACGGTTTTGCCAAACAATCAAATGGCCATTTGAGTATTTACAGTGAATTGGGTGAGGGCACGACGGTTAATATTTTCTTGCCTGCCCATGCCGATGAGGTTGATGAAGAGATTTTACGACGACCTGAGGTTGACCTCGAGGGCAGTGAAAAAATACTGCTGGTTGAGGATGACCCCGCGCTGAGAGTCCTGGCCTGTAATATGCTTGAGGTGTTGGGATACCAGGTGGAGTCTACTGAAGATGTAGAAAAGGGCATCGCTCTATATCACCAGCATGGGGATTTTGATTTGTTGCTGACAGACATGATCTTACCCGGAGGGCGCAATGGTCGAGATTTGGCGAATGACTTACAGGCGATAAATCCGAGATTGAAGGTGATGTATATGTCGGGTTATACCGAAAATGCCTTGCTCCATCACGGTCGGCTGGACGAGGGTGTAGTGCTATTACAAAAGCCTTTTAGAGCTACGGATCTATCAACTATGGTGCGACAAGTTTTGGACAGCTAGCTTATTGTATAGATAATGAATGGATTTAAATTGCGCTGATTGGCTAAAAATGGGCGAGACGGATGGGTAGATACAGAAGAATAAAAACTGTTGCATCGCTTATTGCTTGCGATTAATCGGATAAGTGCTATTGCCCTGACCCTTAAAGGGCTGGGCCAACATGCGCCCGAGTCTAAGTTCATCTTCGCTACGGAATTGATCAATGCCAATGCCCATCTCCTGATGCCCCGCTGCGGGTTGGGCGCAATAGGTGCCCAAGGCTCTATCCCAAAGCGACAAATTAAAGCCGAAATTGCTGTTGGCCTCCCGGGGGATCACCGAGTGGTGCACGCGGTGCATATCCGGTGTGACGATGACACGTCGCAGCACCCTATCCAGACCTAAGGGTAAGCGAGCATTGGCGTGATTAAACATGGCGAGCACGTTGAGCAGCACCTCGAAAACCAGTACCGCGACGGCGGGTGGCCCCAGTGCGGTGATCACCATAAATTTAATGGCCATCGACACAATAATTTCAAGGGGATGAAAGCGCGCCCCGGTGGAGACATCAAAAGCCAGGTCGGCATGGTGCATGCGGTGTAAGCGCCATAGCACCGGCACCGCATGGAACATGATGTGTTGTAGGTAAATTGCCAGATCGAGGCAGATAATGGCGAGAGTGCTGGCCAACCATAGGGGCAGATCAAATTGCTGTAGTAGTCCCCAGCCTGCGGCTTCACCCGCCAGTGCCAGGGCAACAGCGGTGGTCGGCATCACCACGCGTATCACCAGGGTATTGAAGACCACAATGCCGAGATTGCCGGGCCAGCGCAGGCGGCGTGTTACCTGCCCGCTGCGCCGTGGTGCGACCAGCTCCCAGCCCGCCATCAGGGCAAAAATCCCGATGAAAAAGCTCAGGCGAATTTGCGCCTCATGGCCGAGCAGTATCTCACTCATTGCAATAAGCCCTATCTTGCCAGACGACGTTGCTATTAGTGCTCGTGGGCGACACCGGCCCCGGCGGGGATACGAATATCATCCACCATGTTCTGCACCTCTTGTGGGGGCGCTTCGGTGAAGCGGCTGATGACTACGGCTACCGCGACATTCAGGGCGGCACCAATAGTGCCAATGCCCGTCGGCGAGATGCCGAGGAACCAATGCTCCGGATTATTCAGTTCGGGGGCGATAAAATTAAAATAAATAATATAGGCCAGGGTGCTGAACAAACCGATCAACATGCCCGCCACTGCCCCCGAGCGATTAATGCGCTTGGAAAATATGCCCATGACAATGGGCGGAAACAGCGAGGCGGCGGCCATACCAAAGGCGAAGGCCACCACCTGGGCGACAAAGGCCGGCGGGTTAATACCAAACCAGCCGGCGATAAGTATCGCCACCACGGCGGCAAGCCGGGCGAAGAGCAATTCTTTTTTGTCGCTGATGTCGGGCATAAAGGTGCGCTTCATTAAATCGTGGGCCACGGAGCTGGAAATCACCAGTAACAAACCGGCCGCAGTCGACAGTGCAGCGGCGACGGCACCGGCAGCCACTAAGGCAATTACCCAGTTGGGCAGCTGGGCAATTTCCGGATTGGCCATCACCATAATGTCGCGGTCGACGTAAATTTCATTGGCGCTGTCGGTGAGTTCGTTGCTAATGACGCGCTCACCATGGCTGCCGCGCGCCTCGGTAAAGATGGGCTTGGCGGGGCTAAAGGCATGACCGGGGCGGTACTGCATAATGCCGTCGTCATTTTTGTCTTTCCAGGCAATCAGGCCGGTGTTCTCCCATTTTTCAATCCACGCGGGGGCCTCGCTATAGGCGACTTCGTTGACGCTCTCGGTGAGGTTTAAGCGTGAAAAAGCGGCCACGGCGGGAATGGTGGTGTACATAATGCAGATAAAAACCAGGGCATAGCCGGCTGATTTACGTGCATCGGAGACTTTGGGCACGGTGAAAAAACGCACGATGACGTGGGGCAGGCCGGCGGTGCCAATCATCAGTGCCGCGGCAATGGCCAGGGAGTCGATGGTGCTGCGCGTACCCACGGTGTAGGTATTAAAGCCCAGTTCGGTGGTTACCTGGTCGAGCTTTTGTAGCACGGTGAGGCCCGAGCCATCATTGAGTTTATCGCCCAGGCCGAGCTGGGGAATGGGATTGTCCGTCCACATAATCGACATAAAAATAGCTGGCACCATAAAGGCAAAAATCAGCACGCAGTACTGGGCCACCTGAGTATAGGTAATGCCCTTCATGCCACCGAGCACGGCATAGCAAAAGACAATGGCCATACCGATCACCACGCCGGTTTCAATTTCAACCTCTAAAAAGCGTGAAAAAACAATGCCGACGCCGCGCATTTGTCCGGCGATATAAGTGAAGGAAATAAAAATTAAACAGACCACGGCGACCACGCGGGCGAGTTTGGAATAGTAGCGATCACCAATAAATTCCGGTACGGTAAAACGACCGAATTTGCGTAAATAGGGTGCTAGTAGTAGTGCCAATAGCACATAGCCCCCGGTCCAGCCGACTAGATATACCGCACCGTCGCGGCCGGTAAAGGCGAGTATGCCGGCGACAGAAAGGAAAGAGGCGGCACTCATCCAGTCGGCCGCGGTGGCCATGCCGTTGACGACGGGGTGAATGCCGCCACCGGCGACGTAGAATTCTTTAGTGGAGCCCACCCGCGACCAAATGGCAATGCCGATATACAGGGCGAAGGACAGCCCGACGAAAATAAAGCTCAGTGTTTGTGCACTCACGATGGGGCTCCCGTGTCGACCTTGTGTTCTGCATCGTCATCATCGACGCCGTGGGCGCGCTCAATTTTTTTCATCCAGATATGGTAGATAAAAATAATTGCCACAAAACACAGCATGGTGCCCTGCTGGGTGAACCAGAAACCGAGGGGGAAGCCGCCAATACTGAACTGGTCGAGCCAGTCGCTGAAGAGTACGCCGCAGCCCAGTGAGACAAAGGCCCAGGCGCTGAGTAGTACCGTCAGCACCTTTATATTGGCTCGCCAATAGGCCTCTACATCGATCTCTTTGAGGGTTTCGCTGTCGTGATGGGAGTGGGGTGGCAGATTTTCTGCATCGTTGTGATGGTAAACCCCATCGCTAGTCTCTGGCTGATCTTTACTCTTGTGACTTTGTTGCATTGCGTCCTCGTAAGGGCCTTATTTTTCTGATGCGCAAGGCTGGCAAGATGTCGTTGCTATGTCAACAGAAAGCGTTGTGTAGGTGCTATTTATTGTGGCGACTTAGTGCAACGACATTGGCCTCTGATAAAGTTAAGCACTGGCGGGGCTACAGATTTAGATGAGCTAAGCCCTATGCCTGCCTTCGCCCCTTTTTACTTTGTCAGTAAAGCCCTCGCTAGCGGGCGCGTTCTTTAAATACAGCCACTGGCAGGTCAACTACTGGCAGGTCAACTAAATACAGGGTACAGACGTTAGTAGCCTGAGCTTGTGGTTTGACACGAAGTTTTACTGGCTTCGGATTTGGCAGAGGGCGATAAATTGTCCACTTAAATTGATCGTCATGGCAGAAAACACTATGATTCTTTGCGCCAATTTTTCCTATGTATTGCTCGACCATGGGCCTTAACCTTATACACAGGCAGTTTACGGTCAAGTTAAAGTAATACCCGGGCTTTTTTTATCATTGTTAGGGAATCGATATGAACAAAGTAGTTACCTTATGTTTTGCCCTGTTGTTAACGGCTTGTATGTCGACAGACCCCTATACGGGCGAGCAAAAAACCAGTAATACCGCTAAGGGTGCGGGCATTGGAGCGCTTGCCGGGGCACTGGTGGGCATGGCGGTATCGAGTAAGTCCGATCGTGGCAAGGGCGCATTGATTGGTGCCATTGGTGGGGGTGCCATCGGCGCTGGTGCGGGCTTTAATATGGATAAGCAAGAGGCGGCGCTACGAGCCAAGCTCGAAGGCACGGGGGTTCGCGTGGCGCGTGAGGGCGACAATATACGTTTGATCATACCGGGGCATCTTACCTTTGGCGTCGATAGCTATGATGTGCGCTCGGACTTCTACCCCACACTGGAGTCCGTGGCACTGATTCTTAAGGAATTTCCCAAGACCAATATTCGCATCGGCGGGCATACCGACGCCACCGGTAGCGATAGCCATAACCAGACCCTCTCCGAGCGCCGGGCGAGTAGTGTCGGCCAATTCCTGATTGCTCAGAGTGTGATGTCGGCTCGCGTTTCGACAGGGGGTTACGGTAAGCGCTACCCCATCGCGAGCAATGATAATACCGCGGGTCGAGAGGCTAATCGCCGCGTTGAGCTTGAGCTGGTGTCTTTTTAGCGACGAGTTTATTGGCTGGATAGGTCTAGCCGTTGTAGCGCTAACCGTAGATTCATTAAAAGGGCCCTTAACTTTGCGCGTCGTATTGAGGTTCGATACTGGCTATCGGGACGCTGCCGAGGTATTGGCAGAGTCTCTGCAAATACCCCTGCTCGGCGGTATTGAAGCCTCTACCGCCGATACCGGTTTCGATTTATTACTCGGTAGTGCAGGGCTGTCCCTGCGCGAGCTCTCAACTGAGCTTGAGGAGGGTAGAGGGCAGCAGAGCGGTAAGCGCAAAGGTAAAATAAAACAGACGGCCAATGCCGATATCCGCTGTGATTTTATCGCCGGAGAGCTGCGTCACCGGCGTCTCTACGGTGGCGGCAAAAATCAGATGATCCTCAAGGCCACCGGCCTCAATAAACACAAACCCTCGGTGATGGATTTAACCGCAGGCCTGGGGCGAGACAGTTATGTGCTGGCGACAGCGGGGGCACGGGTGACGATGTTTGAACGCCAGCCCATCGTTGCGGCACTGCTGGCGGATGGTTTACAGCGACTACGTGAGGGTGGCGATGGGGAGGAGTTAGCCATCGCCCAGCGTCTATTCCTCCACCGTGGCGATAGCCTCGATTGTCTTGCGGCGCTCGCCGAGCAAGAGGCCCCGGATGTGATCTATCTCGACCCGATGTTTCCTGAGCGGGGCAAAACGGCCAAGGTGAAAAAATCCATGGCCTTTTTTCATCATTTGGTGGGTAGTGATGAGGATGCCGCGGCGCTGTTACCCCTGGCGCTGCAAACGGCGCGCTACCGGGTGGTGGTTAAACGGCCACGCCATGCGCCGCCCCTGGCGGACATGAAACCGGGCTTGAGCTTTGAGGGCAAGTCGACGCGCTTTGATGTCTATCCCCTGAAAAAAATGCCGGGGTGATGTCCTTATTTATGTGGCTAATTGCGCTGTGTCTGCTTGGATGCGGGTGCCGCTGTCTTGCTGCGCAGTGCCAGTATGCTGCCGGCAGCGATCAGACCAAGGCCGATAAAGGCATGCAGCGTCCATTGATAATCTTCAAAAACGGTGGAGATGAGCAGGGCAACGATGGGGAAGATCAGAAAGGTATAGCCGCCCTTGTCGGGGCCGATCAGCTCCAGTAAACGCAGGTAAAAACCGAAGCCCAGTGCCGTGCCAAACACCGCCAGATAAATTAGCGCTGCAGAATATTGTAGTGTGTATTCAAAGTTGAAGCTTTTGCCGTTCAATAGCGCAACGATAAATAACAGGCAGCAGCCGTAGAATATGCCCCAGGCATTGTATTGCACCACTGGCAACTGTCGTCGTGTACTCATCCAGGTTGCGGTAATGCTACCCATGGAGGCGAGGAAGGTGGCCAGCAGGGCCAATAACAAGCCGCGAACGCTATCGTCCGCAAAGGAAATGCCATTCAGCTCCGCCGAGAAAACCAGGGTAATGCCGGCGACGCCAATGAGTGCGCCCAGCAGGGCGGGAGCACTGGTCTTATTACCGAGAATAATGCGCGCGGTAAAAATATTAAAAAATACAATGGTAGAAAAAACCACCGCCACCAAACCACTGGTGAGCATGCCCGTGGCCTGGTAAACCAGATAGTAATTGCCGGAAAATAAAAACAAACCGAGCAATAAAAAGCTGAAATGATCCTTTAGTGGAAAGCGTAGGGAGAGCTTTCTGCCACGGCACCAGGCAAACATCACCACGGCGGCGATGGCATTGCGATAGAAGGCGGAAACACTGGGGTCGACCTCACCGAGGTGGAGTTTGACCGCAATCCAGGTGGAACCCCAAATCAATACCGTGGCGCTAAATAACAAAAAGACTTGCAAGGTTTTACCTGCTATTAATTTTATTGTCGAGAAAAAAGTATGGAGACTAGCAGAGCAGGTTTTCCAATATGCCCTTATAAATAGTGCTGAGTGTGTCGAGGTCATTGGCGACAATCTGCTCATCGACCTTGTGAATGGTGTCGTTAAGCGTACCGAGTTCAATCACCTGGGTGCCGAGCTTGGCGATAAAGCGTCCATCGGAGGTGCCGCCGCTGGTTGATAGCTCGGTGTTGAGGCCTGTCTGGTGTCGAATGCTGTCGACGACGGCTGTCACCAGATCGCCGGGTTCGGTAATGAAGGGCTCGCCGCTTAAATTCCACTCGATGTCATAAGACAAGTTGTGGCGCACAAGAATGGCCTCGACTCTTGCTTGCAGCTGTGGCGCGGTGACCTCGGTCGAAAAGCGAAAATTAAACACCACCTCTACATCGCCGGGGATGACATTGGTGGCACCGGTGCCACCATTTATATTCGATACCTGGAAGCTGGTTGCTGGGAAAAAATCATTGCCCGAGTCCCAGTGTTCGGCCATCAACTCAGCAAGTGCAGGCGTGGCGCGGTGAATGGGGTTGTCGGCCAGTTGCGGGTAGGCGATGTGGCCCTGGATACCCTTGATGGTGAGCATGGCATTGAGCGAACCGCGGCGGCCATTCTTCACCATGTCGCCCAACTGTTGATTGCTCGAGGGTTCGCCGATCACACACCAGTCGGGAATAAGGTTTTTTCCTTGCAGCCAGTCGACGACCTTAACGGTGCCATTAATGGCCGGCCCCTCCTCGTCACTGGTGATCAGAAAGGCAATGCGCCCCGAGTGCTTGGGGTGTTCTTTCACAAAGCGCTCACAGGCGGTGACCATAGCCGCCAGCGCGCCCTTCATATCGGCGGCGCCACGTCCGTAGAGGATGCCATCGGCAATCAGTGGCTCAAAGGGTGGCTGCCGCCAGTCCTCGAGCTTGCCCGTTGGCACCACGTCGGTGTGACCGGCAAAACACAGCACCGGGCCGGATTCACCTTTTAGCGCCCAGAAGTTATCGACATCGGCAAAGGGCAGGCGTTGAATGTCAAAACCAATGGCCTGTAGACGCTCAATCATTACCTCCTGACAACCACCGTCGAGCGGCGAGACCGAGGGTCTGCCAATAAGCTCGCAGGCCAAATTCAATGTGGCGGATAATGTTTCGCTGTCTTGCGTCATGATTGAGGTTTCGTTGTCTTGGGGTAATCACTTGAAAGTGGAATATTTCGTCTCTATTAAATAAGTCGACCCGCAATGCGGGTCGGTTTTCTTATTTCACAATCGCCGTGCTCAATTATGGGCGTGCAGGGCCTCATTCAGCTCAACGGCCGTTTGGTTGGTTAAACACTCAACGGCACCGCTGACGGAATTGCGGCGAAACAGCAGGTCGGGCTTGCCAGCCAGTTCCCGCGCCTTGGTTTCACCGGCGACCTGCCTGCTGTCGTCGAGCATGACGACTTTTGTGCCAGCCGTAATATAAAGCCCAGCTTCAACAATGCAGCGGTCGCCGAGGGGAATGCCGATGCCGGCATTGGCACCGAGCAGGCATTCCTTGCCAACGGAAATAATAATATTGCCACCACCGGACAGGGTGCCCATGGTGGAGCTGCTGCCACCGAGGTCGGAACCGGCACCGACAAAAACACCAGCGGAAATGCGACCCTCGATCATATTCGGGCCCTCAGCACCGGCATTAAAGTTAACGAAGCCCTCGTGCATGATGGTCGTGCCTTCACCAATATAGGCACCGAGTCGCACGCGGCGGGCGTCGGCGATGCGCACGCCGGCGGGTACAACGTAGTCGCTCATCTTGGGGAATTTATCGACGCTGTCGACGCTGAGATTTTGACCCTTAATGCGCGCTGTTACCTGTCGTGCGGGCAGTTCGGCGAGATCGATGGCGCCTTCGTTGGTCCACGCGACATTGGGCAGGGAGCCGAAAATACCACTGAGGTTAATGCCGTGGGGCCTGACCAGCCGGTGGGAAATGAGCTGTAATTTTAAGTAGGCTTCGGGTACCGAGCCGGGTTCGTCATCACTGGCGAGAATAGTTGCCACGCAGGGGCGAGAGCTATTGAGTAAAGAGCGAGCGGCCTCTGCCTGGGCACCTTGCTGTTGCTTGTCCAGTGCGGTGGCGAGGCTTTGTAATGTGCTGTTGTCGAGATTAATCACCGCATTGCCTTCGCTGTAGTCGAGGGCTTCACTGAGTGCGGCGGCGATGGCAGTATCGGGATCTAATAGGGGTGCTGGGTAAAATACTTCGAGCCATTCACCTTTGTTGTTCTGGGTGCCAACACCGATACCTACACTGTAGAGCTTTGTCATTTGTTGTGCCTCGTTACTTGATTGCTAGTTGTTATTTGCCAGTGGCAAAAATATTGTTGTAAGTGTCGGCTTTAAAGCCGACATAAACCGCACCGTCGATTTCTAGAACAGGGCGCTTGATCAGTGTGGGTAGTTCGAGCAGGAGTGCGTTAACACTGACGGCATCGAGGTTTTCACGTCTTTCTGGGGCGATAGTTTTCCAGCTGGTACTGCGCTTGTTGAGCACCACTTCCCAGCCGAGGGCGTCTATCCACTTGGCAACCTGTGTTTGCGTTAAGCCATCGCTGCGCACATCGTGGAAGGTGAAGGCAACATCGTGTTCCTCCAGCCAGCGGCGGGCCTTCCTCACGGTATCGCAGTTTTTAATGCCAAAAAGTACGGTCACAACTTTCTATCCCCGGTTTTCCTGAAATGAATGGAGTGTTTAAAAAACGTTGGCAAGGATAGCAAAAGCGACCCTCGAGCACATTCTGTTTATACACCTGCAGATAGTGAGTAATGGCGTGTTTAGATAAGCGAAGAGTTCGTTGACGGCTTATCAGAGCGGCTAAAGAAAAGCACAGCCCTCACTTATGACACGCTGTATCTAGCGCCTGGGTCCGTGCAGCCGTCGACATTGAGCCTCCTACGGTCATGGGCAAAGCCTATGTTGCACTGCGCAACATTAAGCCCCTAACAGGCCGTTGAAATTCTACTGACCCGGTTATCTACGGCGTTGATACCAAGCTCAACGCGCTCATTTACACGAGTAAACTCCGCTTTTTCGCTTGATTTTGCCTTGTATCTGGCTCGACACAGCGAATTTTAACAAGCTGCTAGAGAAGGGGGGGGTTAGGCTTTTTTGGTGACTAAGGCTTTTTTTCGATGCGGATAGCAGGTGGTGCAAATCTCACAGACTCTGCCATCGCAGCCACGGGCGGAGCAAAACTCACGGCCGTAGTAAATAATTTGCAGGTGCAGGGCATTCCACTCCTCTTTTGGGAAAAGCCGCTTTAGGTCTTTTTCCGTTTGCACGACATTTTTACCGCTGGTGAGTCCCCAACGCTGTGCCAGCCGGTGGATGTGGGTATCGACGGGAAAGGTCGGGTGGCCAAAGCCCTGAGACATCACCACGCTGGCCGTTTTGTGGCCGACGCCGGGCAGGGTTTCCAGGGCCTCCATGTCCTCGGGGACTTCGCCGTCGTAGTCAGCGACTAGAATTTGGGAAAGTCCGGCAATGGCCCTCGATTTACGGGGTGAAAGGCCACAGGGGCGAATAATACCGAGAATGGTTTCGACCGGCACGTGGCACATAGCGCCGGCATTATTGGCCAGGGCAAAGAGTGCCGGGGTGACGGTATTAACCCGGGCATCGGTACATTGAGCCGAGAGCAGCACCGCAACCAGTAGGGTGTAATTATTACTGTGGTCGAGGGGGATGGGTTGGGTGGGGTAGTGCCGCGCCAGGGTCTCGAGAATATAGGCCACCCGTTCTTGCTTGAGCATTTACAGGCTCTCTATAAAGTATTTGATGCGCTGTGCGGCCTCTTCGCACTGGGCCAGTGGTGCCACCAGCGCCATGCGAATGCGCCGTTCACCGGGATTGCCCATTGCGGTATCGCGGGCCAGATAACTGCCCGGTACCACGGCGACATTCTGTGTGGTGAGCAGCTCGCGGGTAAAGATGTCATCGGCAATGGGCGTTTGCGGCCACAGATAGAAGCCGGCATCGGGTTGAGTAAATTCCATCACCGGTTGGAGGATTTTACTCACGGCGCTAAATTTTTCCCGGTATTGGCGGCGATTGTCGAGCACGTGGCTTTCGTCGCCCCAGGCCGCGACGCTGGCCCACTGGTGTTGCAGCGGCATGGCGCAGCCGTGGTAGGTGCGATAGAGCAAGAATTTTTGAATGATGTCGGCGTCACCGGCGACAAAACCTGAGCGCAGGCCGGGCAGGTTAGAGCGCTTGGAGAGGCTGTGGAAGACCATACAGCGCTTGAAGTCATCGCGGCCCAGTTCGGCGCAGGCCTGTAGCAGGCCGGGTGGTGGCCGCTCTTCGTCGCTGTAAATCTCTGAATAACACTCGTCGCTGGCAATCACAAAGTCGTAGCGGTCGGCCAGGGCGATGAGTTCTTTTAAGGTGTCGAGGCTTAGTACCGAGCCGGTGGGGTTGCCCGGGGTGCAAAGATAGACCAGTTGGCAGCGCTGCCAGTCGGTCGCGCTAAGGCTCGAAAAGTCGGGAGCGAAGCCATTGTCCTGGTTGCAGTTGAGAAAAACCGGCTCGGCACCGGCGAGTAGGGCGGCGCCCTCATAAATTTGGTAGAAGGGATTGGGCATTACCACCGTGGGCTTTTTACTGGGGTCGATCACCGCCTGGGCAAAGGCAAACAGGGCCTCGCGGGTGCCGTTGACGGGCAAGATATGTTGCTCGGGGTCGGGCATGGCCGGCAATTGAAAGCGCCGGGCCAGCCATTCGGCAATGCCCTGTCGCAGTTCAGGGATGCCTTTCGTGCCGGGGTAGGCATTCAGACCGCTGCTTTGTTCTACGCCATTGAGGTGGGCAATCAGGGTGTCGATAACCAGTTGCGGTGGGGCATGCTTGGGCTCGCCCACGGAAAGGCTGATCGCAGTATTGGCACTGGATGCGTCTACATTAGCAAGTAGGGTTTTCAGTTTTTCAAAGGGATAGGGCTGCAGGGCTTGTAGGTCGGGATTCATGGGGCTCTCATTGCTGTCCATCCGCTATTGGGGTGGGGTTTGGCTGGTGGGGAGGGGGGTAGACAGGTCGGTGATTGAGGGTCTTTTTATTCGCGTTTATGCAGTAACTCTACAGCACTGCCCGCGGTTTTGTTTTCGAGATTGCGGGTGTTTAATTCTCGACAAATGGTTTGCTCGATGTCGCGACATAAATCCAGGTCGTTGAGGGGCTGGTCCTGTTCGTCGGTGAGGTAAAAAATATCCTCGACGCGTTCGCCCAGCGTGGCAATTTTAGCGCTGTGCAGATGTATCTTGAAACGCATAAATATTTGTCCGAGTTGCGCGAGCAGGCCGGGGCGGTCGGGGGTTATGACTTCAAGATAGGTGGTGCGGGAGTCGTGGCTATGGTCGATTCTGGCAGAGGTGCCGATGGTCAGTTGTTTTAATTGGCGCGGTGTACGGCGGTTGACCTCAATGTTGCGACTGTCATTGTCCAATAGGGCTTTTTTTAGCTTGCGCTTGACCCTGGTCGCCATATCGGGGCGGTTGGCGAAGGGCTGGCCCTGGTCGTCGAGCACATAAAAAATATCGTAGGTGTGATTTTCATTGCCGGTGTAGAGCCTGGCATCGTGGATGTCGAGGCGCAGTGTATCGAGGGTGGCGGCGGTAATGGGAAAGACGTTGGCGAGATTCTTGGTGTGGATAAATATACGCGTAACGCTGTCGTCTTCCATGCCCGCATCTTCGATCAAAATCACCGGCACGCTGGGGTCTTCGGCGGCCAGTACGGCCTTCACCCCCCGCGTAATGACACTGGCGCTCTCGCGTAAAAAGAGCTCGCTGTCCATATCGCTCCACAGCGCGGTGCTCTGCTCCCGGGTAATACCTTCTTTTTCCAATAGTGCTAGAGTTTCGTTGCGGGCGTTGTCAATCCACTTTTGCTTGTTAATGGGGTTTTCCAAACCGCGCCTCAGAGCATCGCGGGTTTGGAAGTACAGCTGGCGAATGAGTGAACCCTTCCAGTTATTCCACAGGGTCGGGTTAGTGGCATTCATATCGGCGACAGTCAGTGTCAACAGATGGTCCAGGTGTATTTGATCGCCGACCAATAGGGCGAATTTGTGGATTACATCGGGGTCGGAAATATCCTCGCGTTGAGAAATGCTCGACATCAGCAAGTGGCTCTCTACCAGCCAGCTGACTAACTGGGTCTCCGGCTCGGAAAAGCCGTGGCGTCGGGCGAAGTTGGTGGCATCCACCGCCCCTAGTTTTGAATGGTCGCCGCCGCGACCCTTGGCGATATCGTGGTAGAGACCGGCAATCAGTAATAGCTCGGGTTTGGGCAGGTTTTTCAGCACGTGGGAGGCGACGGGAAATTTTTCTTCTTCGGCGGCATTGCCGAGCCGGCGGATATTGCGAATCAGCTGAATGGTGTGAGCGTCGACCGGGTATATATGGAACAGGTCGTGTTGCATCAGACCGGTAATGCGATCAAATTCGGGCAGGTATTTACCGAGAATACCGTAGCGTGTCATGCGTTGTAGTTGGGTGGTTAGGCGCCCATTACAGCGGAACAGGCGCATAAACAGTTCGCGATTTTTCGGGTCGTTGCGAAAGTCCTGGTCAATGTGATGACGGTATTGGCGAATTTGTCGAATCGTGGTCGAGCGCACGCCCTGGATGGAGGAGTCCTCGCCGAGTAAGACGAAGATTTCGAGCAGGGCGGAGGGGGTGTGGCTAAAGACCTTGCCATCGATGGCCTCGATGAAGTTATCGCGTACCTGAAAACGTTCGTTGATGGTACGCAAGATATTTTTTCTGTGATTCTTATTTATGACCTCGTCCATGTATTGCAGGAGCATGTCATTTTGTTCGCGCATCACCAGCACCACTCGGTAGTAGCGCTGCATAAATTGTTCGACGGCGAGTCTTTCCTTGGTGTCGCGATAGCCAAACATTTGTGCCAATTTGCGCTGTGCGTCGAACAGTAAGCGCTCCTCGGCGCGCCCGGCAATCAGGTGTAGGCCGTAGCGTACTCGCCATAAAAAGGCCTGACCCTTGCGGAGTAATTCGTATTCTTCGCCGGCGAGAAAATGACTGTTGGCCAGCTCGGCGAGAGAGCGTTTATTAAAGTGTCGCTTTGCCACCCAGCCGATGGTTTGGATGTCGCGCAGGCCGCCGGGGGCCTCCTTGATATTCGGCTCGAGGTTGTACTCGGTATTGCCGTGCTTTTCGTGTCGCTGGTTTTGCTCATCGTATTTGGCGCGAAAAAAAGCCTCCGCAGGCCAGATGTTGGCGGGGCCAGTTTGCTCTTCCATGTTGCGGCGCAACTCGGTGTTGCCGGCAAGGGTGCGCGCCTCCATTAAATTGGTGGCGACGGTGATATCGGCCCTTGCCTCGTCAACACAATGGCTCAGGGCGCGCACGCTGTGGCCAATATTGAGTTGTATGTCCCAGAGGAAGGTGAGGAAGCTCTCAATGCTGGCTTTGTAGGGTGTGTGATCTTGGTGTTGGGTTAAAAGCAGGAGGTCGATGTCGGAGTGGGGGTGGAGTTCACCGCGTCCGTAGCCACCCACAGCCAGGAGGCTGATATTTTCGTCCCAGCGAAAGCGACGCCAGGCGCACAATAGGATGCTGTCGATAAAGGCGGCGCGTTCATGCACCAGAGTTTCGGTGTCCTCACCCTGTTCAAAGCGGTTGTTGAGGAAAGTGTCGGCACCGCGAATGGCATCCCGAAAGACGGTTTGTGCATCGCCCTTGTCAAGGTTGGCGAGAAAGCGTTTCTCGTCAAAAAAAAGTGGTGTGGGCAGGGCTTCGGTGCTTGGATTCATGAGCTCTATGCTTGCATGTCGACGGACGGGTGGGGGTGTTTACCTGCAGTGGCGATGCCTTAGAAGGCTTCGTCGGGGCGGGCTGTGAGTACTTCGACGCCGCTGGCGGTGACTAGTAAGGTGTGCTCCCACTGGGCGGAAAGGCGACCGTCTCGAGTTTCCACTGTCCAGCCATCGTTCTTGAGTTTGGTGTGCTGCTTGCCGGCATTGACCATGGGTTCGATGGTGAAGGTCATGCCTTCTTCAAGCACCAGGCCTGTGCCGGGTTTACCATAGTGTAGAACCTGAGGGTCCTGGTGAAATTCGTCGCCGATGCCGTGGCCGCAATACTCGCGCACCACCGAATAGTAGTTGGCCTCGGCGTGTTTCTGTACGACATGACCAATATCGCCGAGGCGATTGCCGGGCTTGACCTGTTCTATGCCCAAATAGAGGCATTCCTGGGCGATCTTGACGAGTCGCTCGGCGTGGCCGGCAGTTTTACCAATACAGAACATCTTGCTGGTGTCGCCGAAGTAACCGTCCTTGATGACGGTAATGTCGAGATTGACGATGTCGCCATTCTTGAGGATTTTTTTGCTGGCCGGGATGCCGTGGCATATCACGTGATTGACCGAGGTGCAGATCGACTTGGGAAAGCCGCGGTAATTGAGGCAGGCGGGGATGGCTTGCTGCACGTCGACCATAAAATCATGGCAGATTTGGTCGAGTTCCTCGGTGCTGATACCGGCTTGCACGTGGGGCGCGATCATTTCGAGGACGTCGGCGGCGAGCTTGCCGGCAATGCGCATTTTTTCGATTTCTTCGGGTGTTTTGATGCTAACGGACATGAGCTCGGTCGTGGGCAGTTGCGGGGCTCCATTGTACCCAATTTTAGCCCTTTCTATGGGGATTGCCTTATCGTCGGTCATTAATTTTTAGCTGCCGCGCCGGGCCGCTCTTTTAGTGTCTCCGATTGCCTGGAGTTCTTCTAATGCCCTGTCAATTGTGGTATAAAGCGCGCCCCGATGGAAAGGCCATCGGGGTTTACTTTAACGACTCACACTTACCGACACATTGGCTTGGGTGCCTGCTTGTTCGCAACGCAGGTTAGACAATGGGGGGGTGGAGGCTTAACCCAACAGGAAACTTGAATTATGACAGTAGTTAGTATGCGCGACATGCTCCAGGCGGGGGTCCATTTTGGCCACCAAACTCGTTACTGGAACCCGAAAATGAGTCAATACATTTTCGGTGCCCGAAATAAAATTCACGTCATCAACTTAGAGCACACCGTGCCGGCATTTAACGATGCCCTCGAGCAGGTACGCCAGCTCAGTGCCAGTGGCAATAAGGTCTTATTCGTCGGCACCAAGCGTGCGGCACAAAAGGCTATTAAAGAAGAAGCGGAACGTGCGGGCATGCCCTATGTTTGCCACCGCTGGTTGGGCGGCATGCTGACCAACTACAAAACCATTCGTGCTTCCATTAAGCGCTACCGTGATCTGGAAGCACAGAGTACCGATGGCACCTTCGAAAAGCTGACCAAGAAAGAAGGTTTGATGCGTTTGCGTTTGAAGGAGAAACTCGAGCGCTCCATTGGTGGTATTAAAGATATGGGCGGCCTGCCCGATGCCTTGTTTGTGATTGATGTCGACCACGAGCGTATCGCCGTACAGGAAGCCAATAAGCTGGGTATTCCCGTCATCGGTATTGTCGATACCAACAGTAACCCCGATGGTGTCGATGTGGTCATTCCTGCCAATGATGATGCTATTCGTGCGGTCAAGCTCTATGTAATGGCGATGGCCGATGCCGTGCTGGAAGGCAAGGCTGGTGGTGCTGTTTCCTCCGAGAAGGATGAGTTTGTCGAGGTTACAGAAGCTCAGGCCGATGCCGCTGTTGCAGACGAAACTGAAGCCGCTGCGCCAGCAGCTGAAGAGGCCGCTGAGCCTGCGCCAAGCGCTGAGGCTTAAGCCTTAGGGGTCGGCTCGCAACGAGCGGCCGATCAGTCGTTAATAAAAAGGGGGCGTGGCCTCCTTTTTATTAACTGTATTTTTGTCGATTTGATATCGATGTAAACCGAATTTATTGAGAGGATTTCCCATGGCAGCGATTTCTGCTTCCCAGGTTAAAGAATTACGTGAACGCACTGGTCTCGGCATGATGGAGTGCAAAAAGGCTCTAGCTGCGGCCGATGGTAATATCGACACGGCGATTGAAAATTTACGTAAATCCAGCGGCATGAAGGCGGCCAAAAAAGCCGGCCGCACGGCTGCTGACGGTGTTGTCGCAGTAAAGGTTGCCGATGATGCCTCCTACGCGGTTTTGGTAGAAGTCAACTCGGAAACTGATTTCGTCACTAAGGATGAAGGCTTTAAGGCCTTCGTTGGTGCCGTTGTCGACAAGGCTTTCGCCGACAAACAGGATAATATTGAGGCTCTCTCCGCGGCTATGGAAGATGCGCGCCAGGCGCTGGTGCAAAAATGTGGCGAAAATGTCAATGTGCGCCGCGTACAATTGGCCGAAGCTCCCGTAGTCGGAGCCTATGTACATAGTAACAGTCGCATTGGTGTGCTGGTTACGCTTGAGGGCGGCACTACAGAGCTTGCCAAAGACGTGGCCATGCATGTTGCCGCTGTTAACCCCCAGGTTGCTACGCCTGAAGAAATGCCCGCCGATGTGGTTGCCAAGGAAAAAGAAATTTATGTTTCCCAGGCCATTGAGAGTGGCAAGCCCCCCGAGATTGCCGAGAAGATGGTTGTTGGCCGTTTGAAGAAGTTCCTCGCCGAGAGCAGTCTGGTTGAGCAACCTTTCGTGCGCGACCCCGATATTAAGGTGGGCAAAATGTTGGCCGATGCCGGAGCCAGTATTAAGGGTTTCACTCGCTATGAAGTGGGTGAAGGTATAGAAGTTGAAGAAGTCGACTTTGCCGCTGAAGTGGCTGCACAAATCGACGCTACTAAGTAGCTCGTTTGCCGCCGGCTGCCCTTGGGTGGCCGGAGGACGCTCAATAGGTAGAGAAAATAACGCCGCGATTTTAACCTTGATGGAAGATGCCGATGAGCAACCCGAGCATAGATAAGAAGTACAAACGCATTCTTCTCAAGCTCAGCGGTGAAGAATTAATGGGCGAAGGTAACTTCGGCATTGACCCAAAAGTACTCGACCGCATGGCATTGGAAATTGGTCAGTTAGTGGGTATTGGCGTGCAGGTCGGTCTGGTGATTGGCGGCGGCAACCTGTTTCGTGGTGCGGCACTCAGTGCTGCGGGTATGGAGCGGGTCACCGGTGATCACATGGGCATGCTGGCCACCGTGATGAACGGCCTGGCAATGCGCGATGCCCTCGACCGCAATAATATTTCGGCGCGAGTGATGTCGGCCATTCCCATGAGCGGTGTGGTTGAACACTACGATAGACGTCGCGCTCTGCGCTATTTGTCCGCGGGTGATGTGGTTATCTTCAGCGCGGGTACTGGCAACCCCCTGTTTACCACCGACTCTGCAGCCTGCCTGCGCGGTATTGAGATCGATGCTGAGTTGGTCTTGAAGGCGACCAAGGTGGATGGCGTGTATTCCGCTGACCCCATGAAAGTGCCAGATGCGACACTGTACTCGCGCTTGAGCTACGATGAAGTGTTGGATAAAAAGTTGGAAGTGATGGATTTGACGGCGATTTGCCTGTGCCGCGAACACCTTATGCCGGTGCGAGTTTTTAGAATGTCTAAGCCCGGTGCATTGTTAAATGTGGTAGTGGGTGGTGACGAGGGAACATTGATCGAGGAAGCCTGAACCCACTGGGACGCTGCCAAGATGATCAATAAAGAGATGACTGATTATGATTAATGAATTGAAGGAAGACGCCCAGCAACGCATGAGTAAAACGGTGGAGGCCCTGGGTCACGCGCTGAATAAAGTGCGCACCGGCCGCGCTCACCCAAGCATCCTCGAGGGTGTTAGGGTTTCCTACTACGGTAGCGAAACGCCGCTCAGTCAGGTGGCGAATATTTCGGTTGCCGATGCGCGCACCCTGACAGTGACGCCCTGGGAAAAAAATATTGTCCAGGATGTCGAGCGGGCGATTATGAATGCAGGCCTTGGGCTCAACCCCTCCAGTGCCGGTGAGGTGATACGCATCCCCATGCCCGCGCTCACCGAGGAGACACGCAAGGGTTTTATTCGCCAGGCCCGCAAAGAAGTTGAAAATTCTCGAGTTTCGGCGCGCAATATTCGCCGCGATGTGCTCTCCGATATCAAAGAGCTATTAAAGGAAAAAGATATTTCTGAGGATGAAGAGCGTCGCGCCCAGGACGATGTACAAAAAATCACCGACCGTTTTATCAAGCAAATGGACGATATGCTGGTGGTTAAAGAAAAAGATCTGATGGAAATCTAGCCAGTAAGTGAAATATTGATATGACTGGCCGGGACAGTGTGTCCGGCCAGGTCTCTTCAGGAAAAAGCCGGAAGTACATCCAGGAACATAATATGGCGGAAAATTTGGCCGGTGATAGTGCGCAGCCGCTGAGGCATGTTGCGGTGATTATGGACGGTAACAATCGCTGGGCGAAGGCTCGGGGTTTACCGGGTCATGAGGGCCATATAGCCGGTGCCGAACGCGTTAGAGACCTCGTCGAGAGCTGTCGACGTCACCGGGTTGAGGTTGTTACCTTATTTGCCTTCAGTAGTGAAAATTGGCAACGACCAGCCCTGGAAGTGACCGGCTTAATGAGCCTTTTTTCCAGTTATATAAAAAAAGAAGCGAAGGCGCTCAACGAGCAGGGTGTTCGCCTGCGGGTGATTGGTGAGCGCAGTCGTTTCAGCTCGCGCCTACAAAAACGCATTGCCGATGCGGAGGCGCTAACCGCCGATAATCGCGAGATGACCCTGGTATTGGCGGTTGATTACGGCGGTCGCTGGGATATCGTCAACACCACCCGCAAGCTGGCGCAGCAAGCTGTCGACGGTGGCCTGGCGGTAGATGATATCGACGAGACCCTATTCGAACAAAACCTTTGCCTCAACGACTTGCCAATACCGGATCTGTGTATCAGGACGGCCGGCGAACAAAGGATTAGCAATTTTCTACTTTGGCAATTGGCCTACAGTGAACTCTATTTTGCCGAGTGTTACTGGCCGGATTTTGATGTCGCTGCCTTTGATGCTGCCGCTGTCGCCTACTATCAGCGCCAGCGTCGGTTTGGCTGCAGTCAGGAGCAAATGGAAGCTGATGTGACTGAGCGTGAGTTGGAATCCCCTCGCGATCGAGCCCGAGCTTAATGCTTAAACAGAGGGTTATAACCGGTGTGGTTTTGGCAGTTGCCTTCCTTGGCGCTTTATTTGCACTACCGGCACTGGGCTTTATTGCTCTGACGGCCGGGGTGCTGGGCTATGCTGCCTGGGAATGGAGCCATCTTGCCGGCCTCGAAAGCACTCGCTCACGGGGCTTGTACACGTTGTCTGTATTGGTTCTAGGTGCCTGTTTAGCTGCCTACCTCGGCTATGGGCAGAACATTCTTTTCGCTGAAAAGTCACGCTCGGTGCTACTCGTCGCCTGTACCTGGTGGGCCGTCGCCGTGCTTTGGGTGCAAGCCTACCCCAGTAGCGCCATCCTTTGGGGTCGGCGTTGGCTCTGTTTGACAATGGGCCTGGTGGTTTTATTGCCGATGTGGCTGGCACTTGCGGGCCTTATCTCTCTCGCTGCGGGGCCGCAGTTGGTATTGTCGGTTGTGCTCCTGGTTGCCCTGGCCGATATCGGCGGCTATTTCGTCGGCCGTGCCTTTGGGCGTACCAAACTGGCCCCCAGAGTGAGCCCTGGCAAAACCTGGGAGGGCCTATTGGGTGGCCAATTGGCTATTGTTATGGTGGTACTCGGCACTGGTTGGGTGATGGATCTAGAGGCCTCTCGTTTGGGTATGTGGTTGGCTTTGGCCATGGTCACGGGACTGGCTTCGGTATTGGGTGACCTGCTTGAAAGCATGGTTAAACGCCAGCGCGGCGTCAAAGATAGCGGCACAATTTTACCCGGCCACGGCGGTGTACTGGACCGGATTGACGGGCTAACCGCTGCCTTACCTGTCTTCGGCCTTGGCTTGTCCCTGCTGTACAATCGCCTCTAGGCTATGAGTTTTGTGCCGCCCTCGTCATGGGGCTGCTCTGACATCCCTCAATCGCCGTTTCCTCTTACTCACGCGGACGAAAGTTAACCTCGTTATGAAGTCGCCTACACAAAACCTTACAATTCTTGGCTCGACTGGATCGATTGGTGTCAGCACTCTCGATGTTGTCGCCAGGCACGCGGAGCAGTTTCAGGTTTTTGCCCTGACGGCGAATCAGCGCGTTGTAGAGCTGGCTCAGCAGTGCCAGCAATTTCATCCGCGCTATGCGGTGCTGGGTTCTGAAGCCGCCGCCGAACATTTGCGCAGCCTGGTGAGTAATGATGTTGAGGTGCTTTGGGGGGAGTCTGGCCTGGCCACGGTTGCCGCCCACGCGGAGGTTGATACGGTGATGGCGGCCATCGTCGGTGCGGCGGGTTTACTGCCCACCCTGGCGGCGGTGAAGGCCGGTAAAAAAATCTTGCTCGCGAATAAAGAGGCTCTGGTGATGGCGGGGCAGTTGTTTATGGATGAGGTGGCGCAGTCAAAGGCGATCTTGTTGCCCATCGACAGTGAACACAATGCCATTTTTCAATGCCTGCCGGCCGATTACAGCGGGCGCGAACAGGCCGGTGTGCGGCGTCTTTTACTTTCGGCCTCGGGCGGCCCCTTTCGTAACACCCCTCTCGCGGACATGGCGGCGAAGACCCCAGATCAAGCCTGTGCCCACCCTAATTGGGTGATGGGTCGTAAAATTTCCGTCGATTCTGCCACCATGATGAATAAGGGGCTGGAGTTGATTGAGGCCAGCTGGCTATTTGCCGTGGCGGCCAGTGACATCGATATTGTGATTCACCCTGAAAGTATTATTCATTCTCTGGTGGAGTATCGAGACGGCTCGGTATTGGCCCAGCTCGGCAATCCCGATATGCGCACGCCTATTGCCCACGCACTGGCCTGGCCGCAGAGAATGGAATCCGGTGTTAGCTCCCTCGATTTGATCACCATTGCCAGTCTTAATTTTGAGGCGCCGGATGAGCAGCGCTTTCCCGCGTTGCGGCTCGCCCGCGAGGCCGCGCAGAGTCGGGGCGATGCCCCGGCGGCGCTGAATGCCGCCAATGAGGTGGCGGTTGAGGCCTTTTTAAATGAGGCCATTGGCTTTACAGACATCGCCGCTGTTGTCGACAGTGTCATGCAGTCATGGCAGCGGGGTGAACCTCGCGAGCTCGCCGCAGTCCAAGAGGCGGATCGGCGTGCCCGAGCGCTGGCGTGCGAGGTGATCGCTAGATAGGTGTAAGTCTAGATAGGTGTAAGTCTAGATAGGTGTAAGTCTAGATAGGTGTAAGTCTAGATAGGTGTAAGTCTAGATAGGTGTAAGATAGCCCTACCCAAATTCTGGGTGAAGGCGTAACAAGACGAGAGCGGGTTTTATGGCATTCCTACAAATGGTTTTTTATACCCTCATCGTATTGGGTGTCCTGGTGTCCTTTCATGAGTTTGGCCACTTCTGGGTCGCTCGACGCTGTGGTATCAAGGTGCTGCGCTTCTCTATTGGTTTCGGTACACCCCTGTTCCGTTGGCGTGATCGCCATGACACGGAGTTTGTTATCGCCGCCTTGCCCCTCGGTGGCTATGTGAAAATGGTCGACGAGCGCGAGGGCAATGTCGCTGACGCCGATATCCCCTTTGCCTTCAACCGCAAGACGGTGTGGCAGCGCATGGCGACGGTCGCGGCGGGGCCGCTGGCCAACTTTCTGCTCGCTGTTTTGCTCTACTGGGTCATCTACATGCTCGGCGTGCAGGGTGTGGCGCCGGTGATTGGTGGGGTGACACCGGGCTCGGTTGCCGAGAACGCGGGATTGGAGGCGGGGCAGGAAATTCTCGCCGTTGATGGTGAGCCGACGCCCACCTGGCAAACACTCGGCGAGCGCCTGGTGCATCGCATTGGTGATGAGGGCGAAATTCGCTTTACTGTTTCCTATGCCGACTCCAATTTGCAGTACGACAGTGCTGCCTCTCTGGTGGGTTGGCAGGTCGACGCCAAAGTCCCCGACCCCATTGGTAGTCTGGGCATCGAACTTTACAGGCCGGCAGTATTGCCGCTAGTGGATGCCGTCACGCCGGGTGGTCCGGCGGATCGGGCCGGGTTTCTCAGCGGTGACATGCTGCTGTCGGCCGATGGCGTGGCCATGGTCGACTGGTATGCCTGGGTCGAGCATGTGCGAAGCCGACCGGGGCAGACCATTGCGGCACTTGTCGAGCGCGACGGACAGACCCAGACGCTTAGCGTGACGCCGCGCCGGGTAGAGCAGGGGGGCGAGGTCTTTGGCCAGGTAGGGGTGAGTGTGGTGACGCCGGAGTGGCCGGAAGATTTTTTCCGCGAGACGCGCTACGGGCCGGGCGGGGCCTTTGTTAAAGGCCTGTCACAGACCTGGTCGACGACGCAGATGATCTTTAATTCCATTGGTAAGATGTTGAGCGGTGCACTTTCCGTCGAGCATTTAAGCGGTCCGATCACCATTGCCAAGGTGGCGAGTAAGTCGGCCGATTACGGTTTAGTGGCTTTCCTGCAGTTTATGGCCTTGCTCAGTGTTAGCCTGGGCGTGCTTAATCTGTTGCCGGTGCCTGTGTTGGACGGCGGTCACTTGCTTTACTATGTGGTCGAGGCGGTAAAGGGTAGTCCTGTGTCCATGCGGGTTCAGGAGGTTGGCCAGCAATTTGGCTTGTTCTTTATTATTGGTTTGATGGTGCTGGCACTATACAATGACCTGCTGCGGCTTTGAGTCGATAAACTAAACTAACAACAAGAGTTATTCTACGCGTCCATGAAACGATTTTTTCTGCCGCTATTGTTTTGTCTGTGCCCAGTATTAGCTTCCGCCGAGGTATTTCAAATTGAGGATATTCGCCTGGAGGGCCTGCAACGGGTCTCCGCGGGGACCGTCTTTACCTCACTCCCGGTGCATGCCGGTGAACTTATCGACGAGGTGGGTATTCGCTCGGCGGTGAGGGAGCTATTTAAAAGCGGTTATTTTAATGACATTAGCATCGCTCGCGATGGCAATGTACTGGTGGTCAGTCTCGAGGAGAGACCCGCTGTTGCCGAAATTAATATTGACGGTAACAAGGCGATTGAAACTCCGGACCTGTTAAACGCTTTGCGCGACGCCGGTTTGGCCGAGGGCCAGATTTTCCGACAGACGGTGCTGGAGGGCATGAGCCAGGAGCTACGCCGCCAGTACGTTAGCCAGGGCCGCTACGGCGCTTCTGTGGTCTCCGATATTGAAATCCTGCCGCGCAACCGGGTGGCGGTCAATCTGACCATTGATGAAGGGCAGGTCGCCTCGATCAAGCATATCAATGTGGTTGGCAACAGTGCATTTGATGATGAAACCGTGCTCAAACTCTTCGAATTAAAAACCACCACGATGTTGTCGTGGATTTTTAGTGACGATAAATACTCCCGTGAGAAATTATCCGGCGACCTGGAACGCCTGGAATCCTGGTATCTGGACCGGGGTTATCTTAAATTTGCCATCGATTCCACACAAGTTGCGATCAGTCCCGACAGAGATGCCGTTTTCGTCACCGTTAATATTAGCGAGGGTGATATCTATAGCGTCGGAGAGGTCGAACTGGCGGGGGAGCTAATCATCCCCGAAGAATTTATGCGTCTGTTAATTTTGACTCGTCCAGGTATGACTTTTTCTCAGACCTTGATGACGTCCACCAATGACGTCATCATTCGCCGTCTTGGGGCCGATGGCTATACTTTTGCCGAGGTTGAGGGCTATACCGAACTCGACGACGAAGAGAAGACGGCAAAAATCACCTACTATGTGACCCCCGGTAAGCGCTCCTATGTAAGACGCATTGAGTTTCGCGGCAATACCAAAACCGATGATGAGGTATTGCGCCGAGAAATGCGCCAGATGGAGGGAGCCTCGGCTTCTAATAGACTGCTGGAACATTCAAAGGTGCGGCTCGAGCGCCTCAGCTATTTCAAACAAGTAGACATGGAGACTCGGGAGGTGCCCGGCACCAATGATCAGCTCGATGTCTTCTATACCGTCGAAGAACAGCCATCGGGTAGTATTGGCGCCAGCCTGGGCGTTGCCCAGGGCTCGGGCCTTATTCTCGGTGGTAACGTTTCCGAGAGCAATTTTTTGGGTACAGGTAATTCCGTAAGCCTGGGGCTAAGCAGTAGTACTTATCGAGATAGTGCCTCGCTGTCATTCAACAACCCTTATTTCACCAAGGACGGTATTAGCGCCGGCTATCGCGTCTCCTTTACCTCCACGGACTACGGTGAATTTGATGTCGCCGACTACACCACAGACAGTTTCAATACGGGTGTGACCTTTGGTTACCCGCTGTCAGAGACCTCTAGAATCAGTATGGGCTTTGGCTTCGAGCAGCTGGAAATTGATGTCGGTTTGTTTCCGACTCAGGAAATCAGGGAGTTTCTCGCTGAAAACGGCGATAACTACAATATGATTACCACCAACTTGAATTGGAGCCAATCAACCCTTAACCGTGGTGTACTGGCCACCCGTGGTGCCTCTCAGCGCGCCGGCGTTGAATTTTCTACCCCGCTGGGGGATATGGAATATCTTAAATTCAGTTATGCTGCACAGTATTTCCACCCCCTGACTAGCAGCTTAACCCTGCACCTGAAGACGGATTTAGGCTATGGCATCGGCCTCGGTGATACCGATAGACTGCCCTTTTTCAAGAATTATTACGGCGGTGGCTTTGGTTCCGTACGTGGTTTTAAGCGTAATACCCTGGGCCCACAGGATACGCCCTTTCCCGGCTTTGATGATTCGGATGCCTTCGGTGGTAATGTCAAAGTTACTGGTTCGGCAGAGGTGATCTTTCCAGTACCCTTTATGGCCGATAACCGCAGTGTGCAGGCGGCCTTCTTTATTGATGCGGGCAATGTTTTTGATACCGACTGCAGCCCCACACAAGCCAACTGTTTTAAACCCGAGCTTGGTGAACTGCGTTATTCCATCGGCATCGGTGGCACATGGTTGAGCGGTTTTGGCCCCATTACCGTCGCTCTTGCCAGGGGTATGAATGATAATGAATTTGATGAAACCGAGTTTTTCCAGTTTTCATTGGGTCAGGGGTTTTAAACACCTAAACAATCAGAATAAGTAAGTTTTAAAAGTGGCATAACCTTGATGGAGAGTGGATGTGAGTAGTGTAAAACGTTTGTTTGTAGTGTTGGCTTGTATGTTAAGCCTGGGTGCGGTGGCCGAGGAAAACATCGCGGTTATCGATGTTGCCAGGGCTATTTTTAGTACGGAAATTGCGAAGCAACGCCAGGATGAAATGCAAAGTGGTATTGAGTTCTCTTCCCTACAAGCCAAATACGACAATATCGGTGCCGACATGAAGGCGCTGCAAAAGGAAGTTGAAGGCAAGGCCATGACTCTGTCCCAGGAACAGGCTGGGGAATATAAGAAAAAGATGGAGTATTTACGTGCCGATATGGAGCTGGTCTCTCGCAAGTTACAGGGGGAGGTGAAAGAGCTGCAAAATAAAATTATGCAGGAGCTACAGCCCAAGGCACTTGAGGCGATCAAGGAGTTGGTGGAAGAAGGAAAAATTACCTTGTTACTACAGCGCGAGGCGGTGATCTCTGCCACGCCGGATAAGGATTTGACCGGCAAGTTGGTCGATCGCATGAATAAGAAAACACGATAAAAGTACCTCGATGAGTTTAACCTTCAGTCTGCAAGAAATAGCGGACCACCTCGGAGCTGAGCTGCGCGGTGATCCGGATTTACTCATACAGCGCTTGAATACCCTTGAACAGGCGGGGGAGGGCGAGCTGAGCTTTCTAGCCAGTAAGGCCTATGAGCGTTATTTGGACACGACACAAGCGAGCGCGGTACTGCTTGATCCACGCTTTGCCGAGGCCTTTAATGGCACGGCCCTGATTATCGATAACCCCTATGTCGCCTATGCCCGCATCAGCGCCTGGTTTGATAGTAGTTCACAGAGCGAAGTGGGAATTCACCCCACGGCAGTAGTCGCCGCTTCGGCGCAGCTGGCCGCTGACGTCAGTATCGGCCCCCACGCCACCATTGGTGAGGGCGTGAAAATTGAGGCTGGCGCCAGTATTGGCCCCGGTGTGTCGATAGGTAATAACAGTGTCATTGGCAGCGCTACACGCCTGTTCAGCAACGTCAGTATTTATCACGGCGTGAGCATTGGTCGCAATGTGGTGATACACAGCGGTACGGTGATTGGTGCCGATGGTTTTGGCTTTGCCAACGAGGCTGGCAAGTGGATAAAAATCCACCAGCTAGGGGGTGTGGAAATTGGTGACAATGTTGAGATTGGTGCCTGTACAACGATTGATCGAGGCGCTCTAGGTAATACCGTGATTGAAGATGGCGTCATTATCGACAATCACGTACAGATCGCCCACAACGTGCGCATCGGTGAGAATACCGCGATGGCGGCCTACGCGGGCATTGCCGGCAGTACGACAATTGGTAAAAACTGTGTTTTTGCCGGACAGGCAGGTGCGGTCGGTCATATCACTGTCGGTGACGGTGTGGTGGTGATGTCTCGCTGCACGATTTCCAAGTCGACCAGTAAAGCGGGTTCTTATTCTTCCGGTTTGTTGATGTATGAAACCGCCCAATGGCGCAAGAATGCGGTGCGCTTTGGTCAGCTCGATGATATGGCGCGGCGTCTCAAGAAACTTGAAAAAAAATAGTCAGTTATAGAACTCAAATATTGGATAGAAGGAAGTTCATGGATATTGATGAAATAAAAAAATTACTGCCCCACCGTTATCCCTTTTTATTGGTCGACCGTGTGATCGAGATAGAATTGGGCAAGCGCATCCTTGCCTACAAAAATATCAGTGCCAATGAAGAGGTGTTTAACGGTCACTTTCCCGAACGACAGATTTTCCCCGGGGTGATGATCATTGAAGCCATGGCGCAAGCAGCGGGGCTGCTCGGTTTTGCCTCGGTCAATAAACAGGAAGGTGATAACTCCCTGTATTTGTTTGCAGGAGTCGATAACGCCCGTTTTAAACGTCCGGTTGTACCCGGTGACCGCTTAATGCTTGAGGCAGAGATCGACTCCAATAAGCGCAATATCTGGCGTTTTAACTGCAGTGCCAATGTCGAGGGACAGTTGGTGTGTCGCGCAACTATACTCTGTGCTCTACAGGGTGATAACGCCAAGTAACAAAGCACGTCCTGAGTGCCTAATTTAATTGTTCATGCCGTAAATGGAAACTATGACGAAGATACATCCAGCAGCAATTATAGACCCCTCTGCACAGCTCGGCGAAAATGTTGAAGTTGGCCCCTGGACCCACATTGGTGCCAACGTGGAGGTTGGTGATAACTGTGTGATCCACTCCCACGTGGTACTGAAAGGTCCGACTGTTATCGGTAAGAACAATACAATCTTTCAGTTTTCAACGCTGGGTGAAGATACACCCGATATGAAATTTCAGGGTGAAGAAACTCACCTCATCGTCGGTGACAACAATACCTTCCGCGAAGGTGTAACAGTGCATCGGGGCACGGTGCAAGATAACGCCGAAACCCGCATCGGTTCCGATAATCTATTTATGGCCTATGTCCATGTGGGCCACGATTGCGTGGTCGGCAACCATAATATTCTGGTTAACAACGCCTCCATATCAGGACATATTCATGTTGGCGACTGGGTCTTTCTATCCGGTTATACCTTGATACACCAGTTTGTGAAAATTGGTTCCCATGCCTTCCTGGGTGCCGGTGCCTATCTCAACCAGGACTTGCCTGCTTATGTCATGGCGGCGGGGCACCCTGCAAAACCGCGCACCATTAACAAGGTTGGCCTAGAGCGTAGGGGTTTTGACAAGGCGCAAATATCGGCGATTAATAAGGCCTATAAAATACTCTACCGTCAGGGCCTAAAACTTGATGAAGCGATGACCCGCATTCTTGCCAATGAAGAGTACCGCGATGTACTACAGCCGCTTATCGACTCGATCAACAATACCGAGCGCGGTATTATTCGTTAATCGTGACTAATCATCCTCTACGCATTGGCCTTGTCGTCGGGGAGGCCTCGGGCGACCAGCTCGGCGCGGGCCTGATGGCCGCTCTACAAACTTCCCACCCCGACGCCATCTTTGAAGGCGTCGCCGGCACAAAAATGCAGGCCCTGGGTTGTACCTCGCTATATCCTATGGAGACTCTATCGGTGATGGGGCTGGTGGAGCCCCTAAAGCGTTTGCCCGAGCTGCTGCGAATGCGCCGTGGTCTGGTCGAGCACTTTATTGACCACCCCCCCGATGTGTTTATTGGTATCGATGCGCCCGATTTTAATCTCGGCATTGAGCTGCGTTTAAAAAAAGCTGGTATTGCCACCGTGCACTACGTCAGCCCCTCCGTCTGGGCCTGGCGTCAGGGGCGGATTAAAAAAATTGCCCGAGCGGTCGACCACATGCTCACCTTACTGCCCTTTGAGGCGGACTTTTATCGCCGTCACGCTGTCCCTGTCACCTTTGTCGGGCACCACCTGGCGGATGATTTGCCCCTGACTCCCGATACGCCCGGTGCACGGGCGCAGCTGAACTTGCCCCGCGATGGCCCCGTTATAGCCTTGCTGCCCGGCAGTCGCAACTCCGAAGTTGCGCTATTGGGCCAGTTGTTTCTCGATGCTGCACGTCTCTGTCTCGAGCAAAACCCTAGCTTATCCTTTGTTCTGCCCGCTGCCAATCCGGCGCGACGCCAACAGCTTGATGCCATGTTGTGCAATGCCGGTGATCTGCCGGTAACGGTGCTCGACGGTCAGTCTCACCTGGCCATGGAGGCTGCTGATGTGGTTTTGCTCGCCTCCGGAACTACGGCTCTCGAGGCGATGCTGTTGAAGAAACCCATGGTGGTCAGTTATAAAACCGGCTGGCTGACCCATGCCATCATTTCAAGAATGCTGAAAGTGCCCTATGTTTCCCTGCCCAATTTACTGGCGGGTCGAGAACTGGTACCCGAAGTCCTTCAGGATGCTGCCACTGCCGAAACCCTTGCCGAACTCTTATTGGCACGACTCGGTGATTCGACGTTGGCCGTCCAGCTGCGCAGTGACTTCACCGCGATACACCGGCAAATACAATGTAATGGCAATGAGAAAGCGGCTGCGGCGGTACTGTCCGTAATCACAGTGCAGGGGAGGAGTGACTGATGGCTTCAAATGCCCGACAAGTACAGATAGACCCGTGCTGGGCAGGCATACGCCTGCTCGCCGGTGTCGACGAGGTGGGTCGCGGTCCACTGGCGGGCGATGTGGTCACCGCCGCAGTGATACTCGACCCCGAACGGCCCATTGCCGGTTTGGCCGATTCCAAAAAACTGACGGAGAAGCGTCGCCAGAGCCTGTATCACGAGATTAAAGAAAAAGCCCTGCACTGGGCGCTGGGGCGCGCCAGTGTGGCCGAAATTGATGAAATCAATATTCTGCAGGCGACCATGCTCGCCATGGTGAGAGCCGTCGATGCCCTGCCTCTGATTCCGGAGCTGGTGCTGGTCGATGGCAATCGGCTGCCCACGTGGGAATACAGCGCTCAGGCGGTGGTTGGTGGCGATGGCCGGATTGCGGCCATCAGTGCCGCGTCGATCATTGCCAAAGTCACCCGCGATGCCGAATTGCTTGAGTTGGACGGGATTTACCCGGGTTATGGTTTTGCGGCCCACAAGGGTTACGGCACCGCCCAGCACCTCGCCGCGTTGCAGACACTGGGCCCCAGCCCCGTACACCGACAATCCTTTCGCCCCGTCAGGGAAAGTCGTCGCTAGGCTTATTTTACCCGCCGCTATTGGCTTACACTACTGTTGACCTCATGGTGTGCCATCGCTTGAAAAAACTCTGGGAAGCTAACTACCGTGCATGATACTCGCCCCCTACTATTAGACAGCGATTTCCCTGCAATGCAGCGCGAAGTTCCGGAGACACTGCAGGTCAATCTTGGTTATCTTTGCAATTTAAGCTGTACCCACTGTCACGTGAATGCCGGCCCTAAACGCACGGAATTAATGGCTCGCGAGCAGGTAGAGCTGGTACTTGAGGTACTGCAGCAGCGCAATTTCAAGACCCTCGATTTGACCGGCGGTGCGCCGGAGATGAACCCCCACTTTCGCTACCTTGTCGAGCGGGCCCGGGGGCTTGGGGTCACGGTTATAGACCGCTGCAACTTAACGATATTGTTAGAGCCCGGTTACGAAGACCTGGCTGCATTCCTGGCCGAACAGGGCGTGGAGATTATTGCCTCGCTGCCCTGTTACGCGCCACAAAATGTCGCAGAACAACGGGGTAAGGGTGTTTTTGAACGCAGTATCGCAGCCTTGAAAAAGTTGAACGCCTTGGGTTATGGCCGGGGTGAAGGGCTCAAATTAAACCTGGTGTACAACCCCAATGGCACCTTTTTACCACCGCCTCAAGGGGCGCTTGAGCTAGAGTACAAGGCCCATTTACAGCAAGATTTCGGTCTGCAATTCGACCAGCTTTTTACCATTACCAATATGCCGATTAAACGCTATGGCGCCATGTTGCTGGCCAAGGGTGAGTACTGCGCTTATATGCAATTGTTAAAAGATAATTACAGTGTCGAGAATTTACCGACATTGATGTGCCGGCGTTTACTCAGTGTCGACTGGCAGGGCCATCTCTATGATTGTGATTTTAATCAGATGTTGGAGCTAGCGATTAACAGGGGCAATAGCAAGGCTAAAGGGCGACAAAGTGTGATTGCTCGCGACAGGCCGCAAGCCCATTTGCGGGACTTACTCGAAAGCGATTTTTCAGGTCAGGAAATTGTCGTTGGCGAGCACTGTTACGCCTGCGCAGCGGGGCAGGGTAGTAGTTGCGGGGGATCTTTAGTTGAGGAATAAATCAAGTATGGCTAAGACTGCGTTGGGCGACAAACAAAGTGAAGAGAGTGAATTATTACCACTTTCGATAGTGATTCCCGTACTCAATGAGGCGGATGAGATATACCCCTGCCTAAGGCGTTTGCAGGCGCTGAGAAAGCAGGGCGTTCAGCTCATCGTCGTTGATGGCGGCAGTGATGATGATACCGTCGCCGTGGCGACACCGCTTGCCGATCAGGTGATTACTAGTGACAAGGGCCGAGCGCGACAAATGAATGCCGGTGCCGCTCTGGCCGACCGGGAGTGGTTACTCTTCCTCCACGCCGACACCCGACTGCCCATTAACCTGCCAGATATCATGCTGGTGTGGGGCTTTACGCCTTCGGTGTGGGGCTTTTTTGGTATTAAAGTCCGAGGCGCGCCTGCGCTACTGCGAGTCGTTCAGTGGTTGATGAATCGCCGATCCTTCTTGACCAGCATTAGCACCGGTGATCAATGCCAGTTTGTTAAGCGCGAAGTATTTGAGAAAATTGGAGGCTTTGCCGATATTCCTTTGATGGAAGATATTGAGCTGAGCAAGCGCCTGAAACGACAATCCCGCCCTCTGTTTGTCAATGCCAAGGCGGAGACCTCGGGTCGCAAATGGCAGCGAGATGGTGTTTGGTCGACCATTTTTTTGATGTGGCGTCTGCGCCTGGCTTATTTTTTCGGCGTTTCATCCAAGGATCTCGAACAGCGCTATTATCCTCCCGAAGAATCTTGAATCGTAAATCTTCATGGAGAGGGTCAGCGCTTTAAACTATGAATTCCCCCTGGCTCTGCTGGTTCAGTTTGCCAAGGCTCCGCTCCTGGGCCAGGTTAAAACTCGCATGCAGCCGGTGCTGAGCGTTGCGCAAAGCTTGGCACTACACTGCGACTTAGTGCGGCATACCCACCAAACACTGCACCGCGACGCTCTCTGCCAGAGCCAGTTGTGGACCAGTGGCGAAGATCGCGCTGATTTTTTTAAAAGCCTGCTGCCCCCGCCCGATATTCAATGTCAGCAGGGCGTTGACCTGGGTGAACGCATGCACTTCGCCATTGCCAGTGGTCTAAAGCGCTGGCGAGCAGTGGTCTTGATTGGCAGTGATTGTCCGGCCATCAATGGCAACTATTTGCGCCAGGCTTTACTGGCTCTAGAAAGTGTTGATGTTGTACTCGGGCCGGCCGCAGACGGCGGCTATGTCTTGATCGCCATGAAGAGAGCCGAGCCGAGAGTGTTTGAGGGTGTGGAGTGGAGCACCTGCCGAGTGTTGGGGCAGACACAAGCTAGATTGGCGTCCTTGAAGATGTCGTGTCATGTACTACCCGTGTTAAACGATATTGACCGCCCCGAGGACCTGGTTCATCTCAATGGCTTGGCCCCACAACAAAATAGCTTATGAGGAGTAGTTCTTTTTATCGGTTTAACTTCCTTGACGGCCTGAGTTTATAGGCCTATTTTTTGCCTAACTGGCTCTTCTATACAGTAGTTCTTGCGCCAGTCTTTGACGTACTTTGTGGCCTCACCTCGTTTTACAGGGATTTTGGCAAGCACAGGTTCAGCAAACGACGTTTCCATTCAATGGTATCGAGGTTGGGAGATTCCGGTATGGGTGACGATGATTTTGATGGGCTGGAAGAGTCTTACAGTGAGCCGCGTGGCGAACTCGATAAACCCCGTGACGACAAGCAGGCTGTCAGTGTTTCCAGTGCGCAGCGAAGGCGTCTCGAAGAGAAATTAGAAGAGCGCCGCCTGGAGCGACAAATCGCCGATTATGAGTAGGAATAAGCGCTCTCGATGATAACTAAGGCTCCCTAAGCAGCCTGCACAGCGGACGCTTTTGGGGCATAATGCGCCCTTCATTTTTGAGGGGGCTAGCGTTTGTCATCGCAACCACTGCTGGAGTTTCGAGCGCTGACTTTCGAACGGGATGACTGGCCTTTGTTCAGTGACCTGTGCGGTGAACTTAAGGCGGGTGAAATCCTGCAAATTAGCGGCCCCAATGGCTGTGGTAAAACCACCCTTCTGCATATTTTGGCGACCATTCAGGCACCGACAACTGGCAGTCTACATTGGCAGGGCAGGGACATTAGTCGTTGTCGACAAGAGTATCTAGCCGCTATGACCTTTGTTGGCCATCAAACCGGTCTCAAACTGTCCCTCACCCCCCGCGAAAACCTCCGCTGGTTAAGTCAATTACAACCGCTCTCACGCTGCAGTAGCGGTGAGGCACTGGCCCGTATCGGCCTGGCAGGTTTTGAAGATGTGCCCAGTTATACCCTGTCTGCCGGTCAGTTACGTCGCGCGGCGTTGGCAACCTTATGTATGACAGAGGCCAAACTGTGGCTGCTCGATGAGCCACTGACGGCACTGGATGTCGAGGGTATTGCCGACCTGGAGGCGCTGTTACTGGAACACGTTGCCAAGGGTGGGGCCGTGGTATTGAGCAGCCATCAGCCATTGGTGAACCGGGCAGTGCGCACACTGGCGCTGGATGCCATGGCCGAGGCGGCGCACTAGGTGACGAGTCTCAGCGGTGCTTTTTTTGCGGTTATTCAACGCGACCTCGCCATCGCCATGCGTCACCGTGGCGATCTACTCAATCCGCTGTTTTTTTTCCTGATTGTGGTGACATTGGTACCGCTGGGTATCAGCCCGGAACCGGCCCGCCTGGCGGCCATAGCCCCGGGTATGATCTGGATAAGCGCCTTGTTGGCGACCTTGTTGGCCCTCGACAATTTGTTTCAGGCCGATTTTGACGATGGCTCCCTGGTGCAGTTGATGCTCAGCCCACAGCCCCTGTGGTTGCTGGTGTTGGCGAAGATCATCGCCCACTGGCTGGTTACCGGTTTGCCCGTGGTGCTTTTTTCGCCCCTGCTGGGCTTGATGTTGTCACTGCCTCAAGCGGGTTTTCTACCTCTGCTACTGGGGCTGGTACTGGGTACGGCGATGTTTAGCTTGATGGGTGCCGTCGGTGCGGCCCTCACTGTGGCTCTGCACAAGGGCAGTGTTTTACTGTCGCTGCTGGTGATGCCGCTCTATGTGCCGGTATTGATTTTTGGCACCAGTGCCGTGCAGCGGGCGGTCGACGGGATGAACTACGGCGGCGTGATGGCGATGTTGGCGGCGGTAACGGCCTTCAGCTTATTACTGGCGCCCTTTGCGGCAGCCGGAGCACTTAAAGTGGGTATTAACGGCTAAGGGGCGTAATGGCCGAGTCGTCTCTTCAGGTAATTATCTATGTGGCAGTGGTTTCACAAATTGGGTTCGCCGCGCTGGTTCTATGACATCAGCGGCAAATTTTTGCCCTGGCTGGCCCTGGCCTCCGTGGTGTTAATTGTCACGGGTGTGGTTTGGGGTTTGGCCTTCGCACCTCAGGATGCACGGCAGGGCAATAGCTTTCGGATTATTTACATTCATGTGCCGGCGTCATTTTTGGCACTGGCGGGTTATTACGTGATGGCCGCAGCGGGCGCTGTCGGCATGATTTGGAAAATGAAACTGGCCGATATGGTGATGATCGCCGCCGCACCCCTGGGTGCTGCACTGACCTTTATAGCGCTGTTCACCGGGGCTATTTGGGGCAAGCCAACCTGGGGCACCTACTGGATTTGGGATGCTAGAATCACCTCCATGCTGGTACTGTTGTTTCTCTATATTGGCATTATTGCCCTGTCGCGCTCCTTCAGTACGCGGGAGACCTCCGCTCGGGCCTGCGCTATTTTAGCGCTGGTGGGCACGGTAAATATCCCGATTATTTATAAGTCGGTGGACTGGTGGTATACCTTGCATCAGCCGGCAACGATTAAACTGACGGGTGCACCATCGATGCACCCGGATATGTTTAAGCCGTTACTGGTAATGATTCTCGGCTTCTACTGTTTTTATGCCCTGGTCTTATTGCTCAATACCCGTACCGAAATCCTTCAGCGTGAACGCCGTACGAACTGGGTCAAAGAACTCGCTGCAGGCAAGTAGTCTGGCCACTGCGATTAACGCGATACTGAGTGCACGATAGAGAAAACAAACCATGTTTCAATTTGAAAGTTTTGATGCCTTTGTAGCCATGGCGGGTCACGGCCCCTATGTGTGGGCCGCCTATGGCGTCAGTTTGGCGATCATGGCCTGGTTGGCAGTGTTGCCCCTGCGCCGCCAGCGCGCCTTATTTACCGAATTGCGCCAACGCGTGCAGGCACAGCAACAGAGAGGTGAGGGCAAATGAAGCCAGCGCGCAAGCAACGTTTATTGGTGGTGGTGTTTATTGTGGTGATTGCGTCGCTGGTCGTCGGTCTGCTGACTTACGCTCTGCGGGAGAATATTAATTTGTTTTATACCCCCTCCCAGGTGGCGGCGGGGGAGGCACCCACAAATACCCAGATCCGTGTCGGTGGCATGGTGGTGGTTGATAGTTTACAGCGCGCCTCGGACTCACTGGACAGTTCATTCCTCGTCAGCGATGGTTCGGCAACGCTACTTATTCATTACTCGGGCATTTTGCCCGATCTCTTTGCCGAGGATGAGGCTGCCGTTGCCACCGGGGCTCTGGGGGATGGCGGGGTGTTTGTCGCCCAGCAAGTTCTGGCCAAGCACGATGAGGAATACACCCCGCCGGAAGTGGCCGATGCCATGCAACAAGCCATCGATAAGAAAGCCAAGGCGGCCGCCGATAATACGACTCGGCCGATTGAAAGCAAGACGCCGAATACACCCGCGGCGGCCTACTGATGATTGCCGAACTGGGCCACTTTGCGCTGATTTTGGCCCTTTGCCTGGCCTGCGCTCAGGCCTTCATTCCCCTGGCCGGCACGCTCAGTCATAAGTCTTTGTGGATCGCCACTGCGCGGCCGCTGAGTTGTGGGCAATTTGTCTTTGTCGCCATTAGCTTCGCTTGCCTGGTGACGGCATTTTTACAGGACGATTTTTCCCTTGCCTATGTCGCCAATAACTCCAACTCCCTCCTGCCTTATTACTACAAGGTCAGCGCCGTGTGGGGTGCGCACGAGGGCTCGCTGCTGCTTTGGGTGCTGATTTTGGCGGGCTGGACCCTGGCGGTGGCGATGTTTAGTCGTAGTTTGCCGGCCGATATGGTGGCCCGGGTTTTGTCGGTGATGGGCATGATATCCGTCGGTTTTTATCTGTTTATGCTGCTCACCTCCAACCCCTTTGAGCGCCTTTTGCCCTTTCCTCCCATGGATGGTAAAGACCTCAATCCGCTGCTGCAGGATATCGGCCTGATTATCCATCCACCGATGTTGTACATGGGCTATGTTGGGTTTTCCGTGGCCTTCGCCTTTGCCGTTGCGGCCTTGATGGCGGGGCGCATGGATTCCGCCTGGGCACGCTGGACGCGCCCCTGGACTAATGCCGCCTGGTCATTTCTGACAGTGGGTATTTTCCTTGGAAGCTGGTGGGCTTACTACGAGTTGGGCTGGGGTGGCTGGTGGTTTTGGGACCCCGTTGAAAACGCCTCGTTAATGCCCTGGCTAGCGGGCACGGCCCTCATCCACAGTTTGGCGGTAGCGGAAAAGCGCGGTCTGTTTCGCAGCTGGACCCTATTGCTGGCGATACTCGCCTTTTCCCTGAGTTTACTCGGTACCTTTCTGGTTCGCTCCGGGGTGCTGACCTCGGTGCATGCCTTTGCGACAGACCCGACCCGTGGCGTGTTTATACTGGCCTTTCTCGGAGTGGTGATCGGTGGTTCGCTGCTGCTCTTTGCCCTGCGCAGTTCGACCCTCGGTGCGACGGCTAGTTTCAATTGGTTGTCCCGCGAGGCCGGATTATTACTGAATAATGTTTTGCTGGTGGTAGCGCTGGCGATGGTTTTACTGGGTACCCTTTACCCCTTGTTGGCCGATGTGCTGGGCTGGGGCAAAATTTCCGTTGGCCCGCCCTACTTTAACTTCTTCTTCGTACCCCTCGGTCTTTTGCTGATGCTGGCCATGGGTGTCGGTGCCAACCTGCAGTGGAAGCGACAGGGCAGCGGCAGGCTGTTTTCTTTATTAAAAGCGCCACTCTTGTTGAGCCCCGCACTCGCTGTGCTTTGGCTTTTAGCGGCCGGTTGGAGCCTAAAGATTGCCTCGCTGCTGGGCCTGTCGGCGGCGCTGTGGCTGACGCTGTTGACCCTGCAAGATGTCTGGCAAAAAACCAGCCACTCCCGTGGGCGTCGCGTCGCTCTGGGCCGTTTGAACAAGAGCTACTGGGGCATGGTGATCGCCCACCTGGGCATTGCCGTACTCGCCATTGGTATTACCCTAACCAGTAATTACAGTGATCAGCGCGATGTCAGGTTGGTCGCCGGGGAGCACATTGAGGTGGCGGGCTATAGCTTTGCTTTCCACAGCGTCGAACAAATTCGTGGCCCCAATTATATTGCGCAAAGGGGCCGCTTTGATGTCTTTGCTGTCAGTGAGGACGATGGGCAGGGGGCCGAGTTAAAGTCTGAACGTGAGCCCTTTACCCGCCTGTGGCCCGAAAAAAGGCGCTATCTGGCCACCGGCAATACGATGACAGAGGCCGATATCGACGGTGGCCTGTTTCGAGACCTCTATGTGGCCCTCGGTGAGCCCCTCGGCGACGGTGCATGGTCGGTGCGGGTTTATGTCAAACCCTATATACGCTGGATTTGGCTGGGTGCCTTGATGATAGCCCTGGGTGGGGTGATAGCAGCCTTTGACAAGCGTTATCGCAAGGCCCGTTTGAGTGTTAAACAGTCCGCGAATACTGTCTCGAGTGAAGCAAGCTCTGCCTTAGCCCTCGCTAAAAAGGAAAGTTAATCTGTGGATAGAATAAAACTGTTTATTCCCTTGATGATTTTTGTGGTACTCGCCGCCATGCTCTACTGGGGCCTGGGTCGCGACCCCAATGCCATGCCCTCGGCCCTAATTAGCCGTTCGGTACCGGCCTTTCAACTGCCGGAGCTGGGACAGTTGCAGCTGGCGGATGATGGCAGTGCTACGGCGCTTATCGACGAGGCCGATATACTCGATGAGACACTCTTTCTCGGCCATGTCTCGTTGTTAAATGTCTGGGCTACCTGGTGCATTTCCTGCCGGGTAGAGCACCCCTACCTGCTCGATATTGCCGAGAGTGGTGTGCGCATTATTGGCCTCAATTACAAGGACGAGGTCGAGCCCGCTCAGCAGTGGCTAGCCAAATTCGGCGACCCCTATGCGCAAACCATTTCCGACCCCACGGGCGGCCTGGGTCTCGACCTCGGCGTCTTTGGTGCTCCCGAAACCTATTTAGTTGACCATCTCGGGGTGATTCGTTACAAGCATGTCGGCGTGGTCGACGACAGGGTGTGGCGCACCAAACTGCAGTCACGCTATCAAGGGCTAGTCGATGCCTTAGCCACCGGTGCCGAATGAACGGCCGCCGCTACCAATACCACATTTGGCAGACCAGCCAGGGTTTGCCTGCGCAGTTGAAAAATGCCCTTGTGGCATGCATGTTTGGCCTATTTTGCCTCTCCGCCTGGGGACTGATAGAGGTTGATCGCCTGTCGACTCCGGCCTTGAGTGAGCGCTATCAAAAGCTGGTGGCCGAGTACCGCTGCCCCAAATGCCAGAATCAAAACCTGGCGGAATCGGATTCGCCGATCTCCGTCGATCTGCGCTCCCAAATCCGCCGCCTGCTCGAAGAGGGCGCGAGCGATACTGAAATTAGCGATTACCTGGTCGCCCGCTACGGTGAGTTTGTGCTCTACCGGCCCAAGGTACAGGCCAGCACCTATTTACTGTGGTTGGCACCGGCGGTGTTACTGCTACTCGGTGTGCTTATCGTCGTCTTCGTTGTGCGGCGTCAAAAACGTGGTGCTAGCGCCATACCAACTGAGCTAAGTGACAGCGAGCGGGAGGCCTTGCAGGCCCTGTTAAAGCAAGCAGACACTCAGCAAGACACAGCGGCGAATCGACAAGAGGCTGAATCTAAGTGAGTTTCTGGTTACTGGTAAGTGCCTTCTTGGTGATGGCTTTGAGTTTTCTGCTCTACGGTTTTATTCCCTCTGTCAAACGGCGCCGTGGCAGGCTTGCCGTGAGTCAGAGCGTCGCAACAGGCTGCGAAGACCAACAGCAAGAACTTAATGTCGGTCTGTTTCGAGAACAACAAATGTATCTCGAGGCCCAGCGGGATGCCGGTGAACTGGCTGAGGAGGAATACGCCGAATTACTGGCCGATGCGCAAAGACGCCTACTACAGGATGCAAAATCCAAGGAGAATCACAGCCCCAGTGCTGCACAGGTCAGCGATGCTCAAGGTGGTAATTGGTTGCTGATTGGTGCAGCATTTTTGCTGTTGTCCTTTTCCCTGGTTCTCTATGATCAGCTCGGTGCCGCCAGCGATTTGGAGATTGTCGAACTGCTGCAACAAAGCCAGCAAGCGGCGGGGCAGGATGTCAACAGTGCTAGCGCCGAGCAACTACACGCGGCATTGCGAGAGGGCACTCATAGAAGCCCCGACAACCTCTACTACTGGGTCTTATTGGCACGCATGGAGCAAGAGCGCAAGGATTTTAAGGCGGCGGCAACAGCCTATAAGGGTGCCTTAGTTGTCGCCCCAGATGATGGCAGTCTGCACGCGGAACTGGCCCAGGTCTTATTTTCTCTGGCCGACAATACCCCCACCGAGGAAATGCAGTCCCACGCCCATAAAGCCCTGGCGGCCGAGCCCAACAATGCCAGTGCCCTCGGCTTATTGGGCATAGCCGCCTTCGCCCAGCAAGACTACCTTGGGGCCAGTACCTATTGGCAAGCGGCCTTAAAAAATACAGCACCGATGTCGGGTAGTGCCGCAGCCCTTCGCTCCGGCATTAGCCGCGCCAAAGCCCTGTCGGGTGAAGTCCTCAATACTTGGTCCATGCGCCTCAATATTTCACTGCCGGCTCCCCTGGTAGCTCCGGCGGATGCCACCGTATTTATCTATCTGCGAGAGTGGCAGGGCAGACCGATGCCACTGGTGGCACAGCGCGTGCGAGTGGCCGACCTGCCTCTCAGTATTCAGTTTGATGACAGCATGGCCCTGTCGCCCGAGCGCTTGCCCAGTGCTATTGCGCAAATCGAAGTCGTGGCGCGCATCGCCATGTCGGGTAATCGACAGTCGACTAGTGGTGATCTTGAGGGGCGCTTGGGGCCGTTGAGTGGAGAGCAAATGGCGGAGACACTGGGCTTGGAAATTAATAGACGTTTGCCTTGATGGGCGTGCTATGTAGTGCTCAAGTAGCGATAGTATGTTCGAACGACCTCTGTAAGAAAGGCTTCTCAGTTTGCCAAGAAAAATTGACAGCTGATTATTAACTCATGCAGCTCTTTAAATGAACAGCGCATGAAGTTGCTCTCATCTATCAAGTAGAAAAGGGAACCACATGATCTGGAATATCTATCTCTCCGGAGAAATTCATACCGATTGGCGGCAGCAATTAAAACAGGGCTGTGAGGCCGACAAGCTGGCAGTTACCTTTACCTCCGCCGTTACCGACCACGAAGCCAGTGATGGTGCTGGAGATATGCTGGGTGGAGAAGAGGTCGGCTTTTGGCGCGACCATAAGTCGGCGAAGGTGAATGCCATACGCACCAAAAACCTGATTGAGAATTGTGATCTGGCGGTGGTGCGTTTTGGCGATCAGTATAAGCAGTGGAATGCAGCCTTTGATGCTGGCTATTGTGCGGCACTGGGCACGCCCTATATTACTCTTCACGGTGAGGATGTAATTCATCCCCTCAAAGAGGTCGATGGGGCGGCGATGGCCTGGGCTACGACGCCGGAGCAAGTGGTGGAAATATTGAAATATGTTATCAACAAAGAGTGAAGGGGCATCGCGCTAGTAAGATCCCATGAAAAAAACCGACAAGAAAATTGAAAAAGCCATTGTCGAGGCACTGACCCAGGTCTGTGAGATTGCTCACGACGAAGTGGCGGGCTTTGAATGGCTGACCCACCGGGTCAAGTACAGCCAATTCCCGGCTTCACTGTCGGTGCATTGCATCTTCGCGACGCAGAACGAACTGTCAGGTGCCTTGCTGGCCAAGCAGGACGACTTTTTGCGCAGTTTAATTGGCGATAAACTGCGTGCCGTGGGCATCGCCCTTAAAGATACGGCGCGGCAGGTGCATTTTGATACGGAGGAGGCCTGTGCTCTTGAGCATGGGGGGCGGTGGCAGCTACGCTTACCGTAAGACAAGCTTTACCGGCAGCGCGACCTGGTGCTCAAGGATAGGGGGAAATTGCCTGGGCTATGTTTTTCACTCTGCTAGCCAATAAATAATAAAATTTGAATGATTGAGTAAGGGAGCAGGTGCTATGAAAATGGAAGAATCGCTGAATGTCTTTGGTGAAAAGTTAGGGCTCTGTGGTGAAGACCCTGTGACCGGTTTTTTTCGCGATGGTCACTGTAATACCTGTCGTGATGACTTGGGATCACACACCGTTTGCATTGAAGTCTCCAAAGAGTTTTTGGAGTTTTCAAGATTTCGCGGCAACGACCTGTCTAGCCCTGTACCAGAATATGATTTTAAGGGTCTAAAGCCGGGGGACAGCTGGTGTCTATGTGCGGCGCGCTGGTTGGAGGCGGTGGAGTGCGATATGGCACCGCGGGTGCATTTGCAAAAAACCCATATTAAGGCCCTGCACCTGGCGCCGATGGCACTGTTAAAACAATATGCCGTGGATCTTAATTAGTCGCCTTACCGTGCGCCAGGCCCCTGTCCTCAATTGATTGACTTGAATTGAACATCCTCAATTGAGAGGGTTTCGGCCAAACGACAAGTTGTAGGGTGAACGGCCGGGTAGACATTGCTAAGAGGGCCCCAATAGTTCCGGCTATTGGGGCCCTTTCATTGGCGGCCTTCAATTTATTGGCTGAAGCTAAACCCCTCGTAGTCATTGGCGGCGCATTCGTTTATCCGCTTGCGAAACAGGGGTGTCGGGCCGGCATAGAGTAGTAGGGCGCGGGGCTTACCGGCGACGTTGTCACCCATTATCCAGGAGTTGGTTTTACTCAACAGGGTCTTATTGGCCTCCTCGACGGCGTGTGCGGTCCAGGCAATTTCGGCGGCTTCTGTGGGCACCACACTGGCCAGCTTTTGTTCACGCATGTGGGCGATTAAATCGCTGACCCAGTCGACGCTAACCTGGGCGCAGCGGGGAATATTACAGAAGGCAGCGTGGGGGCCAATATGGATGAACATATTGGGGAAGCCCTCGACCTGCATACCCATATAGGTGCGCAATTCTTGCGACCATTTTTCCTTAATGCTCTGCCCATCCGTGCCGCGCACGTCGATGCGCGATATGGCACCGGTACCGGCGTCGAAGCCGGTGGCGTAAATAATCACGTCAAACTCATATTCCCGGTCGCTGGTGTTGACCCCCGTTGCGGTAATGGATTCGATGGGCGTTTTGTTGAGGTCGACCAGATGTACATTGTCTCGATTGTAGGATTCGTAATAATGGGTCTCCATGGGCACGCGGCGCTGACCGAAGCCGTGGGCACCGGGCACCAGTTTGTCGGCAATGGCGGGATCGTCGACACGCTGGCGAATTTTAGCGGCCATAAAGTCCGACAGCAGTTTATTGGCCTTCATGTCGGTCATGACCTCGGGGAAGTTCGATAGCCAAATGGCAAAACCCCTTTCTTTATAGAGCTTTTCAAACAGGGCGTTGCGCTCGTCGGCGCTGACATCGTAGATGGATCTGGGGTCAAACTGGTGGACGAAGGCCCCGGCGGTGGTATCGCAGGCCTTGAAGATCTCCGGGTAGGAGGCCTTGAGGGCCGGTTGCTCGGCGGCACTGATGGCGCTATTAAACAGCGGCGATGCCCAGTTGGCGGTGCGCTGGAATACCACCAGATCTTGTGCATCGGCGGCGATGTGGGGGATGGCCTGGACGGCACTGGCACCGGCGCCAATCACCGCGACACGCTTGCCGGTATAGACGCTTTTGTCACCACCGAGACTATTCGGGTCGTGGGGCCAGCGCGCGGTGTGAAAGTACTCGCCCTTAAAATCGTCGATGCCGGGAATGTCGGGGAATTGCACGGCGGAGAGTATGCCGGTGGCCATAATTAAAAACTGACTGCTGGCGCGCTCGCCATTTTCTCCCTCTACTGACCAGCTGCTGTTGTCCTCGTCGTAGATGGCGGAATTAATGCGGGTATTGAACTGAATGTCTTCGCGCAAAGCGAATTTATCGGCGACGTGGTTGAGATAGGCGAGGGTCTCGGGCTGACCGGCAAAGTGCTCGCTCCAGTCCCACTCCTCGAGTAATTCCTCGGAAAAGGAATAGGCATAGGTATAACTTTCCGAGTCAAAGCGACAGCCCGGGTAGCGATTCCAGTACCAGGTGCCGCCGACACCATCGGCAGCTTCGTAGAGGCGCACGGAGTACCCGGCTTCGCGCAGGCGGTGGAGTTGGTAGAGGCCGGAGACACCGGCGCCGATAATGATGGCATCGTAGTGATTATGCGTAGACATAGGGCAATACCTTTAGACGAGTTAGCGATTATTATTTGTAATTTATCGACTTAGGTTCGCACCCCTGAGTGCTTAAAGTCAATGCTGTTTGACCTTGGGCTACGGTCAGCCTGACTGTGTTGAGCATAGCTGCCTCGTTGTGCAGTATTGCTCTGTGGTGAAGCCTCTGTAGTGTGTCATTGGCGCTGGCCGGGCGATTCGGCGGCCTCGGCGCTGTCTTTGGGGTAGTATATTGCAGGCCTTTTACCCCAAGGTGTGACGAGTATTTAGCTGTACAGGTATTTCTGTACTGGCGAATCTGCGCGTTAAGTTTTTCGGGAACAAAAGGCGGGCAATGTGTTCTTTGGTCTACTGGAATTGGAGAAAGCAGTTTTACGATGAGCCAGCTAAAACACGAAGATAAAGCCACCTATCAGGCCATTCACACCCCGGAGAGAATCGCCAAGCGACTGCAGCATGGCCCCAGCTCGCTGTACCTTAAAGACTTTGTCTACGGTGCCGTCGATGGTGCGGTGACCACCTTTGCCGTGGTGGCCGGCGTTGCCGGTGCGGGTATGTCCGCCGGGGTGATTATTATTTTGGGTTTTGCCAATTTGCTGGCCGACGGTTTCAGCATGGCGATTAGCAATTATCTCGGCACGCGGGCGGAGAACCAATTTCGCGCCCAGACCCGCAGACGCGAGCAGGACGAAATTCAGAAATGGCCGGAGGGTGAGCGTGAGGAGGTCAGGCAAATTTATGCCCTGAAAGGCTTTGAGGGCGAATTACTCGACCAGGTGGTGGAGGTGATTACCGCCGACAATGAGCGCTGGATCGATACCATGCTACAGGAAGAGCACGGCATGAGTTTACAGGACCACGATCCGGGTAAGGCGGGTTTGGCGACCTTTGTGGCCTTTTCTCTGGTGGGGCTGATCCCCTTATTGCCCTACCTGCTCAACTGGGTAAGTCCCGGTGCTGTGGCGGCGACCTTTTTTTGGAGCTCGACGTTAACGGCGACGGCATTTCTTTGGGTGGGGGCGGTGAAGGCACGCTTCGTCAATCAATCGCGTTTGTTGGGAGCCGTTGAAACCGTCGCCATAGGTGGCGTTGCCGCAATGCTGGCCTACGGTGCCGGTGTGTTATTGAAGGGCTTGGTTGAATAATGACTTAGCTGAATAAGGGCTTTGTAGCGGCATTGCCATAGGCCGAATTACAGCCTGTTTCACAGGGACTCATGACGATAGTACTTAGCCAATACCGCCCTTAAAATAAGAGAGGGTTTATATCAGCGGCTTTGAGATAACGAGCTTTTAGATAGTGGGCGTTTAAATAGCGGAATTTTTGATAGAGAGCCCCTAAACAAAATCGTCATTAATAATGGTGCGCATGGCGGTGAGGATGATTTCGCCCTCGGGGAAATTGGCACCGATGGGGTTACTGACTTCGAGAAAGAAGGTTTCGTCGGCCTCGGCTATCGTGTCGGCAATGATTTCGACAGCAATCACCGCACTTGTTTGGCCCGCGGCAATAACCGCAAGGCCACTGGTGGCCTTGTAATCGAGGCCGGCGAGGGCAGTACCATCGAGGGTTCTATATTCGACGGAGGCCTCGGTGGCGAGGGCCTCGGGTAGGGACAATAAAAAATAATTAATATGATTTTCACTGCCCTCGTTGGGATTTAATATCACCTCGTCGGGGTTTTGCGGCACATTGCCGTTGAACACCGCAGCGGCAATGGTTTGATCCTTAAATTGCAGCCATTCAATTTCGCTTAAGGTATCGCTGTCCCCGCTGCTTAGCTCATTGACCAATATTTGCAGGGACTGATTAGTACTGAGGGCATAGCTGGCAAAGTTTTCAGTATAGATCGCCGTATCAATGCCCTGGCCGCCAATTAAAGTGTCACTACCCGGGCCACCGCTGAGCTGGTTGCCCGCCTGATTCCCGGTCAAGACATCGTCACCGGAACCGCCAATGACATTTTCTATAATCACGTCATAGGCGATGGCGACATTGTCACTGGCGGCCGAAACTACGATGCCCTGGCCGTCTTGCCAGGTTTCCTTAATGCCGATGGAGCTAAACTGACCGGCATTGAGATTCACCTGCAGGGCCAGGTTTTGGTTCGATAAATCAAAGGTGTCGCTGCCACCGGCATCCCAAATGGCTTGTAACTCGGCGCTACTGTTACTAAAGGTGTAAGTGTCGTCACCCGTGCGGGTGCTCGTATTGGCGCCGTAGAGATACTGAATGGCGAGGATGTCGTACAACATCGGCGTCGTCACTTGTACCGGGTGCCAGCTGTAGGAATTGGGCCCGGTGGGGGTAAAGGTAAAGCCCGCACCCTCGAAATCCTCGTTGCTCATGACACTGTACTGGGTGCTGTTTTCGTCACCTGTTAGTAGGCTGTTGTTAGCGACTTTTGTTTCAAAGGGGTGGCCTAAACCCAGGGCATGGCCGATCTCATGGAGAAAGGTGGCATAGCCGAAGGAGCCGGCCTGGTAGGAGCCTCCGGAGGTTCGATCCAGCCAGATATCGCCCGACTCCTCCGGATCGCCCGGGATATAGGCCCAGGCAGCAGCGGTGGGGTCGTCGCTGACCAGCTGGCTAAAGGCAACGCGGATGTCGCCATAGGTTTCAGCGTCGGCGACCTGGGTAAGGTCGATGTTGGCAACCTCGCCCCATGTATTTAGGGCCTGCTGAAAGGCGCTGGTTTCCGCGGCGCTAAGGGCGCTCCAGGCCGAGGGCTCGTTACCGGCGTAGTTGGCTACCCAAAAAGCACTACCCTGGGGGATGCTGTAACTCAAGGCAATGCTCTCACCAACGGAGAGTCCCCAGTGCTGTCCCGCAAGCAGGGGGTTAACACGGGGGTCAGAGGATAGAGGGGTGCTTCTACTGGCCATTATCGAATCGCTGTCAGTGAGTATGATTTGTCCCGGAATCCCTATAAATTAGTCCTAGGGGAGGGGCAAAGTTCGGCGCTGTTTATTTTACGCTCTAATGTCGGCTGAATATGGGGTGGCTGTCGCGATTTACGGAGCGGCTATGGCCGTTCATACCCATGTCCGCTCATGTTAAGGGCTTATAGCGATGTTGCCGTGGGCTCCTGCTCCTGACTGTGAACACGATGTTTGGCCAGTCCCCGCGAGAGCATGCATCCCAGGGCGACGAAGCCAGACGCCATAAGCAGGCAGGCTTCTAGACCTTGCCATTGGTAAATCAAACCCGATAATAAAGTGCCGATCAAGCGCCCGGCGGCATTGGCCATGTAGTAAAAACCAAGATCTAGGGCGACGCCATCGCGCTGGGCATAAGCGATGATGAGGTAGGAGTGCAGGGATGAATTAATGGCAAAGAGTATGCCGTAGATGGCCAGGCCAATGATTAAAATTGTCGCCCCTGAGGCCAGGCTGTAGTGCAGGGCGGTGGCGATCGCCGCGGGCACCAGGCAGAGGGGCAGTATCCATTGTAGGGCCGTTTTTCCACAGGGGTTATTTTGCCGCCCCGTCTGAGTTAGCTTCGGTGCCAGTGCCTGTACTCCTCCATAGGCGATAATCCATAGTGCCAAGAGACTGCCAACGGCGCTGTAGTCCCAGCCCAATTCACTTTGCAGGTAGACGGGCAGGGCGACGACAAACCAGATATCCCTGGAGCCAAAAAGGAAAAATCGCACTGCAGAAAGCCGGTTGATGGCCGCGCTTTTGGAGAGTAGCTCGCGGAATTTTGGCTGGTACTGGCTTTTACCCATACTTCTGTCGAGGAGTAAAAAGCTGGCAATACAGACCAACATCAGACCGAGGAATAAAACCAGAATGGCGCCGCGAAAGCCGAGGCTGGAGAGCAGTAGGGCGCCGATAAAAAAGCCGGCGCCTTTTAGGGTGTTTTTAGATCCGGTGAGTAGGGCAACCCAGTGGTAGAGCTTGCCCTGGGCATTATCGGGCAACAGCAGTTTGATACTACTTTTTGCACTCATTTTATTCAGGTCTTTGGCGATGCCCGATAGGGCCTGAGCGGCCATGACATAAATCACCGAGAGCCAGGCGGGATCGACTAATAACATCCCCAGTGCCATCAATTGTAGGCTCAGGCCGATATGGAGGGTGATGCTGAGCCCAGTGCGAGCGGCCAGCCAGCCACCGAATAAATTCGTTACCATGCCGAACAATTCATAAAATAAAAATAGCGAGGCGACCGCAAAGGGGCTGTAACCTAACTGGTGGAAATACAGCACTACCAACATGCGCAAGGCGCCGTCGGTGAGGGTGAAACCCCAGTAACTAAGGGTCACCAATATGTATTGGTGCTGGGAGCGGCTCATGGCGATGGGGCTCTATGGCATCGGGCTATTGATCGAACGACCGACCTTGAGGGCCAGCTCCATCATGCGGTTGACGTAGCCAATTTCATTGTCGTACCAGGCGAGGATTTTCACCTGGCTTTGGTTGACGACCATGGTCGAGGGGGCGTCGATAATACTGGAGCGGATATCGTCGGTGTAATCGACGGAGACCAGGGGGGTTTCTTCGTAGCCAAGAATGCCACTCAATCTACCGTTCGCGGCTTGTTGTAGGGCCTTATTGACAAATTCGACACTGGTTGGGGTTTCGACCTCAAAGACACAGTCGGTTAAGGATGCATTCGCGAGGGGCACACGTACCGCAATGCCGTTAATGCGCCCCTTTAACTCGGGGAATATTTCGGCAATGGCCGTGGCCGAGCCCGTCGTGGTGGGAATTAAGGACAGGCCGCTGGCGCGAGCGCGGCGCAGGTCGCTGTGATATTCGTCGAGAATACTTTGGGTATTGGTAATGTCGTGAATGGTGGTAATACTGCCGTGCCTAATACCCAGTTCTTTTTGGATGACATCAATCACCGGTGCCAGGCAGTTGGTGGTGCACGATGCGGCTGTGACAATATGATGCCGGTCCGCCTGGTAGAGCTGATCATTGATGCCCATCACAATATTCAGTGTGCCGTCTTTGATGGGGGCGGAAACGACAATCTTTTTAATACCCTGGTCTTTATCCAGGGGCGTCAGAAGGGGGGCCAGTTTTTGTTTTGATTTAAAGTGGCCCGAGCATTCCACGAGTACGTCGACACTGCGATCGGCCCAGGGTGAAGCCTCCAGTTCGCTATTCTGTGAGTAGCTAATGGCCTTGCCATCGATGACAATCTTGTCACCATCGACACCAACATCGTGGCGCCAGGTGCGATGAATGGAGTCGTATTTCAGCAGGTGGGCGGCGCTGGCGATGTCGCCCGCTGGCTCGTTGATGTGAACGAACTCCAGTTCCGGCCAATCCCAGGCCGCGCGCAGGGCTAAACGCCCCATACGGCCAAAACCATTAATTCCAATTTTAATTGTCATCGTCCTGATCCTGGTCCTGGTCCTTCCATACTCGATTGTCGGAGACCCTTGTTAAAAGCGTATATGCGCATAAGCAAATGTTTTAATCTAATGTGCTGCTTGTCGATCACTTGAAACGGATCGAAACTATACCTTGGGCTTACCGGAGGTCTTTAGTTGCAGCTTCTGCTTGCGCAGGTGCTAAATCTTTTCAGATCGTTCTGTAAAGAATTCGAATCTGTGCCGGAGCGGTAAAATAAGGCCAGCAGCTTATCAATAAAAGGTGACACTTTAATGATCTGGTAGTAAATCCACACGCCCTCTCGGCGGGTGCTGAGCAGAGCATTATTGCGCAAATAGGCCAGGTGGCGAGAGACCACGCTTTGCGAGAGGCCCAGCGTATCGACAATATCGCAGACACAAAGCTCACCTCTGTCGAGTAGAAGAAAGAGGATGCGCAGGCGTACGGGCTCCGAGAGGCACTTAAAGAGGCTGGCGTAATCGTCGGTATGCATAGCGGCAACTATATTTGCATGGCCAAATGTAGTCAAGATGCTTACGATGCTAAAACCGCAAAACCGCAAAACCGCAAAACCGCAAAGCCGGGAGCCGGTGCTGGGTAGATTGTCATGACAAGACAAGTTTGTTGCCGACCTGGCGCTAACGCCTTGAACCACCTTTAAATACTGTGGTCTACTTAATGCCTATGACCCAAGCTCATCACACAGCTATTACTTCGAAGAATGTGGCCTTGCTCCCTTACAGCTTGGGCTGGTCTTATCTTATGTCGCTGCTATTGGTGTTTGTTTCCCTGCATCCGGCTCATGCGAGTCTGGCCATGGGGCAGGGCATGATGAATAGCCCTATGACCATCAATGATACTGTCGATAGCTCGGCAATGCCTGTTAGCGAAGCCTTGCACGGTACCGTGTTGGCCGATACCGACACCGCTGCCCAAGGGATGAATCTGCCCATGACTGAGGGTGATGTCTGTCAGTCCGACTGTGATTGTTGTCCGGGTTTATGCTCTGCCTATATACCGAGTAGCTTTCATTCGACGGCTTTTCTAGTCGCGAATATTGCTCTGTCTGCCCCAGCCTTAAAGGGCAAGGTCGCGACAAATACCCGCCCCTTCCGTCCCCCCATTTCCCACTAAGACAGGATAGCTGCGTCTGAAATAGACATGGCTAGATAGTGGGAGCTGCTGTTTTGCTCCATATCATTTTCTTCGGCACTTAGCGGTGCCAGCAATTTTTTCAGTCATGGACTCGGCTTTTTTAGGCCTGGCGTGGCAGGTGAAAATTAATTGAGTGAGCAAACATGAAAATTGTCACAATTTTTTTGGCGCTATTCACATCGGCTTTTATACCTGGTTCTTGGGCGGGACAAGCGCCTCTCGGCCGACAACAGGCCATTGCCCATGCCGTTAGCCATGACCCCTGGATAAGGGGTAGTCAGCTAAACGAGAGGGCTTTACTGGCGGATAGTATCGCCGCTAGTGCTTTGCCCGATCCGCGCTTAAACTTTGGCTTGTTAAATTTGGCAAGGGATACCCTGGATTTTGACCAGGAGCCGATGAGTCAATTTAAATTGGGCCTCGAGCAGCAATTCCCCCGTGGCGATACGCTGAAATTACAGCGCCGGCAAAAGCGTGAGCAAAGTGCGGCCCACCCCTTTTTGCGCGAGGACAGGAGGGCCCGCGTTACCCGTCAGGTCAGCCTGCTGTGGTTCGACGCTTTTCTAGCTCGCCAAAGCGTGGCCTTAATTGAAAACAAGCGGTATCTTTTCGAACAGCTTGTGGATATTGCCCACGCAAATTACACCGCGACCTCGGGTGCCACCCGCCAGCAAGATGTGATTCGTGCCGAACTTGAATTGAGCCGACTCAATGACCGCTTGACCCTACTCTGGCAGGGACACGATGCCGCTCGGCAAGCCCTGAGTGAATGGTTGTCAGAGCCCTTAGGTCGCAGAGCGTTACCGGATACGTTAGTGGCGCATGAACTCGCAGTCCTCAACATGGATGATCAGCGGCAGGTGCTAAAGCGCGTGATGCAACACCCCAGGGTGCTGGCCATCGAGCGCAACATGGCATCCCTCGCCACCGGGCTTGAGCTGGCCCGACAGCAATACAAACCACAATGGGGCATCAATGCTGCCTACGCCTATCGCGACAATGCTCCGGGGGGTAGTGAACGGGGTGACTTTGTGTCCCTGGGTCTTACCGTCGACCTGCCCCTGTTTACCGCCAACAGGCAGGATCAGCGGGTCTTGGCGGCGAGTCATCGACGCGCGGCAATACAAACCGAACGGCAGCTACTACTGCGCGAATTGTTGGCCGGGTATCGGCGGGAGAGAGCCGAATTACAGCGACTGGATGAGCGAGAGGGCCTTTTCCAACAGTATTTATTGCCGCAAATACAGGCTCAGGCCGATGCCACATTGGCGGCCTATACGGCCGATGGCGGCTCTTTTGCCGAGGTGATGCGAGTGCGTATCGAGGAGTTGAATACCAATATTATGGCCTTGGAAATCACTGTGCAGCGGCAAAAAACGCTGGCAAACATGCAATATTTTGTCGCCGCTGGCGTGGCGTCAAGGCAGGGAAAGAAGCTATGAAAGGTGCGTTTATTTTTTCATTGGCCTTAGTGCTGGGCATTGTCGGCACGCTGAGTTACTCCCGTTTTCCCAGCGCAGATCTCACTGAAGCGGGGCGGGGCGTTGATGCCCCGCTGCATTGGCAGGCGCCAATGGATGCCAATTACCGTCGCGATGAACCCGGCCTGTCACCGATGGGTATGCCACTGGTGCCGATTTATGTGGATGACTCAAACGTGCGGACAGAGGGCGGTGTGGTGACGATATCGGCGGCCGTTGAGAATAACCTGGGTGTTCGTACTCAAGTCGTCACCTTAAAGCCCCTGGACATAGTCATCAATACGGTGGGCTATGTGGGCTTTGATGAGGATCGCTTGATTCACATCCACCCCCGTGTCGAAGGTTGGTTGCAGCAGCTCTATGTAAAGTCAGAGGGTGAAACCGTCGCAGCGGGTCAGCCTCTGTATGCCCTGTATTCACCAAAATTGGTGGCCGCGCAGGAGGAGTTCGTGCTGGCTTTACAGCGGGGTAATCAGCGTTTAATCCACGCGGCAGAGGCGCGCCTTCTGACCTTGCATGTGGCACAGTCGCAAATTAATACGCTAAAACAATCCCGGAAACCAACAAAAACGATTGTCGTACATTCACCTCAAGACGGTGTTATCGCCAATCTCGGCGTGCGTGAAGGCATGTTTGTGAAACCCGGCACGGCCTTAATGTCAGTTGGTGCTCTTGATGAGGTCTGGGTAAGCGCCGAGGTTTTTGAACGCCAGGCCGGTTTATTGGCAAGGGGCAACGCGGTCACCATGAGCCTCGATTACCTGCCGGGGCGGCAGTGGCAGGGCCAAGTCGATTACATTTATCCGATTCTCGATAACCAGACGCGCACGGTGCGTGTGCGCCTACGTTTTGCCAACACTGACGCCCTGCTCAAGCCCAATATGTTTGCCCAGGTGATGATACAAAGCGCTGAGTCGGGGCCCACTCTGCAAGTGCCCAGGGAGTCGCTGATTCGCACCGGCAATCAGAACCGGGTGGTGCTGGCCCTGGGTGGGGGGCGTTATAAATCGGTTGAGGTAACCCTGGGTCGTACTAGTTTTAGTAAAGCCGAAATCCTCAAGGGCTTAGAGGAGGGGGACACAGTGGTGAGTTCGGCACAGTTTTTACTTGACTCCGAATCCAGCATCGATTCCGATTTTCAGCGCATGGACGGGGATAGAGGGTTTGCGGAATGATCGTTAACATTATCCATTGGTCCATAAAAAATCGTTTCCTGGTTATATTGGCTACGCTGATTATCGTCGGCGCCGGTATATTTGCCCTTAAAAATACGCCCATTGATGCCATCCCCGACCTCTCCGATGTACAGGTAATTATTAAAACCAGCTACCCGGGCCAGACCCCCCAGGTGGTAGAGGATCAAATTACCTATCCCTTGAGCACGGCGATGTTGTCGGTGCCCGGTGCAAAAACGGTGCGCGGTTATTCCTTTTTTGGCGATTCCTATATTTATGTGATTTTTGATGACGCTACCGATGTGTATTGGGCGCGCAGTCGTGTGCTCGAGTACCTGAGTCAGGTGACACCGGCCCTGCCGCCATCGGCAAAGCCCCAGCTCGGTCCCGATGCCACGGGTGTGGGCTGGATTTACATTTACGCCCTGATTGATAAAACGGGCAAACACGATATTAGCCAACTGCGTAGCTTGCAGGACTGGTTTTTGAAATATGAATTGCAGACCGTGCCCGGTGTCTCCGAAGTGGCAGCGGTGGGCGGCATGGTCAAGCAGTACCAGATTAAAGTGGACCCGGAAAAGCTTCGTGCCTTTGGAATACCTCTGAGCCATATTCAAGAGGCGGTACAGCGCAGCAACCAGGAAATTGGTGCCTCGGTGGTAGAGATGGGCGAGGCCGAGTACATGGTCAGCGTCAGTGGTTATCTTCAGAACAGGGCCGACATCGAAAGCATCCCTCTGGGTATGAATGTTAAGGGCACGCCCTTGTTATTGCGCGATATTGCCGATATTAATATTGGGCCACAGATGCGGCGCGGCATCGCCGAGCTCAATGGCGAGGGTGAAACCGTCGGTGGCATTGTGGTGATGCGCTATGGCGATAACGCCCAACAGACAATTATTGGCGTTAAAAACAAACTCGAAATGTTAAAGCAGGGCCTACCCGAGGGCGTCGAAATTATCACCGTCTATGATCGCTCCGGCCTAATTGAGCGGGCGGTGGACAACCTCTGGGGAAAATTATTGGAGGAATTTGCCGTCGTCGCCCTGGTGTGCATGGTGTTTTTATTCCACATCCGCTCGTCACTGGTGGCCATCGTCAGCTTGCCGGTGGGCATACTCAGTGCGTTCATCATCATGCACTTTCAAGGTCTCAATGCCAATATTATGTCTCTGGGGGGCATCGCCATCGCCATTGGCGCGATGATCGATGGCGCCATCGTGATGATAGAAAATATGCACAAGCACATGGAGGGCAAAGAACTTTGCGATAAAAATCGTTGGACAATCGTCACTAAAGCGGCCAGCGAAGTGGGCCCAGCACTATTTTTTAGCTTGTTGATTATTACCGTTAGCTTTCTGCCGGTGTTTACCCTCGAGGCTCAGGAGGGGCGAATGTTTGCGCCGTTGGCCTACACCAAAACCTATGCCATGGCGGCATCGGCCATTTTGGCGATCACCCTGGTACCGGTATTAATGGGTTATTTTGTGCGCGGCAAGGTTAGGCCAGAACATAAAAACCCCCTCAGTCGCGCTTTAAATAAACTTTATATACCGGCGCTGGAGAGTGTCTTGCGGCATCCAAAAAGCACGGTTCTCACCGCCTTTTTCTTAACTCTTTTGGGCTTGTGGCCGGCCAGCCAAATTGGCAGTGAGTTTATTCCTGCCCTCGATGAAGGCGATTTAATGTATATGCCCAGCACCTATCCGGGGATTTCCATCGGCAAGGCGAGGGAGTTTTTACAGCAAACGGATAAATTAATTCGCACAGTGCCCGAAGTGAAAACGGTGTTTGGTAAAATGGGGCGGGCAGAGAGCGCCACCGACCCCGCCCCCTTGACCATGATAGAAACCTTTATTCAGTTTAAAGATCGCGATCAGTGGCGCGAGGGCATGACAGCCGAAAAAATCCGCCAGGAGCTGGATGCTCGCCTGCAATTCCCCGGCGTTACCAATGCCTGGGTGATGCCCATTAAAACCCGCATCGATATGCTGGCCACCGGGATTAAAACCCCGGTTGGCATTAAAATCGCCGGCCCGAAATTACAGGAAATCCAAGCCATTGGCTTACAGTTGGAGGCGATTCTTGAAAATTTGCCGGGTACGGCCTCGGTGTATTCGGAGCGTGTGATAGGGGGGCGCTACATTAAAATAGATATCGATAGAACGAGGGCGGCCCGCTATGGACTGACCATTGCCGATGTACAGCAGGTGATCGCCACGGCCGTTGGTGGCGTCAACGTCAGCCAAACCGTCGAGGGTTTGGAACGTTACCCAGTGAACATTCGCTACCCCCAGGCGTATCGTGATTCCGTCGAGCAGTTGGCGCTACTGCCCATCGTCACGGATCAGGGCCAGCGCATCGCTCTGGCCGATGTGGCGCGGGTTTATATCGAGGATGGCCCGCCGGGTATAAAAAGCGAAAACGCCCGGGTTAATGGTTGGTCCTTTATCGATATTAAAGATGTCGATATTGGCACCTACGTACAGCGGGCACAGCGCGCCGTGGATGCACAAATAGACCTGCCACCAGGTTACTCGTTGAGCTGGTCCGGTCAATATGAGTACATGCTGCGAGCCAAGGAAAAACTGGCCTACGTGGTGCCATTAACCCTGATGATTATTGTTTTACTACTGTATTTAAACTTCCGTAGAGTGGCGGAGGTGGTCATTATTATGGCGACCCTACCGATGGCCGTGGCCGGCGGACTGTGGCTGATGTATCTGGCGGGCTTCAATTTTTCCGTCGCTGTCGGTGTCGGCTTTATTGCCCTGGCCGGTGTGGCGGTGGAGATTGGTGTGATTATGCTGGTCTATCTCAATCAGGCCTGGCAGCAAACGCTGGCCGACTGTGAGCGGCAAGGCAGCTGTGTTGACGATGCTAAGCTCAGGCAGGCGGTGATGCGCGGTGCTGGCCTGCGGGTGCGACCGGTGATGATGACGGTCGCGGCCATCATTGGTGGCTTATTGCCCATTTTACTGGGTTCTGGCACCGGCTCAGAGGTGATGAGCCGTATTGCCGCTCCCATGGTGGGTGGCATGGTCAGTGCGCTGTTATTGGTCTTGTTGGTTTTACCGGCGGTGTATTACCTGTGGCGCAGAATGCAGCTGGCTCAGGGGCTTGAATGATTTTGCCGAAATGGCAGGACAAGCCCTGTCCTAACCGGCGCCGACCCTTCACTTTTCTATGACGTAACAAGGGCGATTGTTGTATGCACTTTGTATTGACTCTATTTTTAACCTTTATCGTCGTGTCCCTGGCGATGTGGATCTTTCTGCGTATCGGCGCCCCGGTTTATCGTCCCGACAAAGACAATATTATTGCTCTTTTAGAGCTTGTACTCGCCGGCGACGCCACCGAAAATGACTGGCAGGTTTTTATTGCTATACCATTGCGTCACAATGATGCCTTGCAGGCTGTCCAATTGCGTTGTTCCGAGCTCAGTGAGACGGAATATATTGGTGGCTCTGGTGCCACCCTGTTTACCGAAAGGGGCATGCAGGCCCTTTTATTAATACTTGAAGAGCTCAAGCATCAGGAAGTTGATAAATGAATAACATTTCCACAGCCACTCGCTTTATTTTCTTTTCGGCCGCCTTTGTCATTGTGGTTGCGGGACTTAAAGCGGCGGAGCCCCTGCTGGTACCCTTTTTATTGTCGGTGTTTATCGCCTTGATTTGCTCGCCCCTTTTAGTGTGGCTTAAATCTCGCCGTGTACCCAGTGGTCTGGCGATTCTTCTCATCGTGCTCGGCGTTGTTTGCCTGGGGGCAATAGTAGGGGCGGTGGTCGGCACCTCGATACGGGATTTTCGCGCCGACTTGCCCGAATACCAGGCGCGCCTGCAGCTTATGAGCGCTGGTGTGCAGCAGTGGCTGGCCGGTCGTGGTGTTCACTTTCCCGCGGAATTTTGGCAAGAAAACTTTAACCCCGGTGTGGCCATGCAGTTGGTGGGCAATATACTGGCCTCCTTCGGCAATGTGATGACCAACGCTTTTTTGATTTTGCTCACGGTGATCTTTATTTTTGCCGAAGAGGTGGGTTTTCGTGAAAAATTACTTAATGCTCGGGGGGGTGGCGTCAACTCTCTGGAGGCCCTGGAGAGCTTTACCGGCAGTGTTAATCGCTACCTGGTGATTAAAACTCTACTTAGTCTGGCGACGGGTTTATTGGTTCTACTGGCGTTGTGGGTGCAGGGGGTCGACTATCCGGTGATGTGGGCCCTGCTGGCCTTCCTGCTGAATTTTGTGCCCACAGTGGGTTCATTTTTAGCGGCCATACCGGCGGTATTATTGGCATTGATTCAATTGGGCCCCACTGAGGCGGGCTTTTTGGCACTTGCCTATGTGGTGATTAATTTGCTGATTGGCAATGTGATCGAGCCGCGCTGGATGGGCAAGGGTTTAAATTTGTCACCCCTGGTGGTTTTTTTGTCCTTGGTTTTTTGGGGGTGGATACTCGGCCCCGTTGGCATGCTGCTGTCGATCCCCTTGACGATCCTGGTCAAAATCGCTCTGGAGAGTGATCCAAAAACTGCCTGGGTGGGCATTATGCTTGGCTCTGGTACGGCACAGTTACGGGCCGCGAAAAATCCGGGGGACGGGCTTTGACTACTGGGCTCGACGTCCATCGCCACCAGTTAGAGACTCATATTCAGCGCTTATTGCCTGCTGCCCACTTAAAACTTTCTGAGCTGCATTTTGAAAAGACTATTGCTCATTCACTCCGGCTTTGGTTGATTGATCCGCAGGGCATGGATGCTCCTTTAAGCGAAGGGGAAACCAGTGCCATTTTTGCTAACCCACCCTACTGGAGCTTTTGCTGGGGCAGTGGATTAGCCCTGGCCGAGCGTTTACTCAGTGGTGCCCATGAGGTGCAGGGTAAAACCGTGCTGGATTTTGGTTGTGGTTCCGCAGTGGTTGGTATCGCTGCGGCTCTGGCCGGGGCGGCGAGGGTCATTGCCTGTGACCTCGATCCTCTGGCACTGAAGGCGAGCGCATTGAATGCCCATGACAATGGTGTCGAACTCGAGTACCTCGACGATTTTTTTCAATTCGAGGGCAAGGTCGACATGCTATTCGCATCCGATGTCCTCTACGACCCGGATAACAGGCCGTTGGTGCAGCGATTTCGAGAGCTGGCAGGGGAGGTTGTGGTGGCCGATTCACGGGTCAAGAATTTTAGCGAGCAGGGTTTTAGCCTATGTGGTGAGGTGCGGGCCGTGACGGAGCCGGATCTTGGTGAGTTAGAAAGCGTCAAGTTGATTCGTTTTTATCGCAGCTCGGATGGCTGAGAGGCTTGTATTGAGGGGTGAGCGAGGAGGGCTTGGCGTAGGTAATATTGCCTCGGCCCACTGAAGGGCGGAGGCAAGCTTTAACGCTACGCTTTACTCTTCGTCGGTGCCAGACTCGGGAGCTTTGATTTTATCTTCTACATGCTCAACAGCCGTCTCTGCAGTCGCTTTGGCCTTGGATGCTACGTCTTTCACCACGCCTCTGATCTCTTCAGCATTGCCGGTTGAATCATCGCCACCACAGGCTGACAAACCAAAAATAACAAGACTAAATACGGCTGCTAAAACAGTGGGCTTTTTAAATACGGACATAGGGGTGGCTCCTAGGTTACATGCTCAATGCGGTGTGCATTAAACGAAGTGCATTAATAGGGTTTGTGGCGCGAGACGTCAACCGATAATCGGGGTTTTCATGCCTTACAGCATTTTTATGATAGCCACGGTGTCGATAGGCATCGCTTCGGGTCGCTAATAAGTTTGTTAAACTGTGCGCGAATTTATTGATGTAGAGGGTGGCGGTGATAAAGCAGGTGGGCAAAGGACTTGATCCGGAAGAGAGCGTTGAGCAGTTTTTGCTGTCTACCGATAGTTCCCTGCTGCTGCGTTATGAGTTCGCACAATATTATTTGCCGGGTAAGCCTCTTGTCGAGTTGCTGGCTATTTTTCTGAAAGATACAAAGGGCTGTTATTTTTTAATGAGCGATAAGTTGTCGCTGGCCCAGCAGGCTCTCAATGCGATGGCAAAGCCCTTGACCTGTGAGTCCTTAAAGCAATTGTCCTCTCATCTGACTGCGCCACTGTTTAATTTGGGGCGACCTCTGCTCTTGGCACCAATTGCTATTAGTAAACCCTGGGGACAGGAGATTTGGTATACCGGGATTGAGGCGCGGGGGCAGTCCGGTTTTAGTGATGACACTAATAACGTACCCATCCCCTGGTTGCTATCTCTACTGCCGACACGCCTCCTCGGTGCAGGGCAGCCTGGCTTAAATTTGCTAAAAATTCTCGCCCCACTGCCAGAACCGGTTTACGGTGATTTGTATTTTGAACTTCACGAAAAAAAGCGCGAAGTATATGTAGTAACCCATGTCGATCGGCAGAGCTGGCCCGACGGTGAGGGCGGCATTCGCTTTGGCTTCGATACCGGCGTACGGCAGGAGTTTTCTAGCCCCGGAGAGTTTCGCCAGGCCTATTTGAAAGCGGTTCAAGCCTATGAAAAGGTGAGGCGTAAAATTGATGAAATCTTTGATCAGCATCGCCTTGAGCAGAACATAGGGCTGTCTCAACCTGTTGCCGCCAGCCAATTAAAAGCCTGGCATGGAGACTTGTCCGTCGAGCTTTGTGAGGAAGAGGCGAGTCTGCGCCAGGCCATGAATCGCTTCACGCATATGCAGGCTTTGCGCGAGGGCGATGTGGTTAAGGTGCCTTGCCTGACCCCCCACGCTTTGCAGCACGGGGTGCGCACAGTTGAATTTCAGACTCCGGTGTATGAACGCAAGATCCTCGCCTTTGGGCAAAAGGTCTTAACCCAGCAGCACTGGGACACCGAGGAGGCTGTGGCATTAATGTCTCTGCAGGCTGAACCTGAAATGCCCTTACAGGTGCTGGAGCAGAGTGAGGGCTGTTGTCGTGAGCAGGTTGTCGCCTTTGATGATTTTCAGGTACAACGTGTCACCTTGGCGCCTGGCGCTAGCTGGCAAGTACCAGCCAGTCCGCGCTATATGCTGCTGATGGTGGTGTCAGGCAGCTTGACTGTGGGGGCGGGAGGCGCTGGCATGGAATTGAAGTTGGAACAGGCGGTATTACTGCCGGCCGAGGGTGCTGCCACCTCCATTGGTAATAGCGCCTTGACAGACTGCATAGTATTGTTGGCCGAGCCACTCGCTCCGGCATGAACTAAGCTCTTAGCGAGGGATGGCCTTGCATAGTGCTGGGCTTTTTAGACACGTTCAGTAAAGAGTCTGAGGAATGTCGGCTATCCAGTTGCTCCGAGGGGAGTGCTGTGGCAAAATCTGCGCCCCTTTTGGGAGGTAAGGTAAAGCCTGCCTTGGAAAAGAGGATGAGCCAGTGCCAAACGCACCGATAGTGGGTGATAGCGCAGAGGTTGATCAAGCCGCAGTAGTAGATGCTGCGGGCAGTTTTAGCGGAAGTGGTGAAATTGGTATACACGCTGGTTTTAGGTACCAGTGCCGTAAGGCGTGGGGGTTCAAGTCCCCCCTTCCGCACCAACTTTTTTTGAGTGCTCGCATTGCCGGGCACGTCAGACTAAATCATAAATTAAATTACTGTAGTGAGGACTATCCATGCAGGTTTCCATAGAGACAACCTCCGGGCTCGAAAGACGTATGACTGTGGGTGTTCCCGCTAATGAAATTGATAGTGAGGTTGCTCAGCGTCTGCAGAAAGCATCACAGACAGCGCGCATTGACGGTTTCCGCCAAGGCAAAATCCCGGCCAAGGTCATCAAGCAACGCTATGGTGCTGGCGTGCGCCAGGAAGTGGTTGGTGAAGCCTTGAGTCGAACTTTCTATGAGGCGGTGACGAAAGAAGAGCTGCGCCCCGCAGGTCAGCCCGCTATCGAACCGGTAAAAGATGAAGAGGGTGCAGACCTCGAATACATCGCGACCTTTGAAGTTTACCCGGAAATCTCCCTACAGGATTTCACTCAAATCAGTCTGTCTCGCCCCGTGGCCACGGTCTCGGACGAAGATTTAACGGACATGATTGAGAATTTACGCAAGCAACGTTCGAGCTGGGATGTTGTTGAGCGTGCTGCCGCTGACGGTGATCAGGTCGTCATTGACTATAAAGGCACGCAAAGCGGTGAGGAATTCCCCGGTGGCACAGCAGAGGGTTCCGACCTGGTGTTGGGTTCCGGTCGCATGATTCCCGGTTTTGAAGACGGCGTTGTCGGTTTATCGGCGGACGATGAAAAAACCATCAGCCTAACTTTTCCCGATGATTACCACGCCGAAGACCTACGAGGCGCTGCCGTTGAATTTGCGGTAAAAGTGACTGCGGTGAAAGAACAGACTCTCGCCGAGCTGAATGATGAGTTTTACGAGCAGTTTGGTGTCAAGGAGGGCGGTAACGAAAAATTCCTCGAGGAAATTCGCTCGAACATGGAGCGAGAGCTGGAAACTGCGGTTAAGAACAAGGTGAAATCGCGCCTAATGAACCAGCTGCAGGATCTACACACGGTTGAAATCCCCAAGGCCTTGTTGAGCAACGAAATTCAGGCTCTACGCCAGCAAATGCTCGGCCAGTTTGGCGAGGGTGCTCAGCAGATGGATATGTCTATTTTCCCCGACGAGCTGTTCGCTGACGAAGCCGGTAAGCGCGTTTCGCTGGGCCTGTTGATGGCAGAAATTGTTAAAGTCGCCGAAATTAGCGTCGATAACGATAAGGTTAAGGCCTTTATTGAAGACAGAGCTGCCAGTTACGACGACCCCGAACAGGTCATCCAGTACCACTACTCCAATCAAGAGCTGCTCAATAGTGTGCAGTCAGCGGTTATGGAAGAACAGGTAGTGGAGCATATTTTAAATTCGGCTAAAATAGCAGATGAGGCAACCAACTATAAGGGTGCTCTGACCCCCGATCCCGTTGTCGAAAAGGACTCTGACGAAAGCGAAGACTGATTTGCTCGCTTGGTGTAGAGTAAAGTTTGCAATGCTAAAGCTTGGTCTGATGTCCGTGGTTGAAGTGCGGACACAAGGGCCGAGCTCTTACTGAACAACTCGAGAGCTAAATATGATCCACGATGGGATGAATTATAATAAGGATACGAGGGCGGCAGGTGGTCTGGTGCCCATGGTGGTTGAGCAAACTGCTCGCGGCGAGCGTTCATTCGATATTTATTCGCGCCTGTTAAAGGAACGCGTAATTTTTTTGGTTGGCCCGGTAGAAGATTTCATGGCCAATCTGGTTGTTGCCCAGCTTTTATTCCTGGAATCGGAAAACCCTGATAAAGACATCCATCTGTATATTAATTCTCCCGGTGGTTCGGTAACGGCTGGTATGGCGATTTATGACACCATGCAGTTTATCAAACCCGATGTCAGTACCATGTGTATAGGTCAGGCAGCGAGCATGGGAGCATTTTTACTAGCAGCGGGGGCTAAGGGTAAGCGCTTTTTATTGCCCAATTCGCGCTGCATGATTCACCAGCCCAGTGGTGGCGCTCAGGGGCAAGCCTCTGATATCCATATTCAAGCTCAGGAAATACTGAAAATTCGCGAGCAATTAAATAGAGCTATGGCCCTTCACACTGGGCAGACGGTGGAGCAGATCGGCCTCGATACGGAGCGTGATAATTTTATGAGCGCTGTAGAGTCGAAAGAGTACGGTTTGGTTGACGAAGTATTGGACAAACGCGCATAGTCGTTGTAGCCTGATATTTGATTTTGGTAATTTTTATAGGTAAGTGCTTGTATTTTAGGTGTTTATTTGAAGCGAGGGCAAGGTAGTGAGCGATAAAAGCGGCGGAGATAAGGACGGGGATAAACTCCTGTATTGCTCGTTCTGTGGTAAAAGCCAGCATGAGGTTCGCAAACTCATTGCCGGGCCATCGGTTTTTGTCTGTGACGAATGTGTCGATCTTTGCAACGATATTATTTCTGAAGAATTACAGGAAGCCAAAAGTGCCGAGACAGTTGAAAAGCTGCCCACGCCGGTTGAGATTAGTGGCACCCTCAATGAATATGTAATTGATCAACTGCGTGCTAAGAAAGTGCTCTCGGTGGCGGTTTACAACCACTACAAACGTCTGCAGTTAGGCGCAAAGGTGGCAAAAGGCGGTGTTGAACTCGGCAAAAGCAATATATTGTTGGTCGGCCCTACAGGAAGTGGCAAAACACTATTAGCTGAGACCTTAGCTCGTTTATTGAATGTGCCCTTCACCATTGCCGATGCAACGACACTCACCGAAGCCGGTTATGTCGGTGAGGACGTTGAAAATATTATTCAAAAACTATTGCAGAAGTGCGATTACGATGTCGAGAAAGCACAACAGGGCATTGTTTATATTGATGAAATTGACAAGGTGTCACGCAAATCTGACAATCCCTCCATCACTCGCGACGTTTCGGGCGAAGGTGTCCAGCAAGCGCTGCTGAAATTGATTGAAGGTACCGTTGCTTCGGTTCCACCCCAAGGTGGACGTAAGCATCCTCAGCAAGAATTTCTGCAAGTTGATACCTCGAATATTCTGTTTATCTGTGGCGGTGCTTTCTCTGGCCTGGAGAAAATCATCCGAGACCGATCGGAGAAGGGCGGTATCGGCTTTTCTGCCAGTGTCAGCAGCAAAGATGAAAAGAGCAATATTGGCGATGTCTTGAAGGATTTGGAGCCAGAAGACCTGATTCGCTTTGGTTTAATCCCTGAGTTTGTGGGACGCCTTCCCGTTGTCGCAACCCTTGAAGAGCTCGATAAAGATGCCTTGATCAATATATTGGTCGAGCCTAAAAACTCCTTGGTTAAACAGTACTCAGCACTCTTTGAGATGGAGGATGTCGAACTTGATATCCGCCAGGATGCCCTTGAGGCGATTGCCGAAAAGGCATTGACGCGTAAAACGGGTGCTCGTGGCTTACGCTCTATAATAGAAAATACCTTATTAGAGAGTATGTATGACATCCCCTCGCGCAAGGATGTTCATAAAGTCGTTGTCGATGCCTCCGTTATCAGTGGGGATTCGGAACCCTTACTGGTATATGACAATCCCGAACAGTTGAAGACTGCAAGCGACGAAGCATAAACAAAAACGGGCCTAAAAGGCCCGTTTTTGTTTATGGGCACTTGTATTTGCTGCAATTGGCCCCATACCAAGGATACTCACCCGAACCAGTAATAATCTGGAATAAGAGGTAAAAATGGGACAGGAAACAATAGAAGATTTATCGCTGACACGGTTGCCAATGCTGCCCTTGCGAGACGTAGTGGTTTTCCCGCAAATGGTGGTGCCACTGTTTGTCGGTCGAGAACGATCAATTCTTGCACTAGACGATACGATGGCGGAGCACAAAAAAATTGTTTTGGTTGCTCAGCGCGATGCTGCCTGTGATGACCCAGGCCCGTCAGACGTCTATGAAATTGGCACCGTTGCCACGATCTTGCAGCTACTGAAGTTGCCAGACGGCACGGTTAAGGTGTTGGTGGAAGGGTCTGAGCGCGTCAATATAGATACTATTGTGGAAGACAATGGATATTTTGTTGCCGATTACTCGGTGATTGACAGTGAAATTGCTGAGCAAGGTGAGCAAGATGCACTGGTTAGAACGCTGGTTAATGCCTTTGAAGAATATGTGGGCCTGAATAAAAAAATCCCTTCAGAGGTGGTGACAACGGTCGCTGGTATTGACGAGCCTGGGCGTCTCGCCGATACCGTGGCAACTCACATGACACTGACCCTCGAGCAAAAGCAGGAGGTGTTGGAAATCAGTGATGAGAAACTGCGTATTGAACACCTGCTAATCTTGATGGAGTCTGAGCTTGATATCGCTCAAATCGAGCAGCGTATTCGCGGTCGTGTCAAAAAGCAGATGGAGAAGAGCCAGCGCGAGTATTACCTCAACGAGCAAATGAAGGCGATTCAAAAAGAGCTGGGGGAGATTGATGATGTGCCCAATGAGCTCGAGCAGCTTGAAACTCGCATCAAAGAAGTGGGTATGCACAAAGAGGCTTTGAAGAAGGCCACTGCGGAGCTTAATAAATTAAAAATGATGTCGCCGATGTCGGCAGAGGCATCTGTGGTGCGCAGCTACCTTGACTGGATGGTCAGTGTGCCCTGGAAAAAGCGCTCCAAGGTACGTCATGATCTGGTTCTGGCCGAAAAGATTCTCAATGAAGACCACTACGGCCTGGATGAAGTTAAAGAGCGCATCCTCGAGTTTCTCGCGGTGCAAAGTCGAGTCAAAAAACTTAAGGGTCCGGTGTTGTGTCTGGTCGGCCCTCCGGGCGTTGGTAAGACCTCGCTGGGTGAGTCAATTGCTCGAGCGACGGGACGCAAGTTTGTACGCATGTCTCTCGGTGGTGTCCGTGACGAAGCGGAGATACGGGGCCACCGCAGAACCTATATCGGTTCTTTGCCGGGTAAGTTGATACAAAAAATATCCAAGACAACCGTTAAAAACCCTCTTTTCCTCCTGGATGAAGTCGATAAGTTGGGCATGGATCATCGCGGTGACCCCTCTTCGGCACTATTGGAAGTCCTGGATCCGGAGCAGAACAACAGTTTTAACGATCATTATTTGGAGGTCGATTACGACCTGTCAGAGGTGATGTTTATCTGCACCTCAAACTCGATGAATATTCCGGGCCCTTTACTCGATCGTATGGAAGTGATCCGCATTCCGGGGTATACCGAGGCAGAAAAAGCGAATATTGCATTGAAGTACCTATTGCCCAAACAGCGTAAAGCCAACGGCTTAAAAGTAGGTGAGCTTGTCCTCGAGGAAGGTGCCATCCTTGATATTGTGCGTTACTACACTCGAGAGGCGGGTGTGCGTGGCCTGGAGCGAGAGATTGCCAAGATTTGCCGCAAAGTGGTCACCGGTTATGCCAAAGATGCAAATCAGGGGCTGATCACAGTGGGTTCAGCCGAGCTCGAGGAGATGCTGGGTGTACGCAAGTTCGATTTCGGTCGTGCGGAAGACCAGAACCAGGTGGGCCAGGTTACAGGGCTGGCATGGACCTCTGTCGGTGGAGAGTTGTTGACCATTGAGTCCGCAGCGGTGCCAGGTAAGGGTGCTATCGTAAAAACAGGTTCCCTGGGTGACGTTATGCAGGAATCCATCCAGGCCGCCTTGACGGTTGTTCGCAGCCGCTCTCAGGTCCTGGGTATCCATCGTGACTTTCATCGCAATTATGATTTGCATATCCATGTGCCCGAGGGCGCGACTCCCAAAGATGGCCCCAGTGCGGGTATCGCCATGTGTACAGCCCTGGTTTCGGTGTTGACCGAAATCCCGGTGCGTGCTGCGGTGGCGATGACCGGAGAAATTACATTGCGTGGCCAGGTGTTGAAAATTGGTGGTCTTAAAGAAAAACTCCTGGCCGCCCACCGTGGTGGTATCACGGAAGTGATTATTCCGAAAGAGAACGAGCGGGATTTAAAGGAAATACCCGACAATATTAAGGCCGATTTAACGATTCACCCGGTGAAATGGGTGGATGAAGTGCTGGAACTGGCTTTGCAAAAAATGCCAAAGCCACTGTCTGATGAAGAATACCGCAAATCTGAGGACTCAAACCTGTCGCCGGATGGTGAACAATCGACATCGCGTATTAGTACACACTAAAATATCAGACTGCGTGCTTGACCGCTCTCTGAGCGGTTGGTATAAAGTCTCGTCCCCGCATATGCATCATTGGGGCTGTACAATATTCAATCAAATTTAGAGGGGTTTAATGTGAATAAATCGGAGCTTATCGACGCAATTGCGGAATCAGCAGACTTATCGAAAATGTCGGCAGGAAGAGCACTGGACGCAGTTGTAGAAGCGATTACCACATCATTACAAAAAGGTGATCCGGTTTCGCTGGTTGGCTTTGGTACCTTTGCGGTCAAACATAGACCTGCAAGAAAGGGGCGCAACCCCAAGACTGGCGCTGAAATTCAAATTTCAGCGGCTAATGTACCTGGTTTCAAGGCCGGCAAAGCGTTAAAAGAAGCAGTCAATAGTTAAGTCAATTACTGCTTTGAAGTAGTTTAAATAAGTAGTACGGAAAGGCGCATTGATGCGCCTTTCTTCTTTTTAGCTCAGGCTGTTTGTTAGTTTAGGGCTTTTTTGTAGAAGGCTAGGGGAATAAAAAATGTTGCAAGATTTCCGTGAAGGCATGAAGGGTATCGCTTTTTTCATTGTTATTTTGATCATTGTGCCATTTGCTTTCGTCGGCATTGATTCGATTTTTTCCAATAGCCCGGCAAGTGATGCCGAGCTGGAAGTCGATGGGCATAGTATTTCTCGCCTGGTGGTCGACCGCGCTCTGGCGATCCATAAGCAACGCCTGCTACAGCAACTGGGTGATATCGACCCCGCATTGCTCGATGATACGATACTCAGAGGGCCAGTTAGACAGCGTTTGATCAGGGAGAAGGCTGCGGAATTGACAGCACAATCAACGCAAATGGGTGTATCCCCGGTAACCATTGCCTCCCTACTGCAAACGGTTGATGTCTACCAAAGCGCCGGTAAGTTTGATCGAGATAAATATGAATTTGCGATTCGGCAAATGGGTTATACCCCGAGGGAGCATCACACTTACATGAACAATGGCTTATTACTCAGCCAATTTGCCAGTGGTGTCACGGATACGGGCTTTGTCACCGATGCCGACTTAGAGTTGGCGGCCAGAATCTTTGAGCAACGTCGTAACTATTACTATTTAACGCTTCCCATTGCTCCCCTGGTTGCGACGGCGACTGTAAGCGCCGATGAAATCAAAGCTTTCTATACGGCTCGCAGAGAAGAGTTCGCCACTGAAGAGAGCGTAGAGCTCGAGTATATTCAACTAGCGATAGATGACCTGCTCGCTCAGGTGGATGTTGACGAAGAGATGGTGCGTGAATTATTTGATGCCCGACAGGCAGCCCGCCAGGCTTCAGCACGACGCCGAGTGGCGCATATTTTGATTGAGGTCGAAGCCGACGATAGCCACCTGGCGGAAATTGCGGAGATTCAGCAAAAGCTAAGTAGTGGTAGTGTATTCGATGCACTGGCACAGCAGTACAGCGATGATCTAGGCAGTTCTGAGCAAGGTGGTGATCTTGGGTTTTTTGATACTGGCGCTTTCCCTGAGCAATTCGAAACAGCCCTGCTTGGCCTTTCCAAAGGCGAAGTGTCTGCCCCGGTCGAAACCGATAGCGGTGTTCACCTGATTCGCCTCACCGAATTAGAAGTTAGTGAGCCACTCGTTTTTGACACCGAAAAGGCAACTATTGAGCTGGAGTTACAGCGTCAGCTGGCGGCCGAGTTACTGCCTGAGAAGATTGAGCAGTTGCGGGAGTTGTCTTACAACGCCGAAACTCTCACCGAACCCGCCGAACTTATGGGGCTCAGTGTTAACACGAGTGCTGCTTTTACTCGCAGTGGCGGTACAGGCCTGGCGGCCTATCCAGGTGTGGTCAGTGCAGCCTTTGCCGATGATGTGCTAAGTAATGGTTATACCAGTGATATTGTCGAACTCGGTGAGGCTGGAGTAGCCGTGCTCAAAATTCGCAAACATTATCCGGCGGGCTATCGCTCACTGGAGGAGGCGACACCCGATATTACTAGCCAATTGCAACGGACGGCGGCACAACTGAGTCTGACGGTGCGAGCGGATGCATTGCAGGCGAAAATTGCGGCAGGTAAGAGTATAGAGAGTATTGCCAATGCCGAAGGCCTGGCATGGCAAGTCAGTCTTGATACCACACGTTTCGATAACCGTGTCGATGGCGCCATTAGAGATCACGCTTTTAGTTTGCCTGCGACCAGCACCTTGCCATTGGCAAGTGCTTTTGGTCTCGCTAATGGTGATTACGTTGTGCTTTCTCTGACCGGTCTTGAGTCGGGTCAATTGGCTAGTATCCCAGAGTCTCGACGGAATAGTTTGGCTAAGTCTGCCAGTCGTACCCTGGCGCAGCGTGAATACCAGGGCTATGAGTCATTAATTCTGGCCGAGGCAACAGTGAAAATGGATAAGTAAAGGCCATCAGGTGTGGTTGTTTGGCGTTACCAGGGGATATTACTAGGAGCGGGGAAAGAGGCTTAAGGTTTGTCCTGCTTTGATTAGCCCCTGTTTGTTGAGCTTATTCCAGCGCACAATATCGCTAATACTAACTTTGAATTGCTTCGAGATCAGAGATAGGGAATCACCCTTTTTGATTTTATAACTGAGGCGACTGTTGACGTCCACAGGCTTGGCGGCCCGTACCTTCAGGCGTTTGCCGATCTTTAAGGGCGCATTCGGGTTCAGACCATTCCAGCGTGCTAGTTGTTGGGTTTTTACTCGATAGGCCCTGGCAATTTTCCACAAGCTGTCGCCCGGACGAACCCTGTAGTACTGAGTGGGCCGTGCAAAACTCGGCAGCTGACCCCGGTTAATGTTCGGAACTTTCAAGGTCTGGCCGGCTCGGATTCGGCTCGAACTCATGGTGTTTTGCGACATCAGTGCCTGTACACTGAGTCCGTGGTTTTGGGCAATTAGTCCCAGGGTATCCCCTTGTTGCACTTTGTATTGTTGAATATCAAGCCAGCGATCTTTCGGTGTGTTGTGCAATCGCGTCTCAAAGCCGGCCACTTTTCCTCGGGGGATCAATAGACGGTGGGGGCCCCCTGGGGGAGTAGCTGTTTGCTGGTAGCCAGGGTTGAGTCGATAGACTTTATCAACACTCATTTTAGCGAGTAAGCTGACCTGATAGAGGTCGATTTGTTGGGGTAGGTCGACCATTTTAAAATAAATTTCAGTGGAAATATTTGGTAGGACCAAAGCATAGTCCGCGGGTGAGGCGGTCACCTGGGCCAGGGCAATTAATTTTGGCACATAGGCGCGAGTTTCTGCAGGTAGGCGCAGAGCCCAGAAATCGGTGGCCTTACCGCGGCGTAGATTTGCTTGTATGGCTTTGGAGACGGTTCCTTCGCCGGCATTATAGGCGGCGAGTGTCAGCAACCAATCGCCCTTAAAACGTTTGTTCAGGTATTTAAAATAGCGGATGGCGGCATCGGTCGAGCTGATAACATCGCGTCGTCCGTCATACCAGTGGTTGCGTTTTAAGCCCAGATAGTCCCCGGTGGGACGCATAAATTGCCACAGGCCGGCGGCACCGCTGGGCGAATAGGCAAAGGGATTGTAGGCGCTTTCGACAAAAGGCAGCAGGGCTAATTCCAGAGGCAGGTCGTTGCCTTGTAGCTGAGCAATGATGTGGGCCATGTATAGCTCGGTCCGGGAACTAAGACGGTCGATGTAACGCTGCTTACCTGTATAGTTCTTACGATATTTTTCGACCTCCGCGTTGTCGACTTCGCGAAGTACGCCTTCGCTTTGTGCGATTGTTTGCCAGGCGTTAAGGGGCCGCTCTATAGTTATCGGTGTGGTTTCTACATTATTTTTGCTTGTGATTTGGCTATCAGAGGTTTTGCTCTCAGCGTCGACTGTGGCTTTATCGCTATTACTAGATACGAGAGGAGTTTGGTGTTCTATAGAGATGGGATTCGAGGCTTGCTGAGCACAGCCCACTAGTAAACAGAGGCTCACAGTAAAAGTGAGGGATGAATATTTCATAACGACCCGAAACTGCAAAAGCAGACATTATTTCGATTAAAAAAGGGGGTGAGAATTGCCTATATTGGGCGCTTAAGAAAGCCCTCACACCTGGAAGCTGAGGTGGCTCTCAAGCTTTAGAAATTGTCCTTCCAGAGACGGATTTCCTGTAAAACTTCAATCGGGCTCTGTAATTGACGGGCGCCGTGTTGCGTTGCTGCCTGGGCGACAGGGGGTAAATGACAGCGTAAAAAGGGGTTGGTTTCTCGCTCGATACCGAGAGTGGTAGGTATGGTCGGTAGTCCTTGTTCTCGCTTTTGGGTATCGGCAACAATTTTTTCCTTTAGCGCCTGACTGTCAGGTTCGACAGCAGTGGCAAAAGCCAGGTTGCTCAAGGTGTATTCATGGGCGCAATAAATTTGTGTCGCGTCGGGCAGGGCCGCGAGTTTCTGTAGTGACTGGTACATTTGTTGTGGACTGCCCTCAAAAAGGCGGCCACACCCGGCGCTGAAAAGTGTATCGCCGCAAAAAACCAGCGGGTTTCCGCCATTGGGAGCAGCGTGGTAGGCAATGTGGTCGAGGGTATGGCCGGGTATTTCCAGTACTGAAAAGTTAGTGCCTGCCAGGGTAATATTATCGCCTTCACCGAGCTGTTGTGTGATCTGTGGAATATTGGCCGAATCGGGGCCGTAGACCGGCACGTCATATTGGGTGAGCAGGGCTTTGATACCACCGGTGTGATCCGGGTGATGGTGGGTGATGAGTATTCCTGCTAGTTCTAGGTCGTGTTGTTCTAAGCATTTGAGTACCGGGAGCGCATCGCCCGGGTCGACAACAAAGGCGGCACGCTCGCCACTCAGGTGAAAGAGCCATAAATAGTTGTCCTGAAAAGCCGGGATGGTGTGAATAATAAGGGGCATTTTGTATTCTCCGATGACTTTTCAGGGTATTTTGCGCCATGATAAGATGCCTTGCTCGACAAGTCATTATAGGGAGGTAAGGTTTTGAGTAAAGATCGCTTAAGCTTTCGATATTTGCTTGAACGGAAATATCAGCTTGCGCCCCTGCCACTAGTTCAGGATCAACTAGCGACCTGGTTTGATGACAGCTTTGGTGAAAACCTTTATCGACGTCAGAAAGCACTTTGTGAGCAGGTTTTAAGGCAGACCTTTGGGTATCGCCTGGCACAGCTGGCGGTCTCACCTAGGCACAGTTTTCTCGACAAACTCCAGCCTAGCCATAAGTTTATTTTGTCCCGTGCCCATGACGCAGCTGCCTGTCAGTGTGAGTTTGAGGCCGTGCCATTGCCATCGGATACCATTGACATTGTCTTATTACATCATGTCCTTGATTTTTCCAGTCACCCGCACGGGGCCTTGATTGAAGCGGCGAGGCTGGTTACTGCGGGTGGGCATATTGTTATTGTTGGCTTTAATCCACTGAGTCTTTTTGGTCTTTATAAGTGGCCGGGGGCTATTTTTTCGGACAAGGCAGTGTGGCGGCACAATAGTTTGAGGAGGGGTAGGGTTGTCGACTGGTTACAGCTATTGGGCTTTTATATTACTGATAGTGCGGCAATTGACTCGGGTGAAACGAGGGATTCCACGGCGACCTGGCAGCAACAGCTCAGCGCCAAGTATTTTAGTCGTGGCGCCTTTTATATAATCGTTGCGCAAAAATTGGTGACGCCATTGCGGCCCATTCGTACGCGCTCGTGGTCACCGATCAAAGCGGGTTCGTTGGTGGGCCTCAAGCAAGTACAGGCAGCGGACAGTTGCCACAAAAAACAGGGTATCGAGAAATGAAGGCTGTAGAAATTTTTACCGACGGCGCCTGTCGCGGCAATCCAGGGCCCGGGGGCTGGGGGGTACTGCTGCGCTACAACGGTATTGAAAAACCGTTGTACGGGGGCGAGACCCATACCACCAATAATCGCATGGAGTTGTTGGCGGCCATTCGCGGTCTGGAAGCACTGAGTGAACGCTGTCAAATTGACCTGACATCGGATTCCCAATATGTACGCAAGGGTATCACCGAGTGGTTGCAGGGCTGGAAGGCCAGGGGCTGGAAAACAGCGGCCAAAAAGCCTGTAAAGAATAAGGATTTATGGCAATTACTGGATCAACAAGCGGCGCGACATGAGGTCAATTGGCACTGGGTGAAGGGTCATAGTGGCCACCGGGAAAATGACATTGCCGACGAACTTGCCAATCAGGGCATCGACGAATTACCGGAGCAAGCGTGAGACAAGTTGTACTAGATACGGAAACTACGGGCCTGGAAGTCGCCCTCGACCACCGCATTATTGAAATTGGCTGCGTCGAAATTATTAACCGCAAGCTGACCGGGCGTCACTTCCATCGCTACATCAATCCACAGAGAGAGATCGATGCTGGGGCGATGGAGGTACACGGCATCAGCAATGAGGATTTGGCGGATAAACCTCTCTTTGCTCAGGTCGCTGAGGAGTTTATTGACTTCGTCAGCGGTGCCGAACTGGTGATTCATAATGCTCCCTTTGATGTCGGCTTTCTCAATGCCGAACTGGACAAGCTAGCTGGCCGGTACCGGCCCCTTGAAAATCACTCGGGCATAGTCGACACCCTCATCATGGCGCGTCAAATGCACCCAGGGCAGCGCAATAGCCTCGATGCTCTGTGCAAGCGCTACGGCGTCGATAACTCTCAGCGCACCCTACACGGCGCCTTACTCGATTCCGAAATTCTCGCCGATGTCTATTTGCTAATGACCGGGGGGCAGGTCGATCTTGTACTTGGCGGCGATGCGGCCGACAGTGAGGAAGGTGAAACGGAACCCGCCATTCGACGCCTCAGCGCCCAGCGCCAGCCCCTCAAGGTTATCCATGCAAGTGATGCCGAGCTTGTACAGCATCGACAAAAGCTTGAACAAATCAATCAATCGAGTTCTGGGCAATGTGGCTGGGCTGCTGCTGACATTTGATATCCAGCTATTTTATTAATGCTTGTGTTGTGCTTTAAAACCATAAATGAATGAAAACAAGGCGTTAAATTCTCTCGTGATTTTGGGGTAGGGCTTTATCCCAGTAGGGGCTGTCCGTGCTTGATACAGGCAGTGTCAGCTCTTATAAAAGATCATGAGCCACCTAGAAGGCCTGTTAGTTTCAGCTGTGTTGCTATCTTTCAGGTATTTGTACGTCTAGGTTTCGGCGCCAACTGCGCCGATGCTGGGTGATATTTATCGCTGTTGTTAAATGTACCATGGTGCTATATGAGCAGGATTGATTTCCTGCTTTAAAACGCTTGTCACATTTACAAGCAATGGTGATCCCCTGCGGTTCGTCGCTGGCCTTCACGTGGTTGACTCGAGACCCTCTGATAGACAATTATGCCTCAGCTCTTCGTGTTTATATGCGAGACGCTCGTGAAGTGGTTACAGGCTTTGCCTAGCGATAGTGATTTTAATTTTTTCAGTGTATGGCGGAAGCCTGAAAACACAATGGAACTGCAGTATTGGATAGTCACCAAGATAAGCAGGGCTTGGAGAGGCTAAAATAATTTTGTGAATAAACAAGCCGATGAGCGCCGCTATAGTATTAGGTTAAATCGGAAGAGCGGGGGCGCTAATAGTGGCCGAAATGGTGATAAACTTTCGACATGGTTTAGGACTAATGAATAGTGGGGTTGCACCACCCCGGGTTTGTAATGGCTTGAATATAGGGAGATAGTTAGGTGTTTGTGATTTTGTTGTCCGATAGTATGGATCCGTTTTACCAGAATGTTTCTTCATTACCGACGGCTTTTTTTACCTTCTTTTTACTTATCAGCGTTTTATTTTGGTTGGTTGCCGTGCTGGGTTTTGTCGATATCGATATTCTTGATTTTGACAGCTTGGGCAGTGACGGTGCTTCTGCTGTACATCAAGATGGCGTTTTATCAAGCCCAGATGTCCTGGCTGGCCTGTTGTTGCGCTTAGGCCTGCAAGGCGTACCACTCACTATTATCGTCTCCTTTGTCTCACTTTTCGGTTGGCTACTTTCCTATTATGTCGTGCATTTTTTTTTCGATGCAATACCAGAGGGGATGCTGAATTTCATTGCAGGTCTTGCCGTATTACTTGTTGCTTTATTGGTGGCACTTATTTGCACAGCCATTTTAATCAAGCCTTTGCGACCTTTATTTAAAAACTCTGAACAAAGTACTGCAAAATCTATGCTGGGTAAAACGGTTCTTGTGCGCACCTCGCGCGTAGATCTAGACTTTGGTGAGGCAACTCTGGAAGATGGCGGTGCAGGCCTTGTGCTGAAAATTAGGGCGGCGACCGAACAGGGCTTTGTCAAGGGGGATAGAGTGGTGTTGCTGGAATATGTAAAGGAAAAAAATGTGTATAACGTTATTTCAGAAAACGAATTTTTAGGTCGCTAGTTTATGTGTTGACCTGTAGAGAACGCCGCATACGACGACATTAATATAACGAAATTTATTCAACTATTACGACTATACCCCTTACTAATTTAATTCATGGATTGAACGCTATGGCTGATTTATCGGTACTTATGCCCATCTTGACGGGCGCTGGGATCTTCTTTGTTATTCTTTTAGGGTTGGCAGCCTTATTTAAAGCCTTCTATATCAAGGTTGATCAGGGTACCGCTTTGATTGTCAACGATATGAGTTCGCAACCTAAGGTGCATTTTACGGGTGCTCTGGTTTACCCGATTATTTACCGAAGAGAATTAATGAAGGTGTCATTGATCACCTTAGAGGTGGATAGACGCGGCAAGGATGGCTTAATCTGTGCAGATAATATGCGAGCCGATATAACGGTGGCTTTTTATCTGCGAGTCAATGAAACGGCAGAAGATGTATTGAAGGTCGCAAAATCTCTGGGCGCAGGTCGTGCCTCCGATAAAGAGGCGGTAAACCAGCTATTCAATGCTAAGTTTTCTGAGGCGCTGAAGACTGTCGGCAAGCAGATCGAATTTGTCAATTTATTTGAGAATCGTCAGGAGTTTCGCGAAAAGATCATTGAGGTGATCGGTGATGACCTCAATGGTTATGTCCTCGAAGATGTGGCGATTGACTATCTGGAGCAAACGCCGAAGTCGTCCCTCGATCCCACCAATATACTCGACGCCGAAGGCATTAAAAAAATCACCGAACTAACGGCGGAGCAAAATGTTCATACAAATATCCTGGAGCGCAATGAAGAATTGGCGATCAAGAAAAAGGACGTTGAAACCGTTGAGGCTATGTTGGAATTACAGCGTCAGCAGGCGGATGCCGAAGCTAAGCAGGAGAGAGAGGTTCTGACCATCAGGGCTCGGGAAGAGGCCGAAACGACGAAGGTTCAGGAAGAAGAGCGCCAAAGAGCAGAAGAAGCGACGATCAGGGTCAATCAGGAACTCTCGGTTAAAACAGAGAATCAGCAGCGTGAAATTGAAGTGGCCGCCCAAAATCGCCAGCGCGCTGTCGCTATCGAAGAAGAAAAGGTGGTGCGGGCGCGGGATCTGGAAATTGTTTCTCGAGAGAAAGAGGTGGACCTACAGAAAATCGCGGCAGAAAAAGCGGTGGAAATTGAGAAAAAAGAAATAGCCAATGTAATTCGCGAACGTATCGTCGTCGATAAAACGGTAGCCATTGAGGAGGAGAAAATCAATGAAGTCCGTGAGGTTTCCGAGGCGGATCGAGCTAAGCAGGTCAAGGTGCTTGCCGCCGAGGCGCTTGCAGAAGAAGACAAGGTCAAGCAGGTGAAGGCGGCCGAAGCTGAAGAGCAGGCAGCTAAGCACAAGGCCACTGAGGTAACCACCTTGGCACAGGCCGATTTGGAGGCAGCGGAAAAAGATGCCGAAGCCAAGAAAAAATTGGCGGAAGGCATTCAGGCAGAGGAGGCTGCCACTGGTCTGTCTGAGGCGAGGGTTCAGGCGGCCAAGGCGGATTCACTTGAAAAAGAGGGCTTGGCCGAAGCCACTGTTATTCAAGCCAAAGGTAATGCCGAGGCGGACGCTCTGCTGAATACCGGTAAGGCACAAGCGGATGTCACGTTGGCTCAGTTTAAGGCTGAGGCGGATGGTTTGACCGACAAGTTTACGGCTATGAATAATATGGATGAGAAGTCCAGGGCTCACGAAGAATTTCGTATGAGCCTTGAAACCGCACTGAAAGAAGCTCTGGCAGCGATAGAGGCTGGCAAGGAGATTGCCAAGGAGAATGCCGAGGTGCTGGCCGTTGCTCTCGGTACAGCGAAGATAGATATCGTCGGTGGTGAAGATCACTTCTTTAATAACTTCGGCAAGGCACTTTCAATGGGTAAGGCCATTGATGGCTTAGTAGAAAAAAGCGGCACCCTTTCAGCCGTGATTAACCGCGTAATTGAAGGCAAGCCCCTACTCGATACTCAACAAAGTGACAGGCAAGACACGGACAGGGAAAACCCACAAAGCTCTCCGGCAGAGTGATGTCACCCGCGGTGTTTAAAGCCACAAGTCAAAGTTAATGGACTCCGCGCAGTACATTCACATATTCAGTTGAGAGGAAAGCAAGATGGAGCAGCTTCGATCCGATAATGTCGATGGCGATCTCGTAGCGAGTGCCGTTGCCGACGGCGGTGCCTACGACGTTATTCGCAAACGCCTGGTTGAACAGGGGCAGATGCTCGACCAGAACACTCGCCTGCTCAATGAGGCGCGTTTGGAGGAATTTGGCAGTTCCGATATGGGCGTGCTGGCACGCGTCAGGGTGCGCACTGAAAATAATTGCGTGGCGCGAGATATTGTTCAAGTTGGCGAGCATTTATTATTCGGCTACAACGTTTTTATTGGCCTCAAGAAAGAAACGAAGGTTGAAGACGTTTTTGCGCTCTTTGATATTTGCGAAACTGATAGTGCTTATGAAATGAGGCCGGTTTCAATGGCCGGTACCTTTCTAACTGACAGCAGCTTTATCAATGATTTCGAAGAGTTATACCGCTATTACAAGCACACCAAACTCGTCGAGTTGACGATCAAAAGAGGGGTGCTGTTAGCAGGTTTTCAAATTGGCGAGCGACTAGAAGATATTCGCGTTTTTCGCTGGTCGCTATCGGCAGATGGCAAGGATGTTAAATACATCGATAATCGTGGTGAGCGCCATATTGAACTGCCACCGGCCTACGATTTTGAGTGGTTGCAAACCAGCCGCGATGATACGGTCCATGGTCGTCATGCCCATGTAAACATCCTTGATACGGTGTTTGTCGAGACGCTCAATGGTGAACTCACCATCAAAATTGAAAATAACACCGATGATGGTTTGGGCATCTATCGTGAACCCGTCGAAGACAAAACCCAGTCGATTGATGATGCCGAAATCTGTTATGCGGCTGTGGGTAGTTTGATTTTATTGCAGGTCTGCCCCTACCGTGAAAAACTTGCACGTTATCTGATCTATAACACCGTGACACAAGAGGTGAGGCGTATTGATGCCATTGGCCAGTCTTGTGTGCAATTGCCTGAAGACCACGGGGTTATTTTCCCTGGTGGCTATTATTTGCAAGGCGGCGAATACAAAACCTTTGACCAGGAATTTAGTGGGCTGAAGTTTAAGCGCTCAATCCGCTCTGCCAATGGTGAAGATATCCTCTATGTCTTTTATGACCCAATAGAGGGTGCCCTCGGTTTATTTGCCTATAACTTGATTGATAAGGCGTTAAATAATCCAATCTTTGCCCATGGTTATGCATTGGCCGAAAATGGACAGTTAGTGATTTTTTCTGCGGAGCTTGAACCGACGCGTATACACCCCATGCAAATTTGGCAAACGCCCTACGTCAGCAACGAATTTGCCAGTCAGGTGCCAGACAGCCAGACCTTCCTGGGGCGTATTGGCAATGCTGAACTCGTTCGAGGCGTCTCGGACCTCTATAGTATTAAGCGATTAATTGACAATCAATCGGCCACCTCACGTTTGTATGAGGAGCTCGGTAAGAATTCAAAAAAGGTATTTGAGGATCACTACTGGATTGATAGCGAAGATATTCAGGGCATCGCCGCAGTCTTAAAAAATATTGCGGCAACGGCTGAATTGGTAATTGATGAGTTTGAAAAGGTTGAGAGTATTCAACAGCAGTCTGCCAAGACCATGCTGCAAGCCGATCGAGACCAGGAGCGCTTGATCCTGTCGATCCGCCCCGAAAACTGGGACAGCACAGAGGAATATGTCGATGCACTTGGCAAGCTGCGCCGTCAACGGGGTCATTTAGCCACGGTGAAAGAGCACCGCTATATTGATGTTGCTCACATTCAATACCTGGACAAGCAATTGCAGGATGCCGAGGCGTCTCTGAGTGAGAAAACCCTTGATTTTCTCTCCGCAGAAAGGGCCCTTGAACCCTATCTCAATAAAATTTCTGCTTTAGATAAAGACCTTGCTAACTCCAATACCATAGCAGAGCTTTCCCCTCTCATTGCCATCCTCGAAGACACGGCCTCGGGTTTGGATTTACTCTCTGAGTTAATGGCAAGTCTGAAAGCAGATGATGCGACTGTGCGCACGCGAATTATCGACACCATTTCCCAGGTCTATGCCAAGCTCAATCAAAGCAAGGCCAAGGCCAGGCACAAGCAAAAAAACCTCGGTTCAGAGGAGGCTGTTGCCCAGTTTAGCGCGCAATTTAAACTATTCTCCCAGAGTATTGCCAATGCTCTGGGACTGGCGACGACGCCGGAGAAATGTGATGAACAGTTGTCACGGCTATTGGTCCAGCTGGAAGAGCTGGAAAGTCAGTTCACCGACTTTGAGCAGTTCCTGTCCGATATTGTCGGTAAACGCGAAGAAATTTACGAAGCCTTCGAAAACCGCAAGCAACAGTTACTGGAGGAACGTCAGCGCAAGGCGCAATCTGTTGCCGATGCCGGCGACCGTATTTTATCGAGTATCACAAAACGCTCACTACAATTTACCGACGCCGATGCATTAAATACGTATTTTGTGGCGGATACCCTGGTCATAAAGACTCGTGACTTGGTGGGGCGATTGCGTGAGCTGGGTAGTGCCGTTAAAGCGGATGATCTTGAGTCTCGCTATAAGGCCATTGTTGAGCAGGCCCTGCGCTCCCTGCGGGACAAGTCGGATATCTTTGAGGACGGCGGCAATATCATCAAGTTGGGGCCACGTCACAAGTTTTCTGTGAATAAGCAGGAACTTGATTTAACGATCATTCCGCGAGGTGGCGAACTGAGTATTCATTTGACCGGCACCAATTATTACGAGCCCATTACCCATCCCGATTTATTGGCATCGCGAGATTATTGGGATATGTCGCTGGAGTCTGAAAGCCCTAAAGTCTATCGGAGCGAGTTTTTAGCGGTGTTGATTATTGATGCCGCCCGGGCACAGCAGCACGGTTTGTCGGTCGACATCCTCAATGCAGCACTGATTGACGATGAGGCACTAGGCAAGTTGGTACGAGGTTTCGCTAGCCCCCGCTACAAAGAAGGTTATGAAAAAGGCGTGCATGATCACGATGCCGCGCTATTGCTTAAGCAATTAATTCCCGCCATCAAGCGCGCGGACCTGCTTCGGTATGACCCCACAAGTCGAGGCTTGGCGCAAGTATTTTGGGCCAATATTAAGGGCGGTGCCGAGCAGAAAGAGGCGGCTTTATCTCCGCTGAATGGTCTTCGTGGTGACAGGCTTTCCCATAATACGTGGCGCGAGCGTGCCCAGTCGGCAACACAAATGCAATCGGTGTTTGCCAGCGCCCAGGCCCTTGAACTCTTGGCAGAGGAGGTACGTCAGCAATTAACGGGTTTTATTACCCAGCACCCGATTGCGGTTAATGCGCTGGATATCCGCCGCGCTGCCGATTATCTGGTGGCCGAACTGGGTCGCGAGCGCCTTGAATTTATTGGCAGTAAATACGCCGTTCGGCTTGTCGATCTATTGAAGAAATCGATGGATGACGACACCTGGCGTCGTTACCAGGCCTCATTAACGAAAATGCTGGGTTGGCCCGCCGAGCGCTGGCAACTAAGCACCGCATGGTTACAGGCTCTGTTGTTTGATAGAGGCTTGAAAGGTAGTGGCTTAGGTGAGGAGGCTTTGGATCAAGACAGTTTGGCTGAAAGGCGCTTGGGCCAACTGGCTCGATATATCCCCGAAGCGGTGGCAATGATCAATGCCGATGAGCGCTTGGATCGCCGTCTTACCGAGGTGGATGTGGAGTTGAGTGTGGAGGGTTTATTGGGCGAGCACCCTCGTATTGAAAGGCGTACGCTTTCCTTTGCCCTGGACTCTTACCTACAGCGTATGGAAGAACACCGTGTTGAAGTGCTACCCGCCTACCGGGATTATCTGCAGCTGCGGCAGGGTTTTATTGCCGAGAAACGAGATGAATTGCGTCTTGATGAGTTTAAGGCGCGGCCCTTGAGTTCCTTTGTGCGCAACCGTCTGATTAACGAATCCTATCTGCATTTGATCGGTGATAACTTCGCCAAGCAAATGGGTAGTGTGGGGGAGAATAAACGCACCGACCTGATGGGCCTGCTGATGCTGATCTCTCCCCCGGGTTACGGTAAAACCACGCTCATGGAATACGTCGCGAACCGGCTGGGTTTGATCTTTATGAAGATCAACTGTCCCTCGCTCGGGCATGATGTACTTTCCCTGGATCCCGAGCAGGCACCGAACGCCACGGCCCGGCAAGAGTTGGAAAAATTAAATCTGGCCTTGGAAATGGGTAATAACGTCATGCTCTACCTTGACGATATCCAGCATACACACCCCGAGTTCCTGCAAAAATTTATCTCACTATGTGATGGTACCCGTCGTATCGAGGGTGTTTGGCGGGGGAAACCTAAGACCTACGATATGCGCGGCCGCAAGTTTTCTGTTGTTATGGCAGGGAACCCCTACACCGAATCCGGCGAGTTGTTCAAAGTTCCGGATATGTTGGCGAACCGAGCAGATATTTATAACCTGGGTGACATTCTTGGCGGCATGGATGAGCAATTTTCTCTCAGTTATATCGAGAACGCGTTGACCTCTAACCCGGTATTGGCGCCATTGGCACTCAGGGAAATGAATGACGTCTATCAGTTAATTAATTTGGCGAAGGGCCGGGATGTTGCAAGCAGTGACTTAAGTCATCAATACAGCGCCGCTGAGATTAACGAAATCACCGACATCTTTAAAAAGTTGTTTGTCATTCAGGACGTCGTATTGAAGATCAACAAACAATACATTAGTTCTGCTGCTCAGAATGAGCAATATCGCATTGAACCTTCATTCAAGTTGCAGGGTAGCTACCGCAATATGAATAAGATGACGGAAAAGGTGTCTGCGGTGATGAACGAAGCAGAGCTGATGCAAATGATTAGCGATCATTATTTAGGCGAAGCGCAACTGTTGACCACCGGGGCGGAAGATAATTTGCTGAAACTGGCTGAATTGCAGGGCAATATCAGCGAAGAAGAGTCAGTGCGCTGGGAGCAGATAAAACGGGATTTTCTACGCAATAAAGCCATCGGTGGTGATGATGCCGATGTTGGTGGCAAGGTGATTGCTCAGCTCGCCGATTTGGTTACAGGTGTGCAGAGTTTAAGTGCTGTGGCAGCTCGAACAGGTCCGCCAGGCACGGATATGGCACCGGAGCCATCGGCGTCCCTGGTGGCTGTACTGGATAAGCTGACGGCCGTCGTTGCACTGGGTCGGCCCAATGTGGAGGTGGTTAATCAGCCTGTGCCGGGCATGGATAAAATCATGAGCGTATTATCCAACACGATTATCTACAGTATTTTTCCCTTGGTGCGCAGCATGGATAAAAAGCTTGAGATGGACCTGCGCAGCCATGACAAAATGCAAGATATCTCCCAGCAGTTACGTGACCTGGAGTCGGAGGTGGTAGGTAAGCCGACGATGGATTCGCCCGATGACATTCAGCCTAGCTCCGGCACATAAAATACCTGCCAGCTATATTCGCATGAGTCGGTGTAATCAGAGTACGCTCAAATGGGACGGGCTTGCTTGAGTGCTATACGAGGCAGCTATTCTTGGCCTGTATCGCTGCCACTGTGTATTTATTGAGGCTTGATGCCTAGCTCTGGTAGTCACGATGAATGCTTTCCCCTCTCGTTAAAACTGCGACCTGTTAGCGGTGCGTATTAGCGGTAGTCTGCTATAGTTCAAAAAATGATCAGATATCAGATTGTTTATGTGATTCAACATATTGATTTGTAGCTGTTTTTATAGACCCTGTGGTGTGAGAAGCGAGCCCGATATGCAAAATATAAGTCCTCAGGTGCTGGAGTTTATTGGCCACGAATACAAGTCGGTTCTGCAATCTGTCAACGGCTTGGTACAGCGACTGACTGTGGCTCATTTAGAAGAGCTTAATGAGCAGTTACTTGAGCTACGCGGTGCCGCACAGATGGCTCAGCTGGTTGGTATGAGCCGCTTGTTTGCCGAGATGGCCCGTGCTGTGGAGGCGGTAGTGAGTGGCGATAAGGCCATCGACGAGCTGCAACCCCTGCTTGACCAGGCCCTGCTGCTGGCGGACGGTTTGATTGCCACCATTGTCGAGCAGAAAGGGGAAAACCCCTGTGTACTTCTCCCCGAAATGACGGCGCTGCGCCGCTTCAGGGGAGCGCCTCCGCTCTATGAATACCATCTGCTCAATGACCTTAGCTGGCCATCCTTCGCTAACCTGACTCAAGGCGAGGCCATAATCGGCCCGCAAACGGAGGGCCTGAAGCGCTGGCACCACCTCTATCAACTGGGGCTGCTGGATATTATCCGCAATAATAATCGCCAAAAAGCCCTGTTCAATTTATTTCGGGTCGCTGGGCGTTTGCAGAAAGTGGCCTTATCTGCGCGCGAGAGCGATTACTGGTGGGTGTTTGCGGTCACTATCAAAGGCTTTGCCGAAAAGAAATTAAGTTTGCAGCCTGAGCGTATTCGACTGCTTGCCGCGGTGGAAAAACAATTGCGCCTGCTGGTGGCTACGGATCAGGCCGGAGCGCGCAATCCCTATCCGGAGGGCCTATGGAGGGCCTTTGTCAGTTTGTTGGCGATGACGGATATGTCCAGTGACCCCCGAGCCAAGCAGATCGGTGTGCCCGAGTTGCTGTTCTCCGACTCGGCAATATCCTCGGTGCGCAACGCCATCACTGGCGAGCTGGATGCCGATAAAAGTATCCTTGAAGCCATGGCCCTGTCGGCGGCGACCTTGCGCACATTACTTGATCTTGGTCCCGAATCTGTGTCCTTACTCAACGGCGATAGACTTGAAGAGTTGAATGTCGGTTTTGGTGCACTGGCTGAGGAGTGTGAGCAGGCGGGTTTCCGCGGTTTGTCGCGCCAGTACAAGCAGTTTTGCTCACGCCTGGAGAGTTGTTCAGATGGCGAGTTACCTACTGAAATACTTGCGGAGTTTACCGACGCCGTTCTCCATGTCGAGTGTGCATTGGCCGATTTCTATGGCAAAACGCCACAGGCCGAGCAAATTAAGGCCTGGGAAGCTCAGCCCTTAATGAGCATTTTGCAAAAGAGTTTATTAAAGACAGCACAGGTTGCCGTGGTGAATGAGACCGCGGCACGGCTGAGTGATATCAAGCAATTGGTTGATAATGTTGCCTCGGGATATGCCTCGGCTGAAGTCACCCCCGAGTTGGAGCTGGCTTTTGCGGAGATCGAGGGCAGTGCCAGTATGCTCAATATGGTTCGTTTGGCGAGTCTGGCAGATCGCTGTTTGATGCTGGCCAAGGAAGTACTCTTTACGGATGCCGAGGGCGAGAATGGCAAGCCTATCGAAGTCTTTGCCGATACCATCGTTTGCCTGGAATATTTCCTCGACGGTTGTATGGTGGGCGATGCCATCGATGAGAGTTCCCTCGATGTTGCCAACGAGTGTTTGTCGTCACTCGGCGCCTAATTTGATGTGTCTTCGCCCTTAGTTACAAGTAGGGTCGCTTTGTGTGATGACCTAGGCTCCCGATAACTTCTTTTAATATCTCTTCTATCCAAAATCATTTAAATTTCTGTCGCCTCGACAGTAGGGCGTGCAGTTATCGGTTAGAATCATGCCCTTTGCTCCCCTAAGCGTGTTGTGTAAATAAAAGACTTGCTCGGAATAAGGGCGTCATCGATAGAGGTGTTTTTTTGGAATTTTTAAGTGAATATGGGCTTTTTCTCGCCAAATCATTAACCGTGGTTTTCGTTGTTGCTGTGGTTGCCGGCATACTCGCGAGCCTTGGTCAAAGGGGTAAAAAGCACGATAAAGGCCATATCGAAGTGCTTTCATTCAACGATACGATAGCCGCCATGAGCGACACTCTGGCCGATGTTGTGGTGCCAGAGGATGCTCGTAAAGCGGCATTAAAGGCTGAGAAAAAAGCGCAAAAATCCCAATACAAAGCCGACAAGAAAGCACTGAAAAGCGGTGATGATCCGATCGTCAAAAAGCGTGTTTTTGTGCTGGATTTTCACGGTGATCTACGCGCCTCTGCGGTGGCCAGTTTCCGTGAAGAAATTACCACGGTACTGAGCCAGGCCGTTAACAGTGATGAAGTTGTGGTGCGTCTAGAAAGTGGCGGCGGCATGGTGCCGAGCTACGGTCTTGCCGCCAGTCAACTTGATCGCATTAAGAAGAAAAACATTCCACTCACCGTGTGCATCGATAAAGTTGCGGCCAGCGGTGGCTATATGATGGCCTGTGTGGCCGATCAAATCCTCGCCGCACCCTTTGCGGTCATTGGCTCGATTGGTGTGGTGGCGCAGATCCCGAATGTCCATCGTTTGTTAAAAAAGCACGATGTCGATATCGAGTTGATGACGGCCGGTAAATACAAACGCACCTTAACTATGCTTGGTGAAAACACCGAGGAGGGGCGCGAGAAGTTTCGCGAGGAATTGGAGGACACCCACGAGCTCTTTAAAAACTTTGTCGGCGAGCACCGCCCCGGTCTCGACGTTGAAGAGATTGCGACGGGTGAAGTCTGGTACGGGGCTCCCGCCGTTAACAAGGGCCTGGTTGACGATACGCAAACCAGTGATGAATATTTAACGGCTCAGCTCGATAAGGCTGATATTTATACGGTAGCTTATGTCCATAAAAAAACCTTGCCGGAAAAGTTTGGTTTTGCCCTGGAAAGTAGTGGTGATCGCTTCGTGATGCGCTGGCTGCGGCGTTTGACGGGGCCTGCGCCCCTGGCCTGATTTAGCTTCACCCTGCAAGGGTAAGGGCTAATCGCGGCGCAGGGAGTCCTTAATCGCAATCGGATTGGGGAAGTTGAAAATCACAATATAGCTCGATAAGAGAAAGGTCAAAATCGCGGCGGCCTGAATCAGGTGGGATGCCAGAACACCGATTAACGAGGCGTTGAAGGCGACGTAGGCAATCAGTAGGGAGAACTCGCTGATTTGCCCCAAGCGGCAGCCAATATCCCAGGCAAAGCGATTTTTCTCACTTTGGCGACGCAATAAAAAGCGAAAGCTGATAGGTTTGATCAGCAGCATGGCCAGGCCCAGGGTGACTACTGGAATGATGATCTCGGGCAGTAATCCGAGGTTGAACTGGGCGCCGAGGGAAAAGAAAAACATCACCAGGAAGAAGTCGCGCAGCGGCTTTAAGCTCAAGGCTATGTATTGGGCAATGGGGCTGGTTGCTATGGTGATGCCGGCGAGGAAGGCGCCAATCTCCGCCGATAAGCCCAGATATTCCGCCACTGCGGAGACGCCCAAACACCAGCCAATGGCGAGTAGAAAGACGTATTCACCAATGCGGTCAAAGCGAGTAAAAAGGGGCAGTAATACATAGCGTACGACGCCAATACAGGCGAGTATCAATAGCGGCAGGGCGAGCAGGGTAATGCCTATCTGGCTAAGATCAATTTGCCCGTTTTCGCCGCTGAGTAAAATGAGCAGTACAAAGATCGCAATAAAGTCCTGCATCAGCAACATGCCCACCATCATTTCGCCAATATGGCGGTGGTGGAGAATGGTGGTCGGTAATAGTTTGATGCCAATAATGGTACTTGAAAACATCATCGCGGCACCAATGATGAGGTTTTCCAGGTGGGTAAAGCCAAATAAGTAGGCGATGCCGTAGCCCGTGGCGGCAAAAATCACGGAGCTGATCAAGGTGACGTGGGTCACTTTTTTCAACACGCTGAACAGGGACTGGGGCTGCATATCCAGGCCCAGTAGAAAGAGCAGAAAAATGATGCCGATGTGGGAGATTTCAGCAATTAAATCGACATCGTGAATCATGCCGGTGCCGTAGGGGCCAAGGATGGCCCCGAGTACGATGTAGGCGACTAAGAGGGGTTGGCGCCCAAAAAGTGCCAGCGATGCGACAATGGCGGCCCCGCTAAAAATTAGTACAAATGAATGAAAAACCTCACTACCCATAAACGACTCTTCTCCTTACCCAGTGCTATTTTGCCCTCGGGTAGGGGGGGTAGCGCAAGTTTTATCCCTATCTGCGACGAAATAGCGGTTGTTCTTGATTGACGCAGGCCTGATAAGTGACGCTGAACGCAGCCAGGTAGTCTTCGAGCTGATGGTGTGGCTCGGCTTCATCACCGAGATCCAGGGCCTCAAGACAAAAGGCATCAAAGCCACAGCGCGATAAATAAAATAGTTGGTCGGGCACAATGTGGCCAATGGCACGTAGCTCGCCAGTAAATTGATAGCGCTCGCGAATTAATCGTGCGATGGAAAACCCGCGACCGTCCATAAAGCTGGGGAAGTTCACCGCCAGGTGTTTGAGACTTTTTATATCGTCGGCGAATTGCTCGGGTTCTTGCTCGGCGTCTAGCCAAACACCAACCGTGTCTGGGTTGAGTGGCGACTGTTTATTCGCTAGCCAATAGTCGAGGGGCACAAAGCAGGGTGCATTTGGCAGAGACCCGGCGAAGTCTTTGGGTAGTACTTGCCAGCCATTGTCGACAAGACTTTTGTCTTTAAGCAGCTTTGGCATAAATATACTCCTTGAAAGGGGCGGTACCGATACGGCGATGGGTATCGAGAAAGCTCTCGCCTTCAATGCGCTGCTCGACATAGATGCTGAGAATTCTTTCCAACACGTCAGGGATTTCGTGAGCGTAGAAAGAGGGGCCGAGTACCTTGCCCAGTGATGCGTCGTTGAGGGCGCTGCCACCGAGCTGAACCTGATAAAACTCTTCGCCCTTCTTGTCGACCCCGAGAATGCCGATATTACCGACGTGATGGTGGCCACAGGCGTTCATACAGCCGGAGATGTTGAGTTTGATATCACCCAGGTCGTAGAGGTAGTCGAGGTCGTCAAAGCGGCGCTGAATAGCCTCGGCTACGGGGATGGATTTGGCATTGGCCAATGAGCAAAAATCACCGCCGGGACAGCAAATCATATCGACCAGGGTGCCAATGCTCGGCGTTGCGAAGCCGAGTTGTTTGGCGGCTTGCCAAAGTTCGTGCAGGTCGCTTAGTTTGACGTCGCCCAGGACAAGGTTTTGGTGATGCGTGACCCTGGCCTCGCTGAAGGAGTAGCGATCGGCCAAATCGGCAATCGCCTCAAGCTGGCTATCGGTGACGTCGCCTGGGGCAACACCCGTGGGCTTGAGAGAGAGGTGGACGGCGCAGTAGCCGGCAACCTTATGGGTGACAACATTTCTATCGCGCCATTTGCCAAAGGCAATTTGCTCGCCAGCCAATTGTTGCAGGGTCGCCTCAGCGCTGGTGACATCGACGTTTTCATAGGCGGGGCTGGTAAAGAAGTCCTTGGCGTGGGCAATGACCTCATCGGTCAAGGTCGATGGGCTGTCGATCTGCTGTAGCCATTCTTGCTCGACCTTGGCGGCGAAGACTTCGGCAGTCCAGGCCTTGAGGAGGATTTTAATACGCGCCTTGTACTTATTGTCGCGGCGGCCATAGCGGTTGTAGACTCGCAAAATCGCTTCGAGATAGGTCAATAAGTGTTGTGCCGGCAGGAACTCTTTAATCACCTGGCCGATGGCGGGGCTGCGACCCAGACCACCACCAACGAGCACCTTAAAGCCGACTTCACCAGCTTCATTTTTGAGTACCTGTAAGCCAATGTCGTGGACCTGAATGGCGGCACGGTCGCTTTTCGCGCCGCTTACCGCGATCTTAAACTTGCGTGGTAAAAAGGCGAATTCGGGATGCAGGGTCGACCACTGGCGGATAATTTCACACCAGGGACGAGGGTCTTCAATCTCGTCGGCGTTAATGCCGGCAAATTCATCGGAGGTAACGTTGCGAATACAGCTACCGCTGCTTTGTATGCCCTGCATCTCTACAGCTGCCAATTCGGCGAGAATATCCGGTACTTCTTCAAGCTGTGGCCAGTTGAGCTGGATGTTTTGCCGGGTGGTAAAGTGGGCATAGCCCTTGTCATACTTGCGGGTAATATGAGCCAGCGCGCGAAGCTGGGTGGCGGATACCATGCCGTAGGGAATGTTGATACGCAGCATGGGCGCAAGGCGCTGTACATAGAGACCATTTTGTAGGCGCAAAGGCAGAAACACCTCGTCGCGAATCTTGCCCGCCAGGTAGTCGTCGGTTTGACGGCGATATTGGGCGACGCGTTCGCCTATCAGTGTTTTGTCGTGTTGGTCATATATGTACATAAAATCTTGCTTCCTTCCCTAACTATCGGAAATTCTGAGCTATTCAGGTATTTCCAGCGATGCGAATCATAGCCTTTCAGCGCTGTTAGGTGAAAAAACCTTTCTGCATATTCCCGTTTAAAAAGGGAATAAGAGTGCTCAGAAGAATGGGGGACACTTCCCGCGTGGGCTGTTAGAATGCGCCTCGTTTTGTTGTCCTTACCAAGAAAGTTGAGTCATAGGATTCGATGCGGGCTCTGCTGTCGGGGCCAATTGTTATTTATCAGCTAGATACGGGCTATACAGTGCCTAGCTAAAAATTAGTACCTAGCGAAAGAGGAGCGAGTATGAGTGATCAAGATAAGACCGAACAGGGCGATAGTTTCGCCGATGCCCTTGCTGCACTAGCCATTATTTCATTGGCCGTGGTCAGCGCCGTTATTTTTCTCAGCAATCAATAGGCGCTGAGAGTGAGCTTTATACATCAGCTTACTTAAAATAGGGTGAATAGGTCGCTAGACCCTGGGTGAAACCCATCATCTTGTCAAAAAAGCCGATCCGTAAGGATCGGCTTTTTTATTGCCCCAATTTTGACAGGCTCGTCGAACACCTCGCGCTCAAGCTTCCTGTGAACCCTAGCTTTGCATGTTACCTTAGCTCGTTCTGAATAAGGGTTGTCGAAATGAAAGTAGCAAATAATGTCTGGCTATTTATGTGTTGCCAGGCACTGACCATGTCAATTGCATCCTTTGTGATTTTTGTCGGCAGTATTATCGGTGCAACACTGGCCCCGGATCCGGGTTTGGCGACCATGCCCGTTGCCGCCTTCATTCTCGGTTCTGCGCTCGCTACGCTGCCGGTGATTTTGTTGATGCGGCGCTACCAGCGCAAGCGGGTTTTCCTTTGCTGTGCTGCTATCGCCGGTCTTGGCTGTCTGTTGGCGATGTATGCCCTGCAATTGCAAAGCTTTAACGTCTACCTTTGTGCCGTGGTGGTACTGGGTGTTGGCCTGGCTGCCGGTCAGCAATATCGTTTTGCGGCGATGGAAAGTGTCTCTTCGCTGGATGCCCCCAAGGCGGCTTCGCGGGTTTTGGTTGGGGGTATCGTCGCGGCTTTTCTGGGGCCGGAGCTGGCGGTACGTGGCGAGCAATTAACGATGACCGCTTACCAGGGCTCATTTGGTCTGCTGATGGTGGTGGCGATTGCTGTCTTTTTTGTGCTGTTTTTCTTTGTTGAGCCCGCAAGTGATGCACGGAAAAGTAATGTGAAAGGCCGTCCTCTGCGGGAGATTATCGTCCAGCCAGTAATTTTGGTGGCGGTCATTTCGGGCTGTGCTGGCTTCGCGATCATGAGCCTGGTGATGACCTCAACCCCTTTGCACATGCACTTTGAAAATGGCCATAGCCTGGTGGATACCAAGTGGGTGATTCAAAGTCATATTGTGGCGATGTTTCTACCGTCTTTTTTCGTACCCTGGATAATTCGACGCATCGGTGTGCAGGGCTTAATTAGTCTGGGTATTGTTGCCTTGCTGGTGATGGTGGTGGTGATTTTCTCGCGCTATACCTTTATGAATTATTGGGTGTCGTTGGTACTGCTTGGTCTTGGTTGGAACTTCCTGTTTGTCGGCGGCACCACGCTGCTGCCCGAGGGCTATAGCGAGGCCGAGCGTTTTAAAGTGCAAGCTGTGAATGACTTTACAATTTTTGGAGTTCAAGCCCTTGGGGCGCTGCTGGCGGGGTGGGTATTGAGCACCCTTGGCTGGCAAGCGCTGTTGTTAATGGGTCTGCCGATATTGGCGCTGCTGACAGCAACGCTGATTTACTTTTTTTTGGGGGGGGGGGAGCAGAAAGCGCTAATGACTACAAAAATGACAATAAAAAGCTCCACCCCCATGTATAGACAACGAGGCGGAGCTTTTTAGGGCTTTACCTGGCCTTAGCCAATCATGCTATAGCCACCGCTGGCACTGAGTACCTGGCCGGTGATATAGCCAGCAACCTGCTGTGAAGATAAAAACACCACGGCATTGGCAACATCTTGCGGCTTGCCGATGCGCTTCAGTGGCAGGGTCTTGGCAATGGCGGCGAATTGATCCTCGGTAAACATCGCGTCCTTTTCCTTCCACATGCTATTTTCGCTGGTTTCATCCGTAGTTTCGGGAACGGTGACACCGGGGCAGACACAGTTACAGCGAATGTTGTAGCGACCGTTTTCCTTGGCGATGGTTTTCATAAAGCTGTTGGTGGCCGCTTTCAAGCCGCCGTAAACCGCTTCGCGGGGCTCGCCTTGGCGGCTGGCATCGGAGCTGATGGACACCATCGAGCCGCCGCCATTGGGTACCATGTGGGCCAGGGCAACCTTGGTGCAGTTCAATAAGCCGACGTAGTTAATGGCGATCAGCTTCTGCCATAGCTCGGGTGTAGTTTTGGTGAAGAACATCAGGTCGTCCCAGCCAACGTTGTTAACGATGGCTTCGGCGATACCGAAAGTGGCGGCAACGGTATCGAAGAGGTTTTCAACGCTGTCCAGATCGGTGATATCAGTTTTGATCACCTGAGCATCGGCGGCGCCGGCTTCTCGGGCCAGAGCGGCAACCTTCTCGCCAGCGTCAACGTCGAGGTCGGCAATGGTGACCTTGGCGCCTTCTTCGGCAAACTTAAGGGCAATGGCGCGGCCAATGTTGGAGGCGGCGCCGGTGACGATAACCGAGCGGTCTTTTAAATCGAGATCCATAATAAAAGCCTTATAAATTAATTTGTTAAAGTGAAATCTTAATGTTTATTTCACATATTTACGGAAGTCAGGCTTGCGCTTTTCGGCCAAGGCATTGACGCCTTCACGAGATTCTTCCGAGTCGTAATAGAGTCGCAGAGCTTCCAGGCCGAGGTTGGCGATGCCGCGAATGTTCTCGGTTGCCGCATTAAAGGAGCGCTTGCCAATAGAGATGGCGGTGGGGCTGCGCTGCTCAAGCTCGGCACACCAGGCATCGACTTCGGCGTCGAGTTGGTCATTGGGGACAACTTTGTTGACCAGACCCATTTCCTGAGCTTCAGCTGCCGTGTAGCGACGGCACATATACCAAATTTCCTTGGCTTTTTTGTCGCCGACAATTTGTGCCAGCAGAGCGGTGCCGAAGCCCGGATCAATGGAACCCATCTTCGGGCCAACTTGGCCAAACTGAGCGCCTTCACCGGCAATGGTGAGGTCGCAAATGGTTGCTAGTACGTTGCCGCCGCCAATGGCAAAACCCTGTACTTTGGCGATAACGGGTTTGGGCACATCGCGAATCACCGTGTGCAGGTCTTCGACGGGCAGGCCGATGGTGCCGCGACCATCGTACTGGCCATCGTGGGAAGACTGGTCACCACCGGTACAAAAAGCCTTGTCGCCAGAACCGGCGAGTACAATCACGCCGATGCTGTTATCCCAGCCGGCTTTTTGGAAGGCATGAATCAGTTCGTCGCAGGTGGTACCGCGAAAGGCGTTGTAAACCTCGGGGCGGTTGATGGTGATATAGGCTGTTGCGCCCTTAACTTTGTAGATAATATCTTGGTAATCCATGGTGACACTTGCCTCTACTTGGCGCTCTACGCCTTGGGTTGAAGGTGCTTGACCAAAGGCCTGGTACTGGCCACTAATCAGCGTTGTTGATTGTAACAATATATTGTAGGAAGGGTGCTATGGATGGCGAGCACGCTTCTGATTTTACTTGGCGTCACTCTGCTCTTAAGCCAGCCTGGCGCTAAGCGTGGCTCAAGTGAACTTGGGTGCGCGCTTTTCCACAAAAGCCTGTAAACCCTCGCTCACAGCATCACTGCGTAGCGCTGGTGTGGCCAGGTCCAGCTCCAGCATCAGGCCCTGTTCTAGGGGCATGTCGAGGCCGCGATCGGTCAATTGTTTCATTGCGGCGAGCCCGCTAGGGCTGCGTTGGCTGAGTTGCTGGCAATAGGCGAGGGCGCTATCGAACAGCTTGTCATCTTCAACCACATAGTTAACCAGGCCGAAGTCGAGGGCTTCGTCGGCTTTCAGCCAGCGTGCGCTCAGCATCAGCTCAAGGGCGCGACGGCGGCCAATCAAGCGTGGTAGGCGCTGGCTGCCACCCCAGCCGGGTATCAAGCCGAAGTGGGCGTGCTGGTCGCCGAGTTGGGCGCTTTTACCGGCAAAGACTACATCGGCGGCGAGTACCAGCTCCAGTCCGCCGGCCAGTGCCAGACCCTGTTGAGCGATAACGACGGGGAGGGGAGAGGTTTCCAGTTTGCGCAGGGTATCGAGCCCGGTTTCAAGGAAGCCTCGGGTGTCTTCATCGCTATCGCGAAAGCCGCTGACCTCTTCGAGGTCGGCCCCGGTGCAAAAGTTTTTGCCATTGGCGGCGATCAGCACGGCGCGAATGCTAGTGTCAATTTCGAATTGGTCCATCGCCTCATACAAGGCTTCGTGTAGCGCCATGGACAGGCAGTTAAATTGCTCGGGGCGATTTAAGGTGATGATGCCAACTCCGTTTTGTTGGCTGATTTCTATAACTGTCGACATAAGTATTCTCTTTTAAATAGCATTATAACTAACTGTTATTGCTGGGGGTTAGCTGGGTTTTCCGACGTAACTACGGGCGATTACCATCTTCATTATCTGTGCGGTGCCGTCGCCAATTTGCATGCCGAGCACGTCGCGTAGGCGCTGTTCAAAGGGCAGTTCATCGCTGTAGCCTCCGTGGCCGTGGGTTAGCAGACACTGCTGGGTAATATCGAAGGCCAGCTTGGGTGCCCACCACTTGGCCATCGCGGCTTCTTTGGTGTGGTCTTTGCCCTGGGCTTTTAACCACAGCGCTTTTAGACAGACCAGGCGGGCACCTTCTAGTTGGGTTTCGGCTTCAGCCAGAGGAAAGGTGACGCCTTGATTGACGGCGAGGACCTTACCGAAGGTTTTGCGCTCTTGAATATATAGCCAGGTTTCATCCAGGCATTTGCGGGCCAGGGCGAGGCATTGCAGGCCGATAAGGGCACGGCTGAAATCAAAACCCTGCATCACCTGGACAAAGCCCTTGCCCTCGTTACCGATGCGGTATTTCTCTTCGATCCGCACATCGTCAAAGAAGAGGGAGCCACGGCCGACGGATTTTTCGCCAATGTCGTTAAAGCGGGTGCGGGTAATACCCGGGGCGGTGAGATCGACCAGAAAGGCGGTGACGCCGTGGGCCTTTTCTTCAAGGGTGCCGGTGCGAGCAAACACTAGACAAAGGTCGGCTTGCTCTGCCATGGAGATGGAGGTTTTTTCACCGTTGAGTAGATAGAAGTTGCCTTCCTCGCTCGTTTGCCTTGTTGCTTTCAGGACGACGCCGGCGGCATCAGAGCCTCCGCGGGGCTCTGTTAGACCGATACAGGCAATAGCGTCGCCACTGCAGATACGGGGCATGATTTCCTCAACCACCTCGGGTTGGGCGTGGCTGAGAATACAGTTACCGACAAGGGATGCATTGATTGGTACGTAGGCGACATTCATATCACCCTCGGCAATGGCTTCGGTAATAAGGCCTGAGGTCAGCGCGTCGAGCCCGCTGCCGCCGTATTCCTCCGCTGCCTCCGGGGCGATAAAGCCGAGCTGCCCCATTTCTCTTATTAAGGGTCGGTTAAAGGCGCAGGATTTGTCGCCCGCTTTATATTCGGGGGCGAGTTTGTCGTTGGCAAAACGCCGGGCGCTATCGAGTAGTGACTGTTGAAAATCGGTGAGCCCGAAATCCATAGTATTGTCCTTGTGTGTTGGCTGGCTGGTGCTGTGGGTTAAGGTTATTGTTATGTGGCATCTTTCTTAGAGTGATCTATGATTTACATCATAAAAACCCGCCTTGACAAGTGTCAACAAGGGGGCGTTTCAGGTATATTGTTCATAATAATAATAATACGTACATCAACTCTCCTTGGTAAGGTTATATGGCAGAAAGTGACGAATTAAGTTCGGATATTCCCCTCAAGCTGTTTTTCCGCTTGTATCAGGCGATGAACCTTTCGCTCCGTAGGGCGGCTGAGGTGCTTAGCGAGTTTGATATGAGTGCTCAACAGTGGTCGATTCTCGATTCTCTGACGCGACCCGGTTATGAAAAGGGTATGACGGTTAACGGTTTGGTGGAATACCTGATGGTGAGCCGCCAGAGCCTCAACGGTGTGCTGCGGCGCATGGAGGAGTCGGGTTATATCGAGCGCGTGGTAAACCCCGATGATTTGCGCTCGCGACAAATTCGTCTTACTCCCTATGGCCGAGAAGTGTGTAAAAAGGTCGAGCCCAAGGTAAAAAAGTTTTACCACGACAGTCTTCGCCATATGTCAGAAGAGGAAAGGGTGAATAGTCTCAACCTGTTGAATCAAATCCTCGGCAATATGCGCAAGAAATAGTTGTTCCGTGTGCTGAGCTTTTCGTACCTACAGTCCCTGTCGCCAATCGCGCGGCCTCTTTACAACTGAGTACTATGCTAGACGATCACCAATGGATGAGCCGGGCCATGATATTGGCGCGGCGTGCTGAGGCCGCAGATGAAGTCCCCGTCGGTGCTTTACTTGTCATTGACGGGCAGGTGATAGGCGATGGCTGGAACTGCCCCATTGGCGAGTCCGATCCCACGGCGCACGCCGAGATTCAGGCTCTGAGAGCAGGGGCTTTGGCTTGCGAAAATTATCGTCTGCCGGGCTCAACCCTTTATGTCACCCTAGAGCCCTGCGTCATGTGCCTGGGGGCGATGATTCACGCCCGGGTTGATCGCCTCGTTTTTGCCGCCTACGAGCCGCGTGCCGGAGCGGTTGTCAGTCATATGCACTTACTCGATCAGCAGCACTTTAATCATCGTATTGAGTGGTTGGGTGGGATTCTGCAAGAGGAAAGTAGCGAGTTGCTGAAGAGCTTCTTTCGTCGCCGTCGTGCAAAATCATGATTAATAGTTTCGTTTTATAACGACAGCGGTAGGCTATTGGGTGCCAGTGTGGATGCTGAGGAAATCGGCAGTTGATGGGGGGCTATTTTTAGCTGGGCTTGTTCAATACGAGATTTCTCAATATCGTGCCAGCGTAGGATGGAGCGAAAATGGCGAATATTTTGTACGTATTGTACGGGCTCTCGGCCCCGGGCGAAGCCGTAGCGCAATGTACTGTAGTAACTCTTTTGTTGTAAGAGGGGTAGGTAGTTGCGGATATCTTGCCAGCGGTCGGGGTCGCCACCGTGCCGTTCGGTGAGTACCCTGGCATCTTCCAGGTGGCCGAGGCCGATATTATAGGCAGCGAGGGCTAGCCATGTGCGGTCGGGTTCGTGGATATCTTTGGGAAGGCGTTTACGCAGTTGTAATAAATATTCGGTGCCACCGCGCAGGCTCTGTTCGGGGTCAAGTCGGTTGCTGACACCCATTTCCTTTGCCGTATTGCGTGTCAGCATCATTAGGCCCCGCACTCCAGTGGGAGATTTGGCGCGGGGGTTCCAGTGAGACTCTTGGTAGGCGACGGCTGCCAGTAGCTGCCAATCGATCTGGTATTGCTCGGCTGTGGTGGTGAATAGGGTTTTATAGTTGGCAAGTCGGCTGTTGATGCGATGGCGGAAAAGTTGTGAGCCACCGACGCTAAAATTATCGGTGTGGCCGAAAAACCTATCCTGTAAATGCTGTAACTCGCCACTGGCGGTGTAGCTTTTTAGGAAGCGGTTGGCAGCTTGTAATAAGCTTTTATCGCCGTGGGCCGGGAAAGCCCAGGCTATGGCTTCCTCCGTTGATAGATCGAAGGCCTGGCGGGCGCGAGGATAGAGCCCGCGATTAACATCAAAAGCCGATGAGTCAACCACGGCGTAGTCAGCCTCACCATCGTGAATCATCTGCATTAAACCGAGCATTTCAACATCGTCAATGGCCTCCCATTGCAAGGCTGGATAAGTTGTTTGTTTCAGCTCCTTGAGGCGTGCTATGTGCGAACTGCCTGGCACGACAATCAGGCGCCCCCCTGCGATATCGTCTAAGGTTTTAGGCCGGCGTTGACCGAGTCGATAGACCAGGGTTTGACGAACGGAGTTGTAGGCCTGGCTGAAGCGAACGACCTGGAGTCGCTCTTTGCTCGCCGTTAGGCCGGCACTGGCAAAATTTCCCTTGGGCCCGCCAGTAGCAATGAGGATTGCGGCTAGGTCATCCATTACGGTAACTTCGAGCTTAACATTGAGCTGCTGCGCAAATTGCTTGGCCAAGAGGTATTCGAAGCCGTTGTCGCCCCTGGCATCCTGAAAATATACGGTTGGTCCAATCATGGAAATAACGCGCAGTACACCCCGGTCGAGTACCGACTCGAGTGTTGTCTTGGCGCGGCTGGTACTTAGGGTGAGACAAAGCGCCAGTAGTGCTGTTACCAGGCAAAGACGGTGGAGTGGGCGCTTCATGCGGAGTAAAACAAGATTCATTACAGCGTTAGTCTATATCCCTAAATAGGAAAACTTCTGAGGTTTCTATAATACTAGCAGTTGCAGCTGCTCTTTTCTCATGAGCCACTGGCTAGAGTGATCTAATCGATGTTGTCGATAATTTAGTTAAGGTAGGCTTGCATAGGGGTATGCAAGTACGCTGTCGGGATGGCTTGCCGGGTCTTGGAAAGTTGTAGTGGGTAGGCTTCTTTGGAAGTGAAAACAATATGACTATCAAGTCAAAAATAGTCATTGTATGTTGTCGGCTCGACACTTAGGCTGCCTGCTTGAATCTTTTTGCCATCATGAATTGCGGTGCTTGGCAGAATGACTAAGGGGCTCAATTTTTTCACTAAAAAGCCGATTTCAAACACAATACCATAGCTATTGATAGACCATTTTTGGAGGGCGGTATGGACTTTAATATCTCTGAAGAGCAAGCCATGATTCATGACTATGGCAAGAGCCTCAGTAAGACTTACGATCGTGCTTACTGGATGGAAAATGCCGCCATCCACCGTTTTCCCGAGGAGATGTATCAGCAGGTTGCCGACGATGGCTTTCTCGGCACCATGGTGCCCGAGGCCTTTGGTGGCGCTGGTTTGGGCATGCTGGAAATGCTGCTCTTTCAAGAGGGTATTGCCAACGAGGGTATACCGCTGCTAAGCCTGGTGGTCGGTGCCTGTATGACCATGTCGGTACTGGCCGAACACGGTAGCGATAGCCAGCGCAATAACTATTTACCCGCTGCCTGTAAGGGTGATATCCGTTTTTGCTTTGCCATTACCGAGGCCAATGCCGGCACCAATACCATTAATATTGGCACCCTTGCTAAGGCGACAAAGGAAGGCGGTTTTAAGCTTAGCGGTAATAAAACCTTTATTACCGATGCGGCGGAGTCCGACTATGCCTTGGTGGTAGCGCGTACCACCCCCTTGAGTGAAACCAAGCGTAAGACCGACGGCTTCACCCTGTTTATTGTGCCCACCAAGGCCAAGGGCGTAGAAATGCAGCCCATTTCCGTAAGCATTGCTCTGCCGGAATTACAGTATCAGGTGTTTTTTGACGACGTTGAACTGGGGCCGGAGAATGTTCTAGGGGAAGTCGGCAAAGGCTTTAACATCCTTTTTGATTCCCTCAACCCAGAACGCATACTCGGTGGTGCTATTTGCACCGGTATCGGCCGCTTTGCCATGGACAAAGCTGTCGCCTATGCTAATGATCGGGTGGTTTTTAATGGCCCCATCGGTGCCTACCAGGCTTTGCAACATCCACTGGCGATAGCAAAAACTGAAATTGAAATGGCATCATTAATGGCGCGTAAGGCGGCCTGGCTGTTCGACAAAGGTGAGCCCTGTGGTGCCGAGGCGAATATGGCCAAGTTGGCGGCTTCCGAGGCGGGCATCAAAGCAGTGGACGCTTCTTTACAGTGCTTTGGTGGCAATGGCTTTACCAAGGAATACGGGATTTTTGACCTCTACCCGCTGGTGCGCTTGACGAAAACGGCGCCGATTAATAATGAAATGATCCACAATTATATTGCTGAACACGTGATGGGCTTACCGCGTTCCTACTGATTTTTGCGAAGAGTACCTCAAACTAAGCCACCAACTGAGCGGAGTGTAGACGATGGATTTTTCCCTTTCCGAAGAACAGCAGATGATTTATGGCTATGGTGCTAATTTAGCGAAAACCTTTGATCGCAAGCATTGGCTGGAATACGCCGACAAGGCACGCTTTCCCACCGATATGTATCAGCAGGTTGCCCAAGATGGATTTGTCGGCGTCATGGTACCGGAAGCTTACGGCGGTTCCGGTCTTGGCATGATGGAAATGGGACTCTTAAACGAGGGGCTTTCCGAGCAGGGCATCCCGCTACTCAGTTTGGTGATTGGCGCGACCATGGGGCTGAGCCTGATTTCCAGCTTCGGTACCGAGGAGCAAAAACAGCACTACCTACCCGATGCCTGTAGCGGTAAGACCCGCTTTTGCTTCGCCATCACCGAGCCGAATGCCGGCACCAATACCATTAAAACCAATACCATGGCTAAGGCGACTAGCGATGGCCGCTTTAAAATCAACGGCGCTAAGACCTTTATTACCGATGCCGCTGAGTCCGACTACATGCTAGTGGTAACGCGTACCACGCCCCACACCGAGGTTGAACGCAGCACGGATGGTTTCACCCTGTTCATTGTGCCCACCAAGGCCAAGGGTGTGGAGATGCAGCCGATTCCGGTCAGTATTAAAATACCGGAAGTGCAGTATCAAGTGTTTTTTGATGATGTGGATGTCGGACCCGAACATGTTCTTGGTGAAGTTGGCAAGGGCTTCCGTGTACTCTTCGATGCACTCAACCCCGAACGTATTTTAGTGGGTTTTATTTGTGCCGGGCTGGGCCGTTATGCCATGGATAGAGCCGTCGAATACGCCAATGAGCGGGTGGTGTTTAATGGCCCCATTGGCGCTTACCAGGCGCTGCAACACCCACTGGCAAAGGCGAAAACCGAAATCGAGTTGGCCAGTTTAATGGCGAAAAAAGCCGCTTGGCTATTTGACAAGGGTGAGTCCTGTGGTGGTGAATCCAATATGGCCAAGTTTGCCGCCGCTGAGGCGGCCTGCAACGCCATCGATGCCTCCCTACAATGCTTTGGTGGCAATGGCTTTACCGCGGAATACGGCATATTTGATCTATACCCCCTGGCTCGGCTGTTAAAAACCATTCCCCTCAATAACGAAATGGTACTTAACTACGTCGCTGAATATGTCCTGGGTTTACCGCGCAGTTATTGATATTAGCGGTTTGATTAGACCGTTTAAATTACTTGTTTTTTAATAAGCAGTTCTGTTTCTGGAGATTTGAGCAATGGATTTTAATTTATCCGACGAACATAAAATGATTTTAGAGTATGGCGATAGCTTGGCTAAAACCTACGATCGCAAATACTGGATGGAGTGCGCCGAGCGCAATGGCTTCCCCGCAGAAATGTATCAGCAATCGGCACAGGATGGCTTTGTCGGAACCATGGTGCCAGAGGCTTATGGTGGTGCGGGTTTGGGCTTGCTCGAAATGGAGCTATTTATGGAAGGCCTGTCTAACAACGGCATTCCACTACTGACCTATGTTATCGGTTCGGTGATGTCTTTGGGCCCCATTGGTGACCACGGAACAGAGGAGCAGAAGCAGCGCTACCTGCCCGATGCCTGTGCCGGTAAAACCCGTTTCTGTTTTGCCATTACAGAGGCCGATGCGGGCACTAACACCATGCAGGCCAAGACCTTTGCCACTAAAACGGCAGATGGTCGCTATAAGCTCAATGGTAATAAAACCTTTATTACGGATTTTGTTGAATCTGACTACGCACTCGTGGTCTCGCGTACCACCAGCCTCGCCGATGCCAACAAGAAGACCGAGGGATTTACGCTGTTCATCGTCGATACCAAGGCCAAGGGCATTGAGGCCCAGCCGATTCCCGTCAGCGCCCCGATCCCGGAAATGCAGTATCAGGTGTTTTTCGATGATGTCGATCTCGGTCCGGAAGATGTGTTGGGCGAAGTGGACAAGGGTTTTGAAATTCTTTTTGAATGTCTCAACCCCGAGCGCATTATGGTCGGCGCCATTGGTGCGGGCCTTGGTCGCTTTGCCATGGATAAAGCCGTGGCATACGCCAATGACCGCGTGGTGTTTAACGGCCCCATCGGTGCTTATCAAGCCCTTCAGCATCCGCTCGCCAAGGCGAAAACCGAAATTGAAATGGCCTCGTTAATGACCCGCAAGGCGGCCTGGTTGTTCGACCGTGGCGAACACTGTGGTGCCGAATCAAATATGGCCAAATGTGCTGCAGCCGAGGCATCTATCCATGCCGTCGATGCCTCATTGCAATGCTTTGGCGGCAATGGTTTTACCAAGGAGTACGGCATCTTTGATATCTACCCCATGGTACGGCTGTTTAAAACGGCACCCTTGAATAATGAAATGGTGCTTAATTATATTGGCGAGCATGTGATGGGCTTACCACGTTCTTATTAAGCAAGGTTGGCAATAACCTTTTTATTCGTAGTACGCGACTAACCAAGAGATAAAGTTTTATGGATTTTTCCCTTAGCGACGAACAAAACATGATCTATGACTAT